>OLSX01004544.1_pt1 | contig 10274 bp, 10 predicted proteins | sample 1673141 | NCBI WGS metagenome assembly OLSX01 (sample SAMEA3136759, study PRJEB25190) | human gut metagenome | biome: human gut; feature: human-associated habitat; material: faeces | place: Austria | collected 2013
GATGGGGAAGCTCAATTTATACAAGTTTATTTTCTTGAAAAAGAATGTGTCAGAATAAGAATCAGCAGTAATGAAACATTTGCACATACCTCGAGAGGCATATATTCCGGAAATACTTATTCTCAAATGGTCGAACAATATGGAGATTCTTATGAAAAACATACTTATATGGGCAAAGAGAGATATACCATTTATCGTTATGCTTTAGGAGAATGTTTCCATGAATTCGGCATACCGGGGGAAGCGACCGGTGAAATCTATAATGTTGATGTTTATGTTTCCGGTCAGATGCCTATCTATGATTATGGAGAAGAGATTGTAGAGGATTAGAAATTTTTTGAAAATATGTAAGGCGATGAGACGGAGTATATGGAATAGCTGAATGCAAACGAAGGTAATGCTGAAGAACTGGAGATTCCGTATTTTTCATTTACGGAAGAAAATATTGTGAGAGAAGAAAAAAGAAGATAATTGGGGGAGAAACAAAAAATGACCAAAAAGCAGAAAGTAGTATTTGCGGTTGTGGCAGCAGTTGTGGCAGCAGTGCTTGTGCCGGGGATAATTTTGTCTTACGTATGCTATCATTTTATTTATGGGACAAGAATCACTTCACGGGAGGGAGAAGCATACCACAAATTAGAGGGAAAGGGAGTATACAGCCCGTTAGCGGTGTTTCCTTCCGCAGATATGGACACCGTTTCACAAGATTTTTATTATCAGACCCGTGATGAAATATTTGCAGCAACCTGCCAGATCTATTTGGAAAATCAATATACCAGGGAACAGTATGAGGCAGAAACAGAACGTCTGCGGAATTTGGAATTGAACAAAATCGCTGCGCGATGGCCTGCCAAGGCTGTGGCGCAGTTTTTCTACTTTTTCTAAAAAAGGCAGTTGATTACTTCTTGAAAAGTATTTATTGTTAAGTTACCACACAAAACAAAATACACAAGAAAGTTCACTGCCTATGAAAAGAATATCATCTTTTGGCTGCTTCCACAAGCAGTTTTATTTTTCAAATGCACCTCCATGATAGGTAGTTACTGTTGTTACTACTACTTTTTCATGGAGGTTATTTTATGTACGAATCATATATTAATAAAATCGAAGATGTTGGCAAGCTCAGAAATCTAAAGCCTGGTACAATTCGCACTTACCAGAATAATGTTAAAGATTTTCTGAAATTTATTAACAAACATCCAGATGAACTCACTTGCGAAGATGCAAGAGATTTCCTTTTATTTCTAAAAAATAAGGGGAATAAATCATCCACACTTAATAACAAAAATGGAGCTTTGGTATTCTTCTATAAACGCGTTTTAGGAAAGCTATGGGATGACAACCTTGTTCCAAGAGCAATCAATGACTATGCTATCCCAAGAGTTCTTACTCGTTCTGAAATAGAAATGCTGCTTGATGCTACTTCTAACTTAAAATACAAGGCTATATTTGCTCTTATGTATTCATCCGGTTTACGTATTTCAGAGGTTATTCATCTTAGATATGAAGATATATCCAGAACAAATATGCAGATTTATATTCATGAATCAAAGACACACACCGCACGTTATGCCATTTTATCTCAAAGAGCTCTTGATATTCTTACGGAATACTGGTTTAAATGTGGCAGACCAACAGGAATTCTTTTCCCTAATCAGTGGACTGGTGATTATCTCACATCTTCCGGTCCTCGCTTGGAATTAAAGAAAGCTGTTAACCGCGCAGGTTTGCCAAAGGATATTCATTCCCACTGTCTCAGACACAGTTTTGCGACGCATCTTTTAGAAGATGGTGTTGATATTAGATACATTCAATCCTTATTGGGACATCGCTCTCCAAAATCAACCGAAATCTATCTGCATATAAGCAATAAAACTTTGATTGGGATTCATAGTCCTTTTGATAAGAAGGGTGGTGATAAGAATGGATAAACCTACCGTACAGGATATTTTCCTTCGTTTTTATCCAAGATATCTTGATACGTATCATCCTTCTCCACAGCAATCCCAGGTAGCTCATTGTATCATCAACTGTAAAACAGGTGCCTACGGTGCAAATGTCAGCATTTGTGAAGACTGTGGTCATCCACAGGTTCATTATAACTCCTGTCGCAACAGATGCTGTCCCATGTGTCAGGCTTTACCTAAAGAATTATGGATGGATAAACGTCGTGAAGATGTACTTGATGCACCGTATTTTCATGTTGTATTTACAGTACCGCAGGAGTTAAATCCTATAATCTATAGTAACCAGCAGCTTCTATATGATGCGTTATATCATTCAGTATCCGCTACTATCAATGAACTTACAGAAGATGCCAAACATCTCGGCGCAAAGGTTGGCTATATTTGTATTCTGCATACTTGGGGTTCTGAAATGAATTATCATCCGCACATCCATGTCATTCTTCTTGGCGGTGGTTTGACCGCTAAGAATCAGTGGCGTGATAAAGGAGAAGAATTCTTTCTTCCGGTAAAAGTTCTTTCTAAGTTATTCAGAGGAAAATATCTGCATGAACTCAAAACTTTATGGAAAGATAATAAGCTTCAATTCTTTGGAAGCAGTGAAAAATACCGTAATCATTATACTTTCAAGGAATTGTTAAACATCTGCTATACCAAAAACTGGATTCCTCACTGTAAGAAAACCTTTAATGGAGCCCAGTCTGTTATTAAATACCTTGGCAAGTACACACATCGAATTGCTATCAGTAATCATCGCATCATCCGTATGGACGACAATACAGTTACATACCATGTGAAGGATTACCGCAAGGCAGGCACATGGAAAGAATTAACCATTTCCGGAGTTGAATTCATCCGTAGATTTCTTATGCATGTACCACCAAAACGCTTTGTGAGAATCAGACACTATGGTTTGTTATGCACCCGAAGCAAAACCAAACACCTTACACTATGTAGAAATCTTCTTGGTTGTAAGCAGTATCTGTCCAGACTAAAAGATATGGAAACGCCACAGATACTGGAAACTCTTTATGGCATCAAAATCTCGGTGTGTAAATGCTGCGGTGGGCATCTCGGAAAGCCACAGCAGAAGATACCTCTTAGGATTTAAAAAGCCTCATTCATACTTTTCAAAAAGCCTCAGAAATGAGGTCTATTTGTTATGCCATGCTTTTGTAAAATAAGTAATTGTGCTACAATTATCTCTGAAATAGCTTTTCTTTATTGGAAAGATCAAAAATTGAAAGCCCATACATACTGGCTACAGTGACGCTTACTTTGTTCACTTTGGCAAAATCAAACGCAGCGCAAACGAAAGGGCAGTTTTCTATAACGTAAGACTGCTTTTTCGTTTACGCCGCTATTGATTGTAGCCTAAAGAAGTTGTTAGTTGTTTGGAATCACTTCTCCATTTTCATCTAAAAGATAGATTGCATAAACCGTTCCTATCTGCAATGGATCACTTTCCATTACATCACCATTAAATACAACACGGATATTATCATCTACATTCAATTCTGGTGCTCCTCCTGCTGATACTACATCTTTTGTAACAGAAAATTCCTCATCAACAGAAATCCCACTATTAAATGCTTCTATACACCTAACATCAACATATTCTTTATTTACTTCCAAAACTTTTGCATTAAAATATGCTTGTTCTGCTTCATTTTTACATCCAGACAACGCTACTATACAGCCCAATACTGCTAAAATAGATAACCACCTTTTCATACTCAACACCTCTTTAAATCCCGATTTTTCGTTCTCTGCGCCTTCCCAATAAACGGGAAGTTGGTTACTTCTTGTAATTCATTTTCTTACTTAATACCCCAAACAAAGCCAATAAAAATATTCCTATTCCAAGCAATACGCCAGCCACTTTCATTAATTCATTGTTTGTATACTCTGTATCCGGAAGAATCCCATACTTGTAATAAGAATAACTAACATGGTCTGTGGTATATGCAGCTATGGAATCTCCTACATTATATTCCGAATATACAAATCCCGGTACTTGCATTCGCTTGTGATAATCATTCACTTTTCCATTGTTGTAGTAGAAGAAATAATTCTGAGATATCGTATCAGCCGAGGCATCTTCAGCCCTTTTACCTGTAATCACAATATCCTCCATATAGTAATCTTCTCCCAGTACCATCTCTTCCATTTGTGTATTAAATGCTTTAGATGTCAAAAGTATATTTATCCAGACTGTAATGAAAGCTATACTTAAAATAATGAAACAAATCCAAAACAAAATTTTCTTTTGATTTCCAGTTAATATTTCTTTTGATTCTTTGTGCTCAACCAATTTATTACTCATTCCATAATACCTCTAAAGTACTTTTTTCTTCTTCCTTCCCTTCGTCCAAGAAGTGTATCTCACTCAAAGAACTCGGGCAATCCCGATTGTATAATCACTTAATTTAAGGGTTTCATTAGCTGTTATATTTTATTAATAAACTCCCCGCTAACCCTTATAAACACTAACTTTTCTGTAGGTGAGCTTTCCCTTAGGTATTCCCTTGTGTTATATCGTTTCACAAGGCTTTACGAACCCTCGTAAGGGAAAAAATAAGGGAAGCAAAATCGCATAACACATTATAGCATAATATGAACGGACTGTGTGAACTGCTTGAAATGCTTTTTGAATTTTACAGAAAAGAGGATTGATTATGCAAAGGCAGAGGAAGGATTAAAGACAACACCTAATTCAGAGTGTGCCTTGAATGCTTTGGCAATAGACAATCCTGTGAAGTATGCTCGACTTTATCTTGACGGTACTATACAGATGTGGATAGATGCGGAAGATTCGTTGGTTTCTTTAAGGGGCATTTTTCTCCCCATAGTGTTCTTTCATCTGGCAACATTTAACTGTCACATGAACATAACAGCTATTTCTGCTTATTCGCATTGTGGTTCATTATATTGAATAAAAATAGCATAAAACACAACGTAATCGGAAACAGGAGTCCAATGCGCATGCCCACATGAATACTACCTCCAAACATGTCCGCAACCCTTCCTACAATGGCTGGACCTATGCTTCCTCCAAGATCACCTGCCATTGCTAAAAGTGCAAACATTGCAGTTCCTCCTGTTGGAAATGCCTTGGAAGAGATGCTGATTGTACCGGGCCACATGATTCCTACAGAAAACCCACATACAATACATCCAGCAAGTCCAATGATCGGATTTTCTGAAAATGACGCTAATAAATAACATACAAAACATAAGATACCGGAACCAATCATAAATCTGTTTAGTTTCATTTTATCACCGGCTTTTCCAAACAACACTCGTGAAATTCCCATCGTCACAGCAAACATACAAGGTCCGGCAATATCTCCCACTGCCTTTGAAAAGCCTAGGGCTGATTCTGCGTACGCAGATGCCCATTGTGCCATTGCAAGCTCCGATGCCCCGGAACAGACCATCATCACAATGGCAATCAGGAACATGGGATTTGAAAATAATTTTCTGATTTCCATTCCCTGTCCTTCCTCTACTAATGATTCAATCGGACAAGTTGCAAAATTAATAATATTGATAGCAGGAATTAATGCAAAAATAACAGCAAGCCATTTCCAGCTGCCAATTCCAAATAGCAGAAAGAAAACGGTCGAAACAAGTATAGTTCCAACTGCTCCCCAACAGTAAAAGGAATGCAGAAGGCTCATAGTAGCCTCCTTGTTCTCAAACGGACATGCTTCCACAATAGGACTTCCTAAAACCTCGATTAAGCCACTTCCAATCGCATACAAAATGACACTTATAATAATACCAATAAACGGAGATGGAATTATTTCCGGTAAAAATGCCAAACCTACAAGGCCTGCAGCCGAACATACTTCAGAAGCAACAATGCATACTCTATATCCAATTTTGTCCACGTACTTGGCACAAAACAAATCTACCAAAAGCTGTGTAAAGAAAAAGGATGTTGATATCATAGCAATGTTTCCAAGTGAAATATTGTAATCTGTATGAAATTTCAGAAATAGTAAAGGTGCAAAATTCGCAGCAACTGCCTGCGTAATAAATCCCAAATAACACGCCAATTTTGTCTTTTTATAATTCTTCATCATTTTTCCTAAACTCTCTTTGTTGTTATTCTTAGATAATGCTCATCTCCACACCAAACACTTCCCTCATAGAACGCGCCTACGTATCTTGGTTCACAATTCACTATAAATGACTTTTCAATAAGCATTAACATAAATTCATTTACCTGTTCCTCATTATCTAAAATGATAGAAATACATTCTTTTTCATCACATAAACCAAATTCAACCTGTGCAAACATTTATCTTCTCCTTACGGCTAAATAGAACTATATAGCAATTTTGTTTATTTTTCACTATATAATATCGCAATTATGCTGTATAATATCGTAAAACAGATTGTTCAGGAGGGGACTGCCATGTCGCAGAAAGAAAAGAAAAAGCTTGTAAGTATAAAAACCGATGATACACTGATGGAAACTGCTTTACATGGGACTCATCTTTTTCCATACAAACTCTATGATGATAACATAACCGATTATGATTTTAACTGTATTGACTGGCATTGGCATACCGAATTTGAATTTGTATATATCGAATCCGGTATAGTTCACTTTAATGTAGGAGAAGATAATTTTGACATGTCCGAGGGACAGGGAATATTTATTAATTCCAAAGTTGTTCATAAAATGCATTCCGAAAATGACGCTGTAATTCCAAATTTTCTCTTTCTTCCGTCTCTGATTGCTCCGAAAGAAAGTTTAATCTATCAGAAATTTGTGTTACCCTTTCTGAACTCATCTTTGGGTTATTACATTTTTTCTTCTTCACAGGAATGGCAGAAAGAAATTTTGTCTGAAATGCAAAAGCTTATACAGTTTAGCAGAGGTGAAATAAATGAACTACAAATATCTGTTCAATTACAAAAGATATGGGCACTCATAACTTCAAATGTTATTTGTTACCCAGAAACTCAAAATGTGAATTCTTCCTCACTTGCACGGTTACAAATGATGATGCAGTTTATACATTCGAATTACCCTGAAAGCATTTCTCTTTTGGATATTGCCAAAGTTGGGGAAGTGAGTATCAGTACTGCCTTGAATTTGTTTCGTAATGTACTGAATACATCTCCTGTCAACTATCTGATATGCTACAGGTTAAGGAAGGCAGCATTACTTCTTACCAATACAGAAAAAAAAGTAAGTGCCATTTCAATAGAAACTGGATTCAGTAATACAGATTATTTCTGTAAAACATTTAAGAGAATGTATTCCTTAACTCCTACAGAGTATAGAAACGTAAAGAAATGAATTATCCGACGAAAAAAGGGCGACTTATCTCGCCCCTTTATCTCTGCTATGGTAATTCCTTTGTGTATGCTGCTGATCAGCTTCTCTTTCACTTCCACACATTAAGGCATACCTACACCACCAATCTTCTGTCAAACGGAGCACAGCCAAAGGATGTCCAAGAGTTGTTGGGACATTCCGATGTTAGTACCACAATGAATGTTTACGCCCACGCAACGAGGGAAGCAAAGCGAAATTTCGCAAGACTTCTGGATAAGGTTGCAGGGCAATAAACAAAGGATTGAGATTTCACCTGTTTTATTAAGGAATTTAATAATTGTTATATTTTGTTATCAAATTTCTCACAAACTATTGAAAACACTACGTTTGTGGCAGGTGAGTTTTCCCTTATATGTTCCCTTGTGTTATATCATTCCACCAGTGTTTACGGACTCTGGTAAGGGAAAAAGCAAGGGCACAAGATGTCCGGTGGACATCTGCTCTGTGCCGACCGAAGCGGCAGCGGAGACCAAGAAAAATCATATAAAACAGTATAACACAAAATAAAACTGACATGGTGAACTGATTGAAATGCTTCTGATTTTTGTAACTGATGATTTATTGATCAATAAGGAGATAAGATACGATGAGAACAATATTTGCAGAATACAATCCACAGTGTAACAGTATTGATGTTTATACCAGTGCAGACTATATGCTTCGCATTGACTGCTGGGAAGCTGAAAAGAATTTAAAGACTACACCTGGTTCAGACTCCAATGATTTGTCATATATATCATTACCGCATTTTTTATTATAAGCAAACTGCCTTTCTACTCTTCTTTCATCTATGATCTCTGGCACACTCATTACCTGGGCAAAACGTGGTGGAAAAGAATCTCTGGAAACTTTGTGGCAGCTTCCAGCTTCAAGAGATTTTAGAATTATAGGAAAAGACCGGCATCCTCACTTTCTGAGATTGTCGGTCTTTTCATAATGCTGATCATCGAAGATATTTCCCCGTTATGCTTCCTCTGTCACTGGCAATTTCCTCCGGGGTTCCTTTTGCAATGATTCTTCCACCAGCTTCTCCGCCTCCTGGTCCCATATCAATGATATAATCAGCATTGCGGATCACGTCCAGATCATGCTCAATGACAATGACTGTAGCACCCTTGGATACCAGACGGTCAAAAACCTTCAAAAGAGTCTGCACATCAAGAGGATGCAGACCAATCGTCGGCTCATCGAAGACGAACACCGACGCATCCTGTTTGCGTTCCATTTCCGATGCAAGTTTTAGTCTTTGTGCCTCTCCACCGGATAAGTTTGGAGTTGCTTCGCCTAATGTCAGATAACCCAGTCCCAGATCCTTTATAATCTGCAATCTTGAGCATATCTTTTTCATATCCTCACAGGCACGTAGAGCCTGTTGTACATCCATATCCATCAGTTCCGGCAGAGAATATAACTCTCCAGACTTTGTTTTCCTTTTAATATTCCCAGCGTCCCTGTTATATCTGCTTCCATGACAATCCGGACAAGGTACTTCCACATCCGGTAAAAACTGCACATCAAGGCTGATAGAACCTGTTCCATCGCAGGTCGGGCAACGCAGTTTTCCTGTATTGTAAGAAAAATCCCCTGCTTTATATCCTGCTTCCTTTGCATCCGGAAGTTTTGCATATACCTTTCGCAGCTCATCATGCACATTTGCATAAGTTGCCACCGTAGAACGCACATTGATTCCAATCGGTGCCGCATCAATCAGTTTTACCTGTTCAATATCTTCCGCAGTAATATTTTTCACATGAGAGGGAAGTTTTGTTCCATTTATCATCGACTCTAATGCCGGAATCAGACTTTCCAGTATCAATGTCGTTTTTCCGGAACCGGAGACACCGGTCACCACTGTAAGTCTCCCTTTTGGAATATCTGCTTCCAGCGGCTTTACCGTATGAATAGCATCTGTCGAAAGGTGGATGGTTCCCAAAGAAAACATTTCCTGTTCAGATGCTTTCTTCCGATAAATAGGATGCATTTCTTTCAGAAATGTTCCAATTTGGGAATCCGGATTTGCTTCAATCTCAGGAATCGTCCCCTGTGCAATGATTCTTCCTCCGTCTGCCCCGGCTTTTGGTCCCATCTCCACAAGCCAGTCTGCCTCTGAAAGAATCTGCGTATCATGATCCACCAGAATAACAGAATTGCCATCCGCAATCAGATCATGCATGACATCCGTTAGTCCCACGATATTGGATGGGTGAAGACCGATAGACGGCTCATCAAGCACGTACAATACTCCTGTTGTCCGATTTCTGACTGCCCGTGCAAGCTGCATTCGCTGCCGTTCCCCTGTCGAAAGAGTAGAAGCCGCTCTGTCCAATGACAGATAACCCAGACCCAGATCCATCAGCCGTTTTGCAACCATCTGAAAAGATTCACAGATATTTTCTGCCATTAACCGCATTTCTTCTGGCAGGGCATCCGGCACATGATTTACCCACTCTACAAGCTCTGAAAGTGACATCTTACAGGCATCTGCCAGTGTGATGCCGCATAATTTTGGCAGTCTCGCTCTCTTAGAAAGTCTTGTTCCGCCGCAATCCGGACATACATCCTCTTTCAAGAAACGTTCCACACGTTTCATGCCTTTCTCGTCTTTTACTTTGGATAAGGCATTCTCCACGGTATATACAGCATTGAAATATGTAAAATCAAGTTCGCCGGACTGGTTTGTATTTTTTGCTTTATAAAAAATATGCTTTTTTTCTGCCGGGCCATGATATACGATCTCTTTTTCCTCTTTTGTAAGTTCCTGAAATGGTACATCTGTACGGACTCCCATTTCCCTGCATACATCTGTCATGAGTGACCACATCAATGTTTTCCATGGAAGAACCGCACCTTCATCAATAGTCAGTGATTCATCCGGAACCAACGAAGCTTCATCTACTTTCCTAACAAATCCCGTTCCGCCACAAGTCTGGCAGGCTCCCTGCGAATTAAAA
>OLSX01004551.1_pt1 | contig 10266 bp, 7 predicted proteins | sample 1673141 | NCBI WGS metagenome assembly OLSX01 (sample SAMEA3136759, study PRJEB25190) | human gut metagenome | biome: human gut; feature: human-associated habitat; material: faeces | place: Austria | collected 2013
GGACAAAAACGGAAAAGCTGACACTTTTGGATTTGCAACCTACAAAGGCTTGTGGGGAACGGTTTCTGGATTGGAGGGCTTTTTTGCCGGTTTCCATTCCTATCCTCGGATATGGCAGGAGGATGCAAGCGGAAATTTGGCTTACGGAGCTATTCAGCCCGAAGCAAAAGCGGCCCTGAAAAAGTTAAACGAGCTTTACAAAAGCGGTTATATGCCGATTGATTTCGGTGTTTACGATGCCGGAGTTATCACTGAGTTGATTACATCCGGTAAAGTAGGAATTCAGTACGGTTCCCACTGGAATTCGGTATGGCCTCTGAATCTCTGCAAGGAGAAAGACAGCAAGGCAAACTGGATTGCGCTTCCTTTGCTGTCCGCCGACAATAAACCGGCAAAATCCACCTTTGTTATGGCGGCTTCCAGCTGGTTTGTGGTGAAAAAGGGATATAAAAATCCGGAAGCACTTGTTAAGATATTTAATACCTTTATTGACACCAACTGGGGCGAAAACAATCAGTGGAACAAGTATTATTTAGACGGAAAGGTAGAGGGCGTCTGGAAGCTTTCTCCGATTTTTCCGTCAGTGACAGATCAGAACATTCAGGATTACAAGCAGCTTGAGCAGGCAAGACAAACTAATGATTCCAGCAAGCTCGGCGGGAATCCAAGCTATGCTGGAGGCAAAGGATTGGGGCTGGACGGCAGTGTACGGCAGCGGTGGTAGCATGGGTGTTTTGCAAGGGTACAAGGAAGGAAAGCAGTATGTCAAGGATAAATTTGTGACTGCTCCGACCCCCACCATGGTCACCAAGCTGAATACATTGTCGCAAATGCAGAATGAAACTTATGTCAAGATCATTATGGGATCCGCTCCACTGAGTGAATTTGATACCTTTGTCGCCAATTGGAAAAAGGCCGGCGGAGATAAAATGACAAAAGAAGTAAACGAATGGTATAAAAGCACAAAACGCTGATATGGATTTGGAGTGAAGCGCATTGGCTACAACAGCTAAAAGGAAAAATAAATGGCTGAAAAACGGAAACTGGGTCTTGTATTTGATGCTGGTGCCCGCATTGATATTGGTTTTGATTTTTGCATATATTCCTATGTACGGGGTGGTCATTGCCTTTCAGAATTTTAATCCCGCGCTGGGTCTTTTCGGCAATCAGGAATGGTGCGGTTGGGACAACTTTAAGGCCCTTTTTGATTTGCCGAATACATGGCATGTCATTTGGAATACCATATATCTGGCTAGCATGAAAATGATTTTGGGAATGATCGCGGCAGTGGTCGTTTCTCTGTTGATCAACGAGGTAAAACGGAGCTGGTATAAGCGATATGTGCAGACGCTGATTTATCTTCCGAATTTCCTTTCATGGGTCATCCTAAGCGGGATTTTTATTAGTATTTTTTCTCCACAGGACGGAATTGTTAATAATGTGATTGTCGCTTTGGGCGGGGAAAAAATCTTCTTTTTGGGAGACAACAAATGGTTCCCGCGGATTTTGATCGCTACCGATGTATGGAAAAATTTCGGATTCGGTACCATTGTTTATTTAGCATCTATTTCTTCCATTGATCCGCAGCTTTATGAGGCGGCAGACATCGACGGTGCAAACCGACTGCAAAAAATGTGGTTTATTACTTTGCCGGGAATGAAGATGATTATTGTTTTGATGACGATCTTAAATCTGGGAAATGTACTGAACGCCGGATTTGACCAGGTGTTTAATATGTATTCCTCCATTGTAATGGAATCGGGGGATATTTTGGATACCTTTGTTTACCGCTTGGGAATCGGTGAGGCGCAGTACAGTATTGCAACGGCGGCAGGCTTGTTTAAATCGGCGGTTTCGCTTCTGTTGATTTCGGTATCCTATTTCGGTGCATACAAATTTGCCAATTACAGAATCTTTTAGCCGAAAAAGGAGGTGTTCATAAATGGCTTGTAGAATGCCAAAGCGTCAAAAAAGAATCGAAATATTCCCGATTGTCAATGGGGTAGTGCTGTTTTTAATTACCATGCTGTGCGTGTTGCCGATTGTAAACATTATTGCAATTTCTTTAAGCTCCAAAACTGCGGTGGCAGCCGGAGAGGTGGCTTTTTTGCCCAAAGAATTTACCCTTGCTGCATACCAGTTTTTAGGACGGAGAATTGAGTTTTGGCGAGCAATGGGGGTGACGCTAAAACGAGTCGCATTGGGTGGAGGCTTCAGCATGCTGATTACTTTGCTGACTGCCTATCCGCTGTCTAAATCTGAAAGCGCCTTTCCCGGGAGAACGGTGTTTGTCTGGATTTTTTTCTTCACATCCCTGTTTGGAGGCGGGTTAATCCCCGGATATATTCTCATTACCGAAATTGGTTTGATGGACAGCATCTGGGCGCTGGTGCTTCCAGCAGGTGTACAGGTGTTTAACATTGTGGTACTGCTCAATTTCTTCCGGCAGATTCCGAAAGCATTGGAAGAGGCAGCAATTATGGACGGCGCAAATCATTTGACGATCTTGTTCCGTGTTTATATTCCAAGTTCTCTTCCGGCAATCGCGACCATTACTTTGTTTGTGATTGTCGGACACTGGAACAGTTGGTTTGACGGATTGCTGTATATGAATTTCCCGGAAAATTATCCTCTGCAAACCTATCTGCAGACAATGATTATCGGAAAGGATTTTTCCATGATTACCGGAAATGACATTATCGGAATGGGGGAAATTTCAGAAAAAACCATCCAAAGCGCGCAAATCTTTTTAGGCGCCCTGCCGATCATGCTGGTTTATCCCTTTTTGCAAAAGTATTTTGTAAAGGGCTTGATTGTGGGAAGCGTAAAGGAATAACAGGCTTGCCTGTAAAATAAATATTTATTTATAAGGAGCGTTAGTTATGAAAAAATGCAGAAAAATGGTTGCCTTATTCATGAGCGCAGTACTTATTTTTGCCTCGAGCAGCATAGCTTTAACAGCATATGCAGACGAAACGGGTGAGGTTACCCCATGGATGCAGTACACCTTTGATGACGAGAACGGAAGTGATACCGGTACCGCCAAAAACGACGCAACTGCCGTCGGAACACCGAAATTCGGGACCAAGACCGCAGAGGATGCAGGCCCCTCCGGAAAATACCTGGAGCTGAGCGCAGACGGATATTTCATTGCTCCGGCACAACCTTTTGCTTTTGGGACAGAGGCGTTTACCGTTTCGTTCTGGGTTAATTTGCCGGCGGACCACGCCACTAATGTTTATGAAAGAGTATTCCAGACTGGTCTGTGGGCGGATACCGGCTTTGCCATTGTGCTCAACCGTAACGGCGGCGGACAGGCGGCAATTAATGCAGCAGTTTCCGGAGCCGGTGAGGGCGATGACTGGGTTGGAACCTGGGTTAACCCCGGAAGCAATGCATTTGAAAACGATTATTATGATGGAAAATGGCATTTGATCACCGTGGTGTTTGATCAGCCGAACAAGAAATATGAAATGTATTTGGATGGCGAACATGTTTCTACGCAAGGCTATACACGGGACAATCTGACGGCATCACCGGATGAGAATAAGCAGTATGTCGGCTTGGGCGTGTTCTATCACTATGAGTCGTTGCCGGCAGTTTCGGACGATCACGGTCTGGATTATATGCTGGATGACATTTCAATGTACAAGCAAGCATTGACCGCAGAACAGATCAAGACTTATTATGATGCAAACAAAGGAAATGCACAGCCTTTTGATCCGAACAAGGAAGCAACACTGACTGACAGTTTGAGCGGCATTTCGGTGACAGGTGCGGGCTTGGAGAAGGCACAACTGTATGTTTCTACCGTAATGAGCGGTGCAACGTTTGATAAGCTGTCGGAGACTTACGGAAGCTTTGAAAAATTTATTCTTTATGATGTTTCCATTGAACGTCAGGATCAGCCGGTAGAGATTAGCGAAAAGCTTACGTTTAGCATAAATATCCCGGATAAATTGGCAAATCAGAAAAATCTGAAGGTATTCATCGAAGAAGAAAATGGAACTTTGACCGAGATGGACGCACGTTCCGCAAATGGCCAGCTTCTGTTTGAGACAACCAAACTGGGAAAAATTGCAATTGTAAACACAGCAGATTCCGACACAAAACAGCCCGGTGACAGCGACGAGGATGGAAATAAGGATATAGAAAAAGAGCCTGAAAATGAAAATCCGATAACCGCCGCGGACAACGGTATTTATATGACAATCATCGTTTTGTTGCTGGCGACAGCGATGATCTTGAGCCGTAAACGGGAGTCTGTAAACAAATAAACAAAACCCTTTCATATGCAGTAATTTATATAAGCAGGTCATTGCGGGTGAAAATCATTGACACAAAATGACCTGCTTTGTATTCTCAAAAAAATCACATTTCAGATAAAATATGTGGATGAATTTGAAAATATATGTTATAATGTAACAGATATTTTGCTGTATATGATGACGGATGGGGCGATGATATGTGTCGGTTTTTTCGAGATTTTAGCCAGTCGGTATTTATCAGAATTATGCTTATTTTTTTTGTTGCTATGATACCTATCGTTTCTCTGAGCTATTATGTTTATTTCTATGGTTCCAATTTGACAAATAAGGAGATTGCCAAATCTTTTTCAGTGAAAAGCGAGTATGTGATTGAATCACTGGAAAAGGAAGTTGATCGTATTAATTATCTGCTGTATAACTGCATGCGAGACAAGGATTTAAACGATCTCTCTGCTTTGCCGGACATGGATGCTTTTGAGAAGTATCTTGCAGTTCAGCGGCTGACCGAGCGTATTGTTACTATCAAGGACAGTAGCTTGCTGCTGCGGGATGTTACTGTCAGCATTCGGTCGCTGGGATATCATTTGTCAGCGGAAAGCGGCATGCTGAAAATTGCCGGGCAGGAGTATGAGGCACTTTGGAAAACGCAGAAAAAAAGTGAAGCAGGCATCATATCGTATAACCACGCGCATCATATTATCAGCTATCCGGTTTTATATGAGAACGGAACGCAGACGGAACCGCCTTTTGTCATTGACGCGGTTTTGTCTGATCAGGCAATTGTGGAACAAATTCACGCGACTGCTATACAGGATGACGCTGAAATCTGCTTTACAGACAAGAATAAACAGCTTCTTTTTTACGATGGCAAGGAAAATGCAGAAATTTTTGACGAATATATTCAGCAGATCAATCAAGGAGCGAATCTCCCTACCAGTGAGCTTACTTTTAACAAAGTGCTGGGAAAAAAAGTCAATGCAAGCTATGTTTATTCCGATTATTTTGACATGATGCTATTGCAGATTGTAACCGATAATATTTATTTGTCTAATTTGGCGATTTATCGATGGATTCTGATATTGCTGACGATCATCACAGTCGGGATGATAATTCTTTTTTCTGCTATGATCTATCGTACAATTCAAAAACCGATTGTTAAGCTCCTGTCTGCCATCGAGCAGGTGAGAAATGGGAATTTCAGCACTCGAGTAACCTATCGGTGCAGCAATGAATTACAGTTGTTGATTGACGGTTTCAATCATATGTTGGACTCCATTGAGATGCTGATGGAAAAAGTATACAAGCAGGAAATTCTGACCAGGCGTGCGGAACTCAAGCAGTTACAGGCGCAGATTGATCCGCACTTTTTATTTAACAGCTTTTTTATGCTCAAAACCATGCTGAAGTGCGGATATCTGGATGAGGCAGATCAATTTATCCAGCATTTGGGAAGCTACTATCAGTATGTTACCCACAATGAAAACGAGCATGCGACTCTGGAGGAGGAGCTGGAGCATGCGATTGCTTATTCCAACATTCAAATGATGCGGTTTAAGCGCAGTTTTGAGGTGCAATTTGGAACACTGGCTTCGGAGTGGAGGGATAAACAGGTCCCTCGGCTGATCCTACAGCCATTTATTGAAAATACGATCGAACATGGCATCAAAAACAACAGAAAAAAGACGTTGGTGCAAGTGTCCTTTGAAAACCATGCAAGCCTCCTGATAATTCGGATTTCCGATACCGGGGGAGCGATCAGTGCAGAACAGGTGGAAAAAATGAATGCACTGTTACAGGACGAGAATTCTCTTTCTGCGGTGGTAAATATTCATCACCGGCTGAGAATTATGTACGGAACTCAAAGCGGGGTGCGCTTTGAGCTAAATCAAGATAAGGGTTTAACGGCAATTCTTGAAATTGATTTTTCAGCTTAGAGAACAAGTAAAAAGGGGCTGGTTTTTTTGTATAGCTTATTGATCGTGGATGACGAGGAGTATATTTGCGACTCCCTTTTTCAATTGTTTTCCAACCAAAAGGAGCTGAATTTAGAGGTTTCCAAGGCGTACTGCGCACAGGAAGCGTTGGAATTGTTAAATCAGCAACGCTTTGACATTGTTATGACGGACATCGAGATGCCAGGTATGAGTGGAATTGAGTTAATGAAGAAGATTAGCAAACGCTGGATCAACTGCAAGATTGTTTTTTTAACGGCACACAGCAAATTTGATTATATTTACAGCACGGGACAATATAAAAACACCTATTATCTTTTAAAAACTGAAAAAATAGAAAAGATCATCGGAACGATTCGCGATTTGACCGAGGAACTTCGGCGGGATTCGTACAATGCAGAAATGCTGTCGAGGATGAAGGAAGAACAGCAGCTGCAGGTGGAACGATATTTAAAGTATCTGATTGCTGATGTTTTGCAGGGAATCATTTCCGGTAATCAGCTCCAGAAGCAGTATATGACTTCATCCCTTTCCGGATTTCGTCTGGAAGAGCCGGTATATCTTTTTTTGGGGACGACAATAAGCAGCGAAATGCAACAGACAGATTGCAGTATTGTGAAGCTGCACAGCATTATCCATGAAGTTGAGCAAACATTATCAACCGGCTGTGTTTGCATCGGCACGGTAGTAGAACGTGATTATCTGGTTTGGCTTGTTCAGCCTGATACTTCCAGTCTCTGTGTCAAACCGGAGGAAGCACAGACCTTATGTTTTTCGTTACTTAATGGCAATATGCCGGTGATACAGGAAATGATTCAAGCATTTCTCGGGTCTGCTGTCAGTATTGTTATTTCCCGTGAGCCGGTTGCTTGGGATGAGGTCAGCGAAGCTTATCAAAATTTAAAGCAGATGCTTTTTTACCATCAGGGAGTACTGGGCGGAGAAATCCTGCTTTGCCCTGAAGAGGCTGCGCTAGGTTCGAATGCCGAGCTTTCTTTGGCGGAAAAATCTCCTGTAGAGCATCTAAAGGAATTGGAGCATCTGATTTTAGATGGAAATCTCGGGGAAATCGAGCATTGTTTTCAGAATATTTCACATCAGCTTTCAACAGAAGGCAAATCAAACGCCTGCTATTATGAGGTGTATTACTCAATTGCGTTGGAATTGATATCGATTATGAACCGATATCATCTGACCGATCAGATTGTGCAGACATATTCACTGGAAAAGATGATGAACTATCATCTGCACCTTACCTGGGCGGCAGCTATGGAGTATCTGCTTGGCGTGGTTTCGGAAATTCTCCGGCTACGTGAATACTATCGGGAAACCTCAGCAAATAAGCTGGTCAACGCAGTTAACGAGTACATTCATTCTCACTTGAATCAGGAACTGTCATTAAATAAGCTGGCAGATATTATGCATTACAATCCGGCATATTTTTCCAGAATTTATAAGGAGATTACCGGTGAAAATGTTAAAAAGTATATTTCCAAAGCGCGCATCCAGAAATCCAAGGAGTTGTTGCATGATTCCAATTTTAAAATTGCGGAGATATCCGAGATGGTCGGCTTTGATCACCCCGGCAGCTTCGGACGTTTCTTTAAAGAATTTGTAGGGATGACCCCACAGAAATATCGGGATTCCTTGTGAGAAAACGAAAGAGAGGAAAAGACATGATAAAAGGCAAAAAAACGATCGGCTTAGTCGCAGGGCTTTTGGCAATACTGATTACTCTGGGGTGCGCGGGTAGACCGGATCAATCGGAAAGTGGGATGGGTGCATCAGCACTTTCTTCAACGACGGATTCCACCGCGCTTCCTGCGGAGTCTTCCGACGAGACAACTCAAAGCGGGCAACAGTCTGCCAATTCATCTGTAATGCTGTCCTCGCAGCAAAAGCAACCGGAAAAGGAGACATCCTCTAAAATGATCAGCAGCAAGCAGACGCAGACACAAACACAAACGGTTGGCTACTATCTGGACGCGGTCAACGGTGATGACCGAAATGACGGTAAGAGTCAGGAAAAACCATGGAAATCCCTTGAAAAGCTCAACCAAGCCGAGCTGAATCCGGGGGATACCATTTACTTAAAATCGGGTTCCGTTTTTAACGGGCAGTTTAAGCCGGCATCTTCGGGGGTCAAAGGAAAGCCAATTGTGATGACCTCCTACGGGGGCAGCAAAAAGCCGGTCATTGCCGGAGGAGGCGTTCAGCCGGCAGCCGTTTATCTGTACAATGTGGAGTACTGGGAAATCAGTAACATCGAAATCACCAACTATCATAAAACAGTAAATCTGCGCAGCGGGATCATGGTGGAAAACGATATTGGAAAGTTAAGCCACATCTATCTGAGAAATCTTGAGGTTCATCAAGTGAACGGCGAAAATGTGGATAGCAACTGGGGCTATGACCGGACAAACGGCGGAATTATCTTTTATATGAAGGGATATGGTGAACCTGCCTATATGGATGATGTCCTTATTGAAGGCAACAATGTTTATGAAGTCGATCGCTCCGGTATTTTCTTTTATTCTTCATGGTGCAACCGGAACAGCATTTCTGAGGGCTATGGGAGATGGAAAGGTTCTACCAATGTAGTTGTACGCAATAATAAGCTCAATGATATCGGCGGGGACGGAATTGTATTGGCGGTAGTAGATGGCGGACTGATTGAACACAATGTTGCAACTTATTGCAACACACGTTCCGGCAAGAACAACGGTGCAATATGGTGCGGAAACAGCGACAACACCATTATACAGTACAATGAGGCGGCATACACTCAGCTCAAAGAGGGCGACGGCATGGGCTTTGATATTGACTTCGGCGGTGAAAATAATATCCTGCAATACAATTATAGCCATGATAATGAGGGCGGATTTTTGCTGGTTACCTCTGTCGGAAACATTATCAACAAAAATGCTATTGTGCGGTACAATATCAGCCAAAACGATAAGTCTCGTATTTTCCGTGTCGTAGGAAAGAAAACGACTAACTGCCAGATTTACAACAACGTGGTCTATCTTGGAAAGAGCATGACTTCCAGAATTGTAGAAACCACAAGCAGCTATGAGGGAGATCTCGGTGAGGCGTATTTTTACAATAATATCATTATCAATCACGGACAAGGCGGATACGCCTTTAATGAAGGAGCACATTTCAGCAACAACTGCTTTTATGCGACGCAGACACGCCGAGGGGAGCCGAATGATCCTTATAAGATCACGGCGGATCCAAAGCTTGCAAATCCCGGATCTGGAAAAAGCGGAATTGCATCCCTTTCAGGATATCAGTTGACTGCAGGGTCACCTTGTATTGGTGCAGGAAAATTAATTTCCGGTTTTTCAGGCATGGATTTCTTCGGAAATAAGCTGACTGCCGGACAAAATACGGATATCGGTGCGCATCAATTTCGGTAAAGGAATATTCCGGAGGGAGGAAAACACCATGAGAATGGGAGCCGATTATTATCCAGAGCATTGGGCGAGAGAACGCTGGGCTACCGATGCCAAGTTAATGCAGGAAATCGGATTTAATACTGTGCGAATAGGGGAATTTGCTTGGTCAAAATTAGAGCCTGTACGGGATCAGTTTGATTTTGAGTGGTTGGATGAAGCAATTGATATTCTTGGTCAAAAGGGAGTTGAGGTAGTGCTTTGTACTCCGACTGCTACGCCTCCTAAATGGTTGTGTGATGAAAAGGACGTTTTTCAGCGGGATGGCTATGGCAGAATCAGGGGATTCGGAAGTCGGCGGCATTATTGCTTCAACAATCCAGACTACCGGCAGGAAACGAAACGGATTGTAACGAAGATCGCACAACGGTATCATGATAATCCGGCAGTGATCGCATGGCAGATTGACAATGAATTCGGCTGTCATGATACCACTCTTTGCTATTGTGAGCATTGCCGGGTGGCGTTTCAAGAGTGGCTACAAAAAAAATATCATACCGTTGAACAGTTGAATCAGGCATGGGGGTTGATTTTTTGGAGTCAGGAGCTTTCGGATTTCAGTCAGGTGGAGCTCCCTAAGTATACTGT
>OLSX01004557.1_pt1 | contig 10249 bp, 9 predicted proteins | sample 1673141 | NCBI WGS metagenome assembly OLSX01 (sample SAMEA3136759, study PRJEB25190) | human gut metagenome | biome: human gut; feature: human-associated habitat; material: faeces | place: Austria | collected 2013
CGGGGAAGTTACGGAGCTTTTGTGGGACAAAGGGAATACCGTTGAAAGTGTTTGTGTATTAGAAAAGAAACAATTCAATGTTAAGCCTACAAAAAAAGCGCAAAGACAAGCTCAATTTAGATCAAGTAAAATGAGTAAGAAAAAACGTTAGGAAGCAAGTATGCTTCCTTTTGTGCATATGAGTAGGTTTAAACAATTTGGAATGATATAATTTATCCAAGAGAACGGAGAATACATATGTTAGAAATTGGAATTCAAGCACCGGATTTTGAACTACCAGATCAAGATGGTGTGATGCACAAATTAAGTGATTATAGAGGTAAAAAAGTTATCTTATATTTTTATCCAAAGGATAATACGGCGGGGTGTACAAAGCAGGCTTGTGGTTTTTCTGAAAGATATCCACAATTCTTAGAAAAAGGAGCTGTCATTTTAGGGGTAAGTAAAGATACGGTGGCTTCTCATAAGAAGTTTCAAGAAAAGTATGGCCTTGCCTTTACTTTGTTGGCAGATCCAGAAAGAAAAGTGATTGAAACTTATGATGTGTGGAAAGAAAAGAAGAATTATGGAAAGGTATCTATGGGCGTGGTTCGTACAACGTATCTAATAGATGAATCTGGAATTATTGTTCGTGCAAATGATAAAGTAAAAGCGGTCAATGATGCTGAAAATATGTTGGAAGTAGTTTAGACACTGCTTCCTTTTTGTATTTGTATTAAAGGATTATGAGGTATAAAATTTCATTTGGGTGATACTATGTGGATTTTATTTGCGACAGGTTCTGCCTTTTTTGCGGGCATTACTTCAATACTCGCAAAATGTGGGATTTCAAAAACAGATTCCGATGTGGCAACCGCCATACGTACCATTGTGGTTTTAGTTTTTTCGTGGATTCTTGTTCTTTTAACTGGAACACTATCTGGTATTACTGAAATTAGTGAAAAGACATTATTATTTCTAGTCTTATCTGGCATCGCAACAGGGGCTAGCTGGCTATGTTATTTTAAGGCTTTACAGAAAGGAGATGTAAATAAGGTTGTTCCGATTGATAAATCGAGTACGATTTTAACAATATTACTGGCTTTAATTTTCTTTCATGAAGGATTGTCTTTTGTTAAACTAGTGTGTGTATGTCTGATCGGTTTAGGTACAATGTTGATGATTAACAGAAAAGAGGATGTTGAATCTAATACTTCAGATAAAAGCTGGTTGATGTATGCGATTTTGTCAGCTATGTTTGCGAGCCTTACATCAATTTTAGGTAAGATTGGTATTTCTGGAATTGATTCTAATTTAGGTACGGCCATTCGTACAAGTGTTGTATTAGTCATGGCTTGGCTAATGGTCTTTGTGAAAAATAAGCAGTCCCAAATAAAAGAAATCGATCGAAAAGAACTCTTGTTTATCATCTTATCTGGTTTTGCGACAGGGTGCTCTTGGCTATGTTTCTATCGTGCTTTACAGGATGGACCTGCAAGTGTGGTTGTGCCTATTGATAAATTGAGTATATTAGTGACGATTGTTTTTTCTCGTGTTGTATTTCATGAAAAGTTATCAAGTAAGGCATTACTAGGTTTAATTTTGATTACAGTGGGTACTGTCATTATGGCGATTATTTAGGAGATTATATGTGTAGATTTAAGAAAATGGATTTAGAGAATTGGTGTCGTAAAGAACATTATTTGTATTATACAAATAGTTTAAATGTTGAAGTGAATATGACGGCCAATATTGATGTGAGTGAGTTATTATCTTTTTGTCATACAAATGGATATAAGTTTTATCCAACGTTGATTTATTGTGTGACTAAAGTGTTAAATCGAATTGAAAACTTTAAAATGTTTAAAGATAAAAATGGAGATTTATGTGTGTGGGATTCATTGGTCCCAAACTATACAATTTTCCATAAAGAAGATCATACATTTTCGGATTGTTGGACTGAGTTTATGGATGATTTTGATTCTTTCTACAAAAATATTACTTATGATATGGAATTAGGCAAAACAAAAAGGGGAATCAAGGTGAAATCAGGCCAACCAGCTAACTTTTATTGTGTTTCATGTACGCCATGGACGACATTTACAGCTGTTTCAAGTCGTGTAGTCAATGGGGGTCCTGCTTTCTTTCCAATCATCACAGCCGGAAAATATGATGAAAAGAATCAAATGCCGGTAAATATCACAATTGCACATGCCGTAGCGGATGGGTATCATATTGGCTTGTTTTTTGAGTATCTACAAGAAGAAATTAGTAAGGAATATTTAAATTCAAACCTTGAATAAAGGCCTTGGAGGGGGTGCTCTATTTACTTTTTGGACAAAGTGTTATAAAATTTTCAATGTAGGTATAAATTGAAAAGGAGATATAAAAATGAATCAATCACCACTTCAAAAAGCTAGATACCAATACAGTCCAAAATTGCCTGGAATGTTAAGAAATGGTATTTCAGAAATCTGTGTTAAGGAAGGAAACACAACTCAAAGTGTTGCAGACCAAGAAAAGATCGCGGCTTTATTCCCTAACACTTACGGAGAAAAAGAAATCACATTCGAAAAAGGAGAAAATACTTCTGCAGCTAAAAAGCAAGTTGTAGGTGTAATCTTATCTGGTGGACAAGCACCTGGTGGACACAACGTTATTTGTGGTCTATATGATGCATTAAAAGCTACTAGTAAAGAAAACGTTCTTTACGGATTTAAAAATGGTCCTATTGGATTATTAGAAGACAACTATGTAGAATTCGATGATGCTTATATCGATGCATACAGAAATACTGGTGGATTTGATATTATCGGATCTGGACGTACAAAATTAGAAACTGAAGAGCAATTCGCAGTTGCTGCAAAAGTTTGTGAAAAACACGGAATCACTGCTATCGTAATTATCGGTGGTGATGACTCAAATACAAATGCTGCTGTATTAGCTGAATACTTTGCTGCTCACAATACAGGTGTTCAAGTTATCGGTTGTCCAAAAACTATCGATGGTGACTTGAAAAACGAAGATATCGAATGTTCTTTTGGATTCGATACTGCAACTAAAACATATAGTGAATTAATCGGAAACATCGAACGTGATGCAAACTCAGCTAAAAAATATTGGCACTTTGTAAAAGTTATGGGACGTAGTGCAAGTCACGTAGCTTTGGAATGTGCTTTAGAAACTCAACCAAACATTTGTTTAATTTCAGAAGAAGTTGCTGCTAAAAAACAATCTTTATCAGAAATCGCTGACTACATTGCAGATGCAGTTGAAAAACGTTCTGCAAATGGAAACAACTTCGGTGTTGCAATCATCCCTGAAGGTGTAGTTGAATTTGTTCCAGAATTTAAAGCATTGATTGCTGAAATCAACGAATTATTAGCTGGAAACAAAACAGAAGAATTTAATGCATTAGGTAGCTGGGAAGAAAAATATGCATTCATTGAAAAAGGTTTAACTGCTGAATCAATGGCTGTATTCGCAATCTTACCTCAAACTATCCAACAACAATTATTCTTAGAAAGAGACCCACACGGAAACGTACAGGTATCTTTAATTGAATCAGAAAAATTGTTCTCAGCTTTAGTTAAAGATAAATTAGCTGAAAGAGGATTTACAGGTAAATTCAATGCATTACACCACTTCTTCGGATACGAAGGACGTTGTGCATTCCCATCAAACTTTGATGCTGACTACTGCTACTCATTAGGATACAACGCATTCATGTTGATCCAATACGGATATAATGGATATTTATCAAAAGTATCTAACTTATCTAAACCAGCTGAAGAATGGGTTGCTGGTGGTATGCCAATCACTAAGATGATGAACATCGAACGTCGTAATGGTGAAGACAAACCAGTTATCAAAAAAGCATTGGTTGAATTAGATGGTAAACCATTCAAATATTTCGAAGCAAACCGTGATACATGGGCTGTTGAAACTGCATATACTTATCCAGGAGCTATCCAATACTATGGACCAACTGAAGTATGTGATTTAACAACTCGTACATTGGCTTTAGAAAAAGGTGAATAATAAATAAAAGAATGCTTCGGCATTCTTTTTTCTTAAAAGGAGTACTTATGAAATATATGATCGCAAGTGACATCCATGGTTCAAGCTATTATTGCCAAAAACTCATGGATGCTTACAAATACGAAAAGCCAGATCGATTGATTTTATTAGGCGATATTTTATATCATGGACCTAGAAACGATCTGCCAAAAGAGTATGCACCTAAAAAAGTAATTGAGATGTTAAATTCCATTTCAGACTCGATTTTATGTGTTCGTGGAAATTGTGATTGTGAAGTCGATCAAATGGTATTAGATTTTCCATGTTTGGCGGATTATTCGATGTTGGATACAAACGGACTTTTTATCTATTGTACACATGGACATTTAGAACCTGTTAAGTTAAAACCTGGATCTTTATTACTATGTGGACATACCCATGTTCCTACCCTTGAAGATCGAGATGGTATTATTTATATGAATCCAGGCTCTGTTTCTATCCCAAAAGAAAACAGCCCTCATAGTTATATGATCCTAGAGGACTGTGTATTTACTTGGAAAGATTTAGAAACGCTTAGCCAATACCGTTATAAAGAATTCCCAAAATCAAAATAATGATGGCAAGAAATACATATACATATTTGCCTAAGAACTTAAAAGTCGGTCCAACCGGCTTTTTTCTTCCTTTGTCTAACTCTTGTTTTAAAGCGTTCCAGCCTAAAATATAGTAAATGGTGATGGCTCCAAGTAGTGCTGCAAAAGGAATAATGTAGATTGTGACAACATCCATCCATTTACCAACAATATCTCCATTTTCAATACATACAGAAATGATGAATGTGATAATTCCACAAAGTAAAACCGCTTTTTTTCTAGAAATGTGAAAGCGATTTTGCCAAGACTCACACACAGCTTCTAACATATTGATCAAACTTGTGATTCCTGCAAAGGCTACTGAAATAAAGAAGAATAGGGCAAAGAAATTACCGAGTGGCATTTGTTTAAAGACTTCTGGAAGTGTTAAAAACATTAAACTAGGACCACTGACTGGATCGATGCCAAAAGAGAATACGGCAGGCATAATCGCAAGTGCCGCTAGCATCGCAGCAATTGTATCAAATATTGCCGTTTGCATACTTGCATTTGGAATATCTACATCATCCTTTAAATAAGCTCCATATACAATCATTCCTGAACCTGTAATGGATAAGGAGAAAAAAGCTTGTCCCATAGCCATGATCCATGTTTCTTTATTTAATAGATATTCCCATTTAGGTACAAATAAGAATTTATAGCCTTCAATCGCACCATCAAATAAACTGACACGAATGGCAAGGATAATAAATAAGATAAAGAAGGCTGGCATCAATATTTTATTTACTTTTTCAATCGCATTTGTAGCACTTGTAAAAAGAAGTAAACAAGTGATAAACAAGACTAAAAAGTGACATGGCACATTCGAAAAGGATTGTGTCATATTTGTAAAGAAAGCTGGAATATCATTTGTGAGTAATTCGTTTGTGACTACGCCTTGAATGCTTCGAAATACCCATCCTAAAATGACACTATATCCAATCGCAATCCCAAGAGATCCTAGTAGTGGAAGCCATCCGATATATTTACCAAACTTATTTTTCCAACAATATGCATAAGCACCTAACGTTCCTGTTTTTGCCATTCTTCCTAGCGCAAATTCAGCCGATAGACCAACAAGGCCGAATAAGGCAATAAAAAGTAAATAAGGAATTAAAAAGGCAGCGCCTCCATATTGTCCTAAGCGATATGGAAACATCCAAATGTTTCCCATTCCTACGGCAGAACCTACGCAGGCTAATACAAATCCTACCGTACTTTTAAAATTTCCATTTTTGTTCATAGTAATACCTCAATGCTTCTTAGTATAGCATAAAAATGATATAATGATTAGACAGGAGATATATATGTTTGTAGAAGAAAGACAAAATTTAATTTTAGAAGATTTACAAAAGAATGGAAAAGTATTAGTCAAAGATTTAAGTAAACGTTTTGGCGTAACACCCGATTTAATTCGTAAAGATTTGGCTTTTTTAGAATCAAAAGGGAAATGTAAAAAGATATATGGTGGAGCGATATTGAATCGTTTAAATGTTCATTTAGAAGATGCGAATTCTAGAAAAAATGTGAATACAAAGGAGAAACAAAAAATAGCACAAATGGCCTATGATTTGATTGAACCCAATATGACCGTCTTTTTAGATATTTCAACTACGAATATTGAATTGGCTAAGTTATTAGTGTTAAATCCCATTTTAAGTATTACAGTTGTTACGAATATGTTGGATGTAATTCAAATTCTATCTTCAAGTCAAATCCATTCTATATTCATTGGCGGAGAATTTGACTATGCAAGAAATGGTTTTGTTGGCAATATGTGCGATGAATTTCTTCAACGATTTCATTTTGATGTAGCTTTTTTAGGTGTGGTTGGTATAGATGTAGAATCTGGTAGTGTTATGACCTATATGCCAAGTGATGGACAAACAAAGCGTATTGTTTTAAAACAATCTAAAAAATCGTATATGTTGGCGGATTCGGATAAGTTTTACCAAATGGGAAATTATGAGTATGCCAAGGTGAATGAATTTTATGGGATTCTACAAACAATAAAAAGTAATAAAAAGTAATAAAGAACTATTGATTTTGATCATAGTTCTTTTTATAATGGATTTGTAAATGGAGGACTTACTATGTTAGATCGTATTTCTATTCTTAAAGATAAAATGTTGTCTCAACCACGCTTTGTAAGTATTGAACAAGCTTTGATCATTACTCGTACATATCAAGAAAATGAAAATAAATCCATTCCTTATAAGCGTGCACTTTCTTTGTATAACGCATTGAATGAAATTGAAATTGGTATGGAACCTGAAGAGTTGATTGTTGCAAATCGTACAAAGGGTGTTCGTTATGGTGTTGTTTTTCCTGAAAGTGGAATTTCTTGGGTGGATCGTGAATTTGAAACAATTCCAACTCGTCCTCAAGATAAGTTTAATGTGCATCCTGAAGATATTGAAACTTTTCGTAAGGTGATTGTTCCGTATTGGAAAGGCAAAAGTTTAGAGGATGTTATTAAAAATCGTTTTGGTGCTGAAATCAGTGCAATTTCGAAAGTGGTAAAAGTCAATCAAACCGATCATGCACAGGGGCATATTTGTCCGAATGTGAAGGAATGGTTAGAGATTGGTCCACAAGGCTATATTGATTTAGCAAAAAAACATTTAGAGACATGTTCTGATTCACAAAAAGAATTTTATGAATGTGTTATTTTAGTCATGCAAGGTGTACAGAAGTTTATGCTTCGCTATCATGATCTAGCTTTAAAAATGAATAAAAAAGATGTCGCAAAGATTTGTGAAAATCTAGCTTATAAACCAGCTGCAACATTCCATGAAGCATTGCAGTCATTATGGTTTTTATTTGTCGTACTACATATGGAAAGCAACGCATCTAGTTTTTCTCCGGGTCGTTTAGATGAAATTTTATATTCTTACTATAAACAAGATATAGATTCGGGTATGTTGAAGGAAAGTGAAGTTTTAGAATTAATTGAATGTTTATGGTTGAAATTCAATGAGATCGTATATTTAAGAAATGCGCATAGCGCAAAATATTTTGCGGGTTTTCCAATTGGATTTAATATTTGCGTGGGTGGACAAGATCAAAATGGAAATGATTTTAGTAATGAATTAAGTCATTTGTTTTTAAAGGCTCAAGAAGATATTGGGCTTCCTCAACCAAACTTATCCGTTCGACTTCATGAACATACGAATGATGAACTGTTAAAACATGCGATTCGAGTTGTTTCAAAAGGAAGTGGAATGCCACAATTTTTCAATGATAAGGCAATTATCAAGGCGATGGAAGATTTGGGTATATCACATTCAGATGCCATGGATTATGCGATTGTTGGATGTGTGGAGCTTACAACACAAGGTAATAATTTAGGTTGGTCAGATTCAGGTATGTTTAATATGAATAAGGTGTTAGAACTTACTTTGAATCATGGTCGTTGTTTGTTGACAGGAAAACAAATGGGACCTGATTATGGCTCTTTAAGTACATATACTTCATTTTCTGAATTAGAATCTGCCTTTGAAAATATGATGGATTATTTTATTGATAAAATGATTCCATGTTTAGAAGAAGTGGAAAAAGCACATATTGATATTTTACCAACAGCCTTTTTATCAAGTGTTATTGATGATTGTATGGAAAAAGGAATGGATGTAACGCGTGGTGGTGCGCATTATAATTTGTCGGGTATTCAAATGATTCAGGTGGCAAACCTTGCGGATAGTTTGGCAGCTTTAAAGAAGCTTGTATATGATGAAAAGAAAATTGGTGCAGCTGATTTAGAAAAAGCTTTGAAAGAAAATTTTTCAAACAATGAAGTCATGCGCCAAATGTTATTAAATCGTGCACCTAAGTATGGAAATGATGTGGATTGGGTGGATGAGCTTGGTGCCAAATGGGCATTGAAGTTTAGAAATAAATTAAGAAAATATACAAACTATCGTAATGGAGAATATCATACAGGTATGTATACGGTAAGTGCCCATGTTCCTATGGGAGAAAATGTAGGGGCTAGCTGCGATGGAAGACTTGCCAAAACGCCTTTGGCTGATGGTGGATTATCGGCTGTGTATGGTCGTGATTTAAAGGGGCCTACAGCTGTCTTAAAATCAGTATCGCATTTAGATAATTCTTGTACAACAAATGGGGGCTTATTAAATATGAAGTTTTTACCAGAATTCTTTAAGACAGAATCGGGTATTGATAAATTTGCGAATTTTATGCGTACATTTGTTGACTTGGAAATTCCGCATATTCAATTTAATGTAGTTCGTAAAGAAGATTTATTAAATGCTAAAGCACATCCAGACAAGTATCGTTCTTTGACGGTTCGTGTTGCTGGTTATACAGCATATTTTACAGAACTAGCTGGAGAATTACAGGATGAAATTATCGCAAGGACAAGTTATGACAACATCTAAAGGGTATATATTTGATATAAAGCGTTTTGCGACACACGATGGAAAAGGAATTCGTACAACTGTATTTTTTAAGGGGTGTCCACTTCGTTGTAAGTGATGTCAAAATCCAGAGGGATTGTCTTATTTACCACAAGTTTTATATATGGAATCTAAGTGTATGCACTGTCTTAGTTGCGTGCATGCTTCAAAACATGGTGGAGTCAAATGTGTGAATGATAAAATTTGTATTTCAAGAAATGTAAATGAAGATTGGAACGCAATTTGTGATGTGTGTCCTACATTAGCTTTGAGCATGGACGCCAAGGAGTATACAGTAGAAGAGTGTGTTCATGAAATATTAAAGGATGAAATATTCTTTAAAAGAGAAGGAGGAGTTACTTTTTCTGGGGGAGAACCCTTTTTACAAAGTGATTTTTTGATGGCTTTATTAAAGGCTTGTAAGGAAAAAGGAATTCATACGGCTATTGAAACAAGTCTATATACGGATTTAGAGAATGTACAAAGAGCTTTACCTTACTTGGATCAGATTTATTGTGATTGTAAGTTGTATGACGAAAACTTGCATAAACAATATACGGGTGTATCCAATGAAAAAATATTAAAGAATATTGCGTATTTACTTCAGAGCAACAAAAAAACGCACGTGATCGTTCGTACGCCTTTAATTCCGACTATGACGGCTTCTTTTGAAAATGTTTCTTCTATTTCAAAGTTTTTAGTTTCGTGTTATGAAGATGTTCATTATGAAATCTTGAATTATAATCCTCTAGCTCAATCTAAATATGCGTATTTAGATATGGAGTATTGTTTTAAAGAGAATCCAAAAATGTATTCTAGTGAAAAGATGCAGGAGTTCTATGATTGTGCAAAACAAAATGGTATAAAGAATCTAGTTATCGACTAAGGAGCTTAGGCTCCTTTTTTAAATTAAATTATATTTTTTGATATATGAAAGTAGCCCGAAATTTTCTTTCTTTGAGAAAAGTAAATGAAATGTGTTGTCGTTGAAATTATTAATGTTGAGATAAAACTTGTTGGATCAAATATCGATTATTCCTTTATTTATAGTCTTTTATGTATTTAAAGTCAGTATTATATGTCTTGTGTGTAAACACTGTGTTTATGATTTATTTAAATAAATTGACATATTTTGAAAAAAATTAAAAAAAACATTTGACGAAGTGAGAAGTATTTGGTAATATAGATGAGCACTGCTGA
>OLSX01004559.1_pt1 | contig 10246 bp, 4 predicted proteins | sample 1673141 | NCBI WGS metagenome assembly OLSX01 (sample SAMEA3136759, study PRJEB25190) | human gut metagenome | biome: human gut; feature: human-associated habitat; material: faeces | place: Austria | collected 2013
GATACCCTGAACGAGATTCTGAAATGCGGCATCCATGCGCCAAACGGGCAGAACCTGCAGTCGTACGAAATCAGAGTGATAGATTCTCCTGCCATCATCGATTCGATAACCCAAGCCGTGGTAAAGGATAATCCTAAGATAGCCGAGCGCAAGGGCTTCAAGAACATCTTCGTGAATGCTCCATGCGTGGTTTGCATCGCCTACGATACTACTTATGATATGGCGCAGATTGATTGCGGTTTGCTTGGCGAGAACATCATTCTTGCAGCATGGTCAAGGGGCATCGGTTCCTGCTGCCTGGGCAGTTCAGCCCGCTGGATATTGGATTCGCCGTCAGCCAAGCCTTACCTCGACCGCATGGCATTCTCCAAGAATTACAAACTGCTCTACTGCATCGCCCTGGGTTATCCTGACGAATCGCCGGAGGCAAAGCCAAGACGCCAGGATATGATCAAGTTCATGGATTAAGACAAATGAAGGTTGATGTCCTGTTCAGGACATCAACGTTTGAAGATAGATATGCATCTTTTTGAAACATGTAGGCAAAATATGAAATATCTTCTTCAAGTTCTTTTTTGTTTTGGGAAAAATGAGATAAATATCTTCCCGAGAGTTATTATTGAAAATGATAACCCAATATTTCTTCTTTTTTAATAGAGTTTCCAAAAAAACTTCGTATCTTTGCAGTGGCTTTATGCAAGATAAGCAGTTGTAATATCATCAAGCGTAGAATTATGGCAAGAAAAAGATATCCTATAGGAATACAAACCTTCGATAAGATTCGCACGGAAGACCGGCTCTATATCGACAAGACAGAATATGTTTACCGCATGACACATTCTGACAGCAACTATATATTTCTGGGACGACCACGCCGTTTCGGAAAGTCTTTGCTTGTATCTACTTTACAGAGTTATTTCGAAGGAAAGAAAGAACTCTTTAAGGGACTTGCCATTGAAAAGCTGGAGCAGGATTGGACAGAATATCCTGTGCTCCATTTCAGTATGGCTATGGGCAAACACATGGAGAAGGAGCAACTGGAAAGATACCTGCTCTATATCATCGGCTTGAATGAAAAGAAGTTTGGTATAGAAAATGATGCTGTTGATCCGAATGTGAGATTGGCAAACCTGATTATGAATGTGTACAGACGGACGGGAAAGAAGGTGGTCGTGCTCATCGATGAATACGATGCTCCTCTTCTTGATGTAGCACACGAGGATGACAATCTCAAGGATCTTCGCAATATCATGCGTAATTTCTATAGTCCATTGAAGGATTGCGACCCATATCTCCGCTTTGTCTTCCTCACCGGTATCACCAAGTTTTCGCAACTCAGCATCTTCAGCGAGCTGAATAATATCACCAATATTTCGATGAACAGGGAATATTCGGGAATATGTGGAATCACCAAGGAGGAGCTGCTCACCCAGATGTCGGACGACATTGATGAATTGGCAAAATCGCTAGGCTCCACAAGAGAAACTGCCATCGAAGAACTGAAAATGAACTATGATGGTTATCATTTCTCTGCCCAATCGTCAGATATATTCAATCCGTTCAGTCTGCTCAACTGCTTTGCCAATCAGGATTTCGGTTCATACTGGTTCGCTTCCGGCACTCCAACCTACTTGATTAACATGATGCGGAAGTTTCATGTCTTGCCGGCAACTCTTGGAAAGATGTATGCCAAATCATCAGCCTTTGATGCCCCGACAGAGAACATGACGGCCATAACCCCTTTGCTATACCAAAGTGGCTATCTTACCATCAAAGATTATGACAAAACCAGCAAGCTCTATACTCTTGATTTGCCGAACAAGGAAATCAAAGTAGGATTGTTCGAGAGTCTTCTTCCTAACTATCTGGAAGGAATGTTTGCCCAGAATGGAGATGTCACCATCGCTCAGATGTCTGTGCTTATCCGTCAGGATGATATGGACGGAGCATTACAGCTGCTCCAGACCTTTCTGGGAACTGTGCCATATTGCAATGTCACCAACCATGAAGGTCATTACCAGCAGATGCTGTTTATCATTTTCTCGCTTTTGACTGGCTATGTGGTAGATGTAGAAGTGCACACTCCCAATGGAAGGGTAGATATTGTGCTGTTGACCGACATCCGTCTCTATATCATAGAGCTGAAGCTGAACAGGGATGCCCAGACAGCGTTGCAGCAAATCAACCTCAAGAACTATGCCCAGCGCTTTGCGCTTTGCGGGAAACCTATAGTAAAAGTAGGTATCAACTTTGATTCTACCCAGGGAAATATAGAGGATTGGATAATTGAAGAGAATGATAAAGATAGCTAGCCTCTTGGCAAAGAGGCTAGCTAACTATAGTCTTGTTACTGAATATAATCAATGTCAATATAGATATTCCTGGCTCGGGGAGAATATCCGTGGATGTATAACCTCTCCTGAGCCGAAATGCTGCTTGTTTGTGGATTTAGAGAATCTTTATCAGAAACAGTGCTCCTTGTGAGACGAGATGATGCCACAGTCCGTGAGGGATTGCTCACAAAAGATGTCTTGGAGCCTTTTAGTATGGTAGGTTGTCTATGTTTACTTTTGTTTCAATTTCTTTATTTTGTACAGAATACTCACCCTCTAATACTTCTATGTTAGGGAGATGCTTTGCAATTTTGAGTATCCGTTTTGAAAAAGCAGAAAAAGGATCTTGCAACTTTATATATAAAGTATCCATAGTTCTCGTTATTGCCATAAAAATCCATAGAGCCGCATATTGCGCTTTGTTTTTATTTCGGCTTTCTTCATCTTTAAACAATCCCATAGCTTCCGAAGCGTATTCTTCTGCGAAATTGCTAACGTATTTATCCTGATAGAATTTATCCAAGTCAATACACATAGCATTCCAAGCTTCCAAACCACGACAAGATTCATACAATAGGCATCTTGTATTGTTGAATCCCACCTTATTTAGTAATCCTTGTTTTTCTTTGACAGTACAATCAATGATTGTTAGGTAGCCTGGAAGTTGTGTCTCTAAAGAACGTATAGAACTCGGTTCCTTAAATAGGATAGTATCATTTTTATCAATAAAGACATCCTTACTATCTGTTTTCTTATTGTATTTCATAAAATCACCTCCAGGAAAAAGAAACATCATATTTTCATAGTTACTACATCCATAGTCTTTGCCTCGTAGATAAAGCGTTTCTATTATATCTGCAGGTATTTCTCCTTTAGGAACATCACGGACATCAATTATAACATGACCTTGATTCTTTATAGAATCCGAAGCCTTTAATGATGTGCTAAGATTAAATTCTTTTGCAAATTCGTTTATGAAACTAACTATATTTGCTTTTTGCCTATGCACATAAGTCAAAGGTATTTTTTGGAAATCAAGTTGCTTACCAAATTGTACTGTCCAATTTGTTTCATGGGAAGTTCTTATCAATTGATCTTTTCCACCTGTAGCTACCACAAAATTATCAGAGCCATGCATTTCTAAGAGCAAGGCTTTTTCGTATGGGGTACAATCTTGTGCCTCATCTACCAGTATCAAGTCCGACCAATTTACTTTTCTTAAAATCTTCTTTATTTGCTCTTGAAATACTGTTCCAGCAGTTTCTTTTCCTTCGGCAATTTTTGCTTCCACAATATCTTGAATAGCGCGAGATTCTTCTTCAAAGAAATTGCCGATGTCATCGTCACTTATAAGATTATTCTCTTCAATGAACTTAGTTCTTGCGAAGTTCAAAAAGGTGTCGTATATTTTTTCGTATTTATTTTTAAACTCTTGTGTATTTCGTATTTCATACTCTGAATATACAGTGCGCATTCCATATTTCTCAATAAATTCATCTTTATTGTGAAACATAAAGTATAGTTCTTCCAAAATCTGATTATACCCATTGAGAAATTCATTATTTGCGTAGAATTTATCAAACAGTTCTCTCTTGTCGGCTTCGTAGGCCTTGGCATTTTCTTCCAAATTATCAAACTCAACCGTTTTACTGAGTCTGTTGAGATAACGGCAAAATTCCTCGCATTCTTTTTGGTCTTCAATGCGAATTTGTCCATTCTTAACAAAATGGTTGAAGATGAACAAGGCATCAATATTTTTATCCGTATTAATGGACTTATGGAAATATTCCATTAATACGACCATAATGCTTACTCTCAAATGACATTTTGAGAAAAGTCGATGAATTTGTGCTGCATCCATATGAAGAACACGGACGGGCGAATGTCTGTATATGTCTTGAAAAAACTTGTGTAAAGTAGAAATTGATGCATTGCAAGGCGTGAAATCTCCCATGCCTTTGATGGTTTGCTTAATGTCCATCACAAGCATATTATTATAGGTAAGAAATCTGCAACGATGGTTTCTTCTTTCTTCATCCTTTTGAACTTTATTGTACATTAGTTTCATTAAAACTAAGGATTTGCCTGTTCCTGCTTTTCCTGTAACAATACATAATTTATTTCCTGCTGTGTTTATTGCAGTATTGACCCCTATACTAGTTTTTGCTTTGGAAATTTCTTCTATTTTCTTTTTGGTCAAAATCCCTTGATTCGTCTTGGCATTGCTAATATTTATAAAATCGCAGATAAAGTTTTCCCAAGTGGTCACTTTTGATTTTGTAACGAGGCAATTTGTATCTTTCATATCATTGCCCCATGTTTCTTTTATAGCTTGACATACAATATTGTAAACCGATACAGAAATATTGAATATCAAGTTCCCGATGCTCCCTTTTTTACTACAAGAGGAAGATTTTATGGCATGAAAAATTGCTATATCAAAGTGTTTTACGTCTTTAAAAAAACTCGTTTCACTCTGATTCTCTCCATTATTAACACTGTTATTATAGACGAAGTCTCTCAATGCCTTCTTTTCTTCGGCAATAGCTTTTCTGTAATCCCAGAATCCGTTGGAATTATAAATGTATTCTTCATCAAAATCCAAGATGGAGTTGTCTTCATAACTGCGTACTGCTATGGCTAAGTTGTGAAGATAAGTATGGGTATCTTGTGTCCTAAAAAAGTTGCCCTTTTCATTAGGGATATCAATGAAGATGACATATTTGTAATTGCCAACAATGTTTATTGGTGACTTAAAGTTAAAAATAACATGTACATTTACTTTATTGGTATATCGAAAAACATAGTCAAATGCCTTTTTTACAGCATTTACAGTTTCCCGATCTTCATTTGTTGTATTTAAATCAATAAATGTAACATTCTTGCGCGGGATGTTGATGTCTGAAATCTCTTTCATGATGTTAAAGATTTTAATTTGACAATTCGTTATGTGCGTTGTCGGATTCCTCCGATTGCAATGGCTAAAATATAAAAATTATCGAGAAAACCGCCACCTTATTACGAAAATTTTATCATATTGTGAGAAAAAGATAGTTTTTTCCTATAAAAAAAGATTTTGATGCTAGTTTTTGGGATGTTTTGAAACAAAAAGTTGCTATAAACTGGAATCAGCAGGCATCTTTACATTTTGCGGGCATGGAATCAGGAATCAAAACATCCAACGGCAATTGAAAGTAGCCTTTGACTGCAATCAAAGGTCCCAACGTCACATGAATGTAGGTATTGATTGCAGTCAATGGCTTCAATGAGGTTAAAAGTATCTGTTGATTACGATCAGCAGCCTCAACAACTCTAAAAGTGGCTGTTGATTGCAATCAAGACTTTCTGTTAACATCAAAAATAGAAATGTTTTCTAATCAATGCCCTCCATAACCCAACAAAAAAAGCATGGCGCAAATCACTGCGCCATGCCCCAATAAAAGAAAACCTTATAGTCAAAATAGAAATTAGCGATTCTAATTCTTATTCCGGTACTAATCTTTTTCTAGTACTTCGCATTCTGAGGGTCGAAGTTGGTCCAACCGCTCATCCAGTTGTTGCTGCCATCGAAGGCTCCGATGTAAGTTACGGTGTCGAAACCGGTCCAGCCGGCGAAACTTGCGGCACCGAGCAATGGGCTTCCTGCTATAGGAGTATAGCCATCTGCACCAACCAATGAGGTCCATGAATCAAAATACTTGTTGCTCTGCTCTGAGAAGAAGAAGGTGTTGCTGTATGACTTCTGATTCTTGTCGAGATCCTTCTTGTTGGCAGCATCATAGAGGTAATCCTCATACTTCTTGTTGGCATCAGTACCAACGGCGTCCATACCTGCGAAATATACATTCTGAAGCTTGAACTTGCCATCCTTGGCATTCTTCACGGTTTCACCCTTCTCACCATCAACAATCAAACCGATAGGCCAGCCTAAGGCTACAGAGTTGATGCAGTTGAGGTTAGAAGAACGGCGAATCTGCATGGCTGACTGGAACTTGCCAAGGGCTGAACCGTTGTTTGGATTGTATGCACCGGCAGTGATATAATCTGTGGTGTTCTGGAACTTATCATCCAATACCTTAGGACCTACAAAGGTGATGTTAGAGAAGGTTGCCTTGGTACGAGGGTCCACGGTAGCACCATCAGCGCAGTTGTCGCTCTCGAAACCGTTGCTCTGAGAGGTATCGGCTATCTTGCTGTCACGCAGTGAAAGACCATACTGAACCTTTCCAGAGAAACCGTTATCGGTATCGAAATCATCATCCCAGCCCTTGTAGGCTACGAGATACTTGCAGTTCACAGTACCGCCAAACCACTCGAAGGAATCATCATTGGAATAAGATACCTGTACGTGGTCTATCTGTGTGCCTGAACCTACAGAACCCAAGGTTAAACCATTAATCTCCTTATCCTTTTGGAATGGATAACCGGCAAACTCGATGCGTACATAACTCAAGGCTCCTGAGTTGTCAGCATCATCTGCGCCACCATGCTTGGTACGAGGACCACCCTCTATCTGCTGCTCAGTCTGGTTGTTCTTAGCCTTGCCGCAGAGAATGATGCCACCCCAGTCGCCAGGCTTTCTGCTGCCGGCAGCCTCTTCAGATGTAAAGACGATAGGCTCTGTGGCTGTACCCTTGGCGATGAGCTTGCCGCCACGCTCTGTGATGAGTGCCGCCTTGGTCTGCTTGTCGCCCTTGATGATCGTTCCCGGTTCGATGGTAAGCTCAGCACCATCTGCAATATATACCCATCCCTTGAGGAGATAAGTGCCTTTCTTCAAAGTCTGCTTGCCTGTGAAGACGAATTCCTGGTCGCCGTTGCCAATCTGTGTTCCGTTGGCGTTTTCCTTGTCATCTGTTCCGAAGAGAATGTGGTCGCAAGCTTTCAAGCCGCCATTGGTTGTCCACTTGTAAACTACTTCTGATCCAGGATTTGGAGAAGGATTTGGATCGTCATTGTCACTGCTGCAGCTGCTCAACATGGCAGATGCTGCGAGGATGCCCATGCATCCTAAAAAATACATCTTGTTCATCATTGTTTTCTGTTTTTATTAAACAAACATCTAATATTTTCTTTCTTTAAAATTTATATATCGCCTGCAAGCCGATGTTTCTGCCCGGCTTGTAGCATCTTGCAATCTCTTCCACCTGCTTCTTGCTTCCGTCGCTATATGTTACATCAGCAAACTGCTTGTAATATATCTTTTCTGCAAGAAGATCTCTTACATTGAGCTTCAGCTCCAGATGGTCGCCGAATTTCTTAGCCAGCGAGAAGTCGATGGTGTTGCGGGGCATCTCGTAGCTGTGAGGCACTTGGGCATTGGAGTCATCGCCTGTGCTTCCCTCGCTTCTGCCTACACCGATGATTCGCTTTCCGATGCGGTTGTAGAGCAGGGCGATATCCATCTTCAAAGGCTCGTTCTTATAGAAGATACCGGTGTTGATAAGGTATGGCGACTGACCCTGCATCGGTCTGTCTTCCTCTTTCGAACCCTTTTCAAACTGCACCTTGCTCTTGATGAGGGCACCATTAAACGACCAGCTGAAATCCTTCAATCCTATGAAACCGAGATTCTTTCTGATATTCAGCTCCACACCGTAGTTGTTGGCACTCTTCGCATTCTTGTAGGAATAAATCAAGTCTGTGCCACCTGCCACCGTGTAGGTCCACTCGATAGGAGAATCGAAGTGCTTGTAGAAGACTGCTAGCGAAATGAGCTCTCCACGGGATGGATACCACTCATATCGCAGGTCGAGGTTATCGACATAACAGTTCTTCAACTCAGTGTTTCCCTGCACATTGCTGGCAAGGTCGAAGTCGTAATACACCGACGACGATACTTCACGGAATTCCGGTCGGTTAATACTGCGGCCATACGACAGTCGCACCTGGTGCTGGTCGCTAATCTTATATGTTGTATTGAGAGATGGAAATACATCATCGGTCTTGTAATGACGGCTCGATTCACTCTTCTCGTAGTCACGGGAATTGGAGATGAGTTCCATATCATTATGCTCGAAGCGGACACCGGCGTGGATGCCGAGTTTGCCAAAGGGGAGAGACATCGCCAGGTATCCGGCGCCTAAGGTGTTGTGTCCGCGGTAGTTATTGCGCATCTGCTTTTCCTCCAGAAGATACAGCTTGTCGTAACCCATGTTTGCCTCGCTGGAGAGCAGGGTAGGGATATGGCTGTGGCGGAAACCGGATGGCATGTTATTAGCTGAAACATTCCAGTTGTAGATGAAGTTGCGGGTCTGGTATTCTCGGCTGCGATACTCCCCATAGGCACCCACCTTCAAGTCTGGCTCAAAGTTGCCAAACTTGAAGTGGTGCTTGTCATTTACACCAAGAGAGAGAATGTGTTCGTCGAGTTGAGTCCACTCGCGGGATATGTCGTTGCCGGTGCTCAGGGCATAAACGCCCGATTCGAGAGCATCGTCGATGAGGTATCTACGACGGTCAGGCAAATGGCGGTTGGCATACGCATACCCGATGCTCCAGTCAAGGGCGTCGCTAGTGAAGGTGTGCTTGCCGGTAAGCTGACCGTTATATGTTGTTCTACTGCGGTAGTAATACTCTGCGCTTCGCTCCAGGTTCGACTGGGCACTCACGCCATCACGCCAGGTATATCGGCTGGTAGCCAACTGGTTGAAGATGTTCTTGAGCTGATACTTGTGGTTGCCGTCCTTGGAAAGGAAGGTGAAGTTGAGCATTGCTCCGAGTCTCACGTTATTATTATACTGGTCGTCAACAGAGTGACGAAGATAGTTCGGCTTGTCGTTTGCCGCATCATAGATGCCATAGAGGTTGTTCTCCATGTTCTCGTAGGTGCGGTATTCGTTGGTATAGTTCAGGGCGGCGAGCATGCCGAGTGTTCTTCCGCCGAGCATCCAGCGCTGGTTCAGGCTGGCTGCCAGTTTCAAGTCGCCCAAAGGTTTTTTGTTCTTGATGAGCCAATCATTATTAAGCCCGTTGCCCAGGAGCGAAGTAGCATAATCGCCCATCGGTTTTCCGTTGGCATCGAGTTGCTGATTCAGGTCAGCATGGATGCCCCCATTCAGGTTTCTCAAGCCATTGTCGAACCCTAGGAAATCGGTTCCGGAACCTTTTGAGTAAGAAAAGTCCTTGAAGGCAGAAGATGTATTCCAGTTTCCGCCCACGGCGATATTGAAACTGTTTTCTGCCGGAATCTCCTTGGTGTTGACGATGATGAAACCGCCTGAGTAATCAGCAGGATATTCAGCTGATGGCGACTTTACGATGGTGAGGTTGTCAATCTGCGAACTTGGGATGATATCGAAGGAGAATGCCCTTGAATCAGCCTCAGAACTAGGCACTGCTCCTCCGTTCACCCACACATTGTTGTAGCGCTGTGACAATCCGCGAACCATCACGAATTTATCGTCGATGAGGCTCACGCCTGGCACTCGGCGTATCACCTCACCCGCATTCGTATCCTGAGTACGAGATATTTCCTGTGCCGAAACATTGCTCACGATGACGGGACTGTTTTTGGTCACCTGTATCATTGCCGCATCCGTATTACGCCTTTCCACTGCGGTAATGGTCACCTCCTTCAGCTGCTGTTCATCAGGTTGCAGCGCGATCACCTGGTCTGCGTCCTTCGCCTGAACCCCGTCAATTTTTTGAGTCTTATATCCTACATAATTAATATATAGTGTATATGTCTTTTCTTTATCCAATCCATCGATTTGGAAGTTTCCGTCGATGTTGGTGATAGCCTTCACGTTGATTCCATCCACAGTGATGACTGCACCGATGAGTGTCTCCTTCGATTTCTGGTCGATAACCACACCCTTAATCTGTTGCGCCCACGTTGGCATGCTTGCCGCTGAGAGCAATCCTAATACAATAATTCCCCTTTTAGCATTCATAACCTATATCGTTTGATT
>OLSX01004566.1_pt1 | contig 10234 bp, 9 predicted proteins | sample 1673141 | NCBI WGS metagenome assembly OLSX01 (sample SAMEA3136759, study PRJEB25190) | human gut metagenome | biome: human gut; feature: human-associated habitat; material: faeces | place: Austria | collected 2013
TTTTATACATAGCTTCGTCATAGCCTTCCTTAAATAGCTCGCTATTCGCGTCAGGCTATTCCTTGCTATGCATAAAAATTCAAGAGTAAAATCTGACAACGATTGAATCAGTGTTTCCTTATTTCAATTTCTCAAGCTCCATCATAGCCTTGTACACCATATCGAAGGTGATATCATACGGCTTCACACGCATATCCTTCGTGTGCAGGCAATTCTCTACCAGCTCATCCGGATGCGTGGGATCGATGCCGATGTCAGATAGACAATGCGGAAGACCGATGGACTTGGCAAAGCGGTAGATCTTATCCCGTTCTTCGATCTGTCCATCCATCGTCAGCATGACCTGCAGACCGTAATTCACGACTGCACCGTGCAGATGATTTCCCTTGTGTGGCGTGCGGGTATGGCTGTTGTAGATCGCATGCGCCAGGCTCGAGTCCAGATCATCCTCGATGCATACAGATGCCATCCCCGGCGCCACGATGATAGAAAGGATCGCCGGCTCCAGTGCATCCGTCACGATGCCCTTGTCCACCGCTTCGAGCGCCGCCTTGCCATACTTCAAGATGCCGGGCGCTACATTCTGCGCGTTTCTGACGCCCGTCTCCTGCACCCATGTGAGATCCATGCCGCGTGCGGAGAACGGCACCTCGTACTGCTTCGCCAGCGCATCACCGAGACCGGCCCAGAAATATTCACGAGGCGAATGTGCGATGACCTCCGTATTGATGAACGTGTGATAGGCATTGCGATCGCGATAGATCGAGCCCTTGAAGCTGTGATCCGGATGGTACATGATGCAGACCGCCGTGACGGACGCACAGTTCGACGCAAGCGTCGGGAACGTGAAGAGCGGCTTCTTCAGAAGATGCGTCGCCCACTTCGCCGTATCCGTCGCACGGCCGCCGCCGACTGCAAAGACCATGTCCGCCTTGCGGATCTCCGGGATCCTCGTCAGCGCCTCTGCATTTTCAAAAGTCGCGTCATCCCCGTACTGGAAGCTGCCGAGAAGCTCGATCTTCCCTTCGATCGCCTTGCGGATCAGCGGCTCCGCTGCCGCTCTCGACTTCTCACCGCCCACAATGACCGCCGTCTTGCCATAGTCCAGGCAGATATCCGGGATGGCATCATATGCATCGACCCCGATCGTGAAATGAGGGAAAAATGTACTTTTCATAGGAGTTCCTTCCTTTATACTCATAGGTAAAATTTTATGTGAACTATTATAAGCAGGAAGAGCGAGAGATGCAAGAGAGGAGGCAAGGATTCCAGTGGCGGCTTCACCGCATTTTAGATGACGTATTCCCATATCGTCAGCCTTCCCCTCGAGGGGAAGGTGCCCCGAAGGGGCGGATAGGGTACTGGCGGTATGAAAGAGAGTGGGAAGGAACATCTCAAGTCGACGATTTATGAAAGCACCCGAGCGTCGATTTTTATAAAGGGCGATGCCCGAAGGTTGAAGGATAGAAGTCAGATGTCTGATATCTGATGTCTCCCAGTCTCCTAGTCTAATCCCTAGCTGCTCATCCCTGCTTTCAAGCTTCAAGGCGCGCCCTACGACCTGACCACATTGCCCCTAGCATTCATCGCCCAATAATGATACCATAGGGACATATCTCTAAAGGGAAGGAAGCACTATGAAACGACCGCAGAAAGTGACCCCGGAAAGCCGGCTGAACCAGTACGCCCGTAAAATGTACGGCAAAGAAAAATTCGAAAAGCAGTGGGACGAAGACTACGAGACAGAAAGCCTCACCGGCAAAAAAGGCGACAAGAAAAAGATCCGCACCGCCCTGAACCGCAAGCTCCGCCACAGCAGAAAGCAAGACATCGCTGACGGCGGCGCCTACAAAAAAGAAACCGCGTGGGAAGAATAGAGACCCGGTGATCGCGCCTTTTAGATCGCGTGCGCGCAGCACGCCCCATTCCTGCCCCCGGCCACGCATCCCATGATTATCAATGAAAGCGTCTACCTATGATCAAGAAAGAAGACATCCTCGTCCTGGACACCGAGACCACCGGCTTCGGCCCATCAGCCGAGATCCTGCAGCTCTCCATCGTAAATGGACTGGGCGAGATCGTGATGAACGAATATTTCCGCCCTGCCCGCGCCACCTGCTGGCCCGGCGCCGAAGCGGTGAATCACATCTCCCCTGCCATGGTCGCAGGCAAGCCCCTCGTCAGCGAAAGGAAATCAGACATCGAGAAGATCCTTCGCACCGCCAAGATCATCTCCGGCTACAACCTCCCCTACGACCAGAAGATGCTCATTCAAAACGGCATCTACATCCCGAGCCGTTCCCAAGTCCGCTACATGGACCTCATGAAGCCTTTCGCCAAGACCTATGGCGAGCCGAGTACCCGCTATCCGGGAAAATATAAATACCAGAAACTCATCACCTGCGCGAAATACTACGGCTACTCCGAGGAAGGCTGGCACGACAGCCTCGCTGATACAAAAGCCACCCTCTACTGCTTCTGGAAAATGGTCGAAGACGGAAGCATCTGCATAGAATAAGAGATCATCGAGCGGCGCCCCTTCACAGAGCGCCGCATTTTCATGAAACGAAAAAGGGCGCGGCACCCCCTTGCCCCCGCTCTCCATTTCCCTGAAAGGAACCCCATGCCCAAGAAATACTACGTCGTCAAGCGCGGACACCATGCGGGCGTCTACTACAGCTGGAGCGACTGCCAGAAAGAAGTCACCGGATTCCCCGGAGCCATCTACAAAGGCTTTGCCACCCAAGCCGAAGCGGAGGCCTGGTACGGCAAGCCCATCGCCCCGCCGCCGAAAGCCGCTGCCCATGCGGCCATCCCCAGAAAGCCCGCACCAACGATCGAAACACTCGAGAAGAAATACCCCGCCTACGCCGAACCCATGGACATCAGCTGCATCTCCTACGACGGCAAGACCGAGCGCATCATCCTCCCCGAGACACTCATCATCTACACCGACGGCTCCTGCCTTGTGAACCCCAATGGGCCCGGCGGATTTGCCGCCGTCTTCCTCACTGCCGAGGGCAGCGAGCTCCTCACCCTCTCCGGCGGCGAGCCCGCCTCTACGAACAATCGCATGGAGCTACGCGCCGCCTACGAAGCACTGAAGCTCCTGGATGACGGCATCCGCCGCACCATCACCTTCCACACCGACAGCAAGTACCTGCAAAAAGCCATCACCAACCGCTGGCTCTACAACTGGAAACGCAACGGCTGGCTCACCGCCGCCAAGACCCCCGTCTCCAATCAGGACCTCTGGAAAGCCCTGGACCGTGTCATGACGCCCCACCGCCTCACCTTCGAATGGGTCAAAGGCCATGTCGGGACAAAGTACAACGAAATGTGCGACACCCTCGCGAAAGGCGAAGCGATGAAGTTCAAGAAATGGTGACTGGGGATGAGTGGCTAGGGATTAGGAGTCGCAAGTGACTAGTGACTACTTACCACCTTCGGGCATCGCCGTTTACAAAAATCGGCGCAAAGCGTCGCACCTCTTAGCCTTCCCCGCATGGGGAAGGGGGACCGCGTCAGCGGTGGATAGGGTGCTTTCGTAAACAGCGCACTTGAGACGCTCCTTCCTGCTCTCTTTCATACCGCCAGTGCCCTATCCGCCCCTTCGGGGCACCTTCCCCTCGAGGGGAAGGCTGACGATACGAGAATACCGTCATCTAAAATGCGGCGAAGCCGCCACCTGAACCCTGAACCCTGAACCCTGAATCCCCAATCATTAAAATTTCATTTCCCTTTTCTGCACGAATGCTGTATAATACATACAGCATTTTTATATTGAATCAAAGAAGGTCTTTCAAAAAATCTTTGAAAGTGAAAAGAGAAGACGGTGCAAATCCGTCACGGTCCCGCCGCTGTAAGGCTGAGCCCTCCTCACGATGTCACTGGGAAACCGGGAAGACGAGGACGGGCGAGGACGCCAAGCCAGAAGAACTGCCCTCTTTGATGAAGACAACTGATCCGCTGCGGATGGTGCGATGTATACCGGAAGCAGATGGCGCAGGTTGTTTTCAAGTTTCCGTCCATACGGGATAAAGGAGGAAGTAAAATGAATCAGAAAATTTTGACAGCGTCTTTGGCAGCTCTTGTGCTTACCACAGGCGCTTTTAGCGTGCAGGCAGCGGATAGCGTGCCGATGTATTCACTGGATGCGGTCGTCGTCACAGCGAACAGAACACCGGAGAAGAAGATTGACGCCAATGCGGATGTAGCAGTCGTGACTGCGAAGGAAATCGAGGAAAAACATTTCGACGATGTGGCGCAAGCCGTGAAAAATGTACCGGGCGTATTCATTAACTCGCATGGCGCTAGTGGTCAGGTCGGGAACAGCGATCAGATTTATATCAATGGTTCTCCAAACGTCGTTGTCCTCGTGGACGGGATGAGAAGAAATACCAATGGCAACGACCTGATGAAGGCCAGCATCAGTGAACTCACCAATATGGACTCTATCGACCACATCGAAGTGCTGAAAGGTTCCGCCTCTACGTTGTATGGCTCTGATGCGCAGGGCGGCGTTATCAATATCATCACGAAAAAAGCAAAAGAGGACGGTGTAAAAACGACGCTTCGTACCTCTTTCGGCGATAACAGCAAAGAAAAATACACTCTGTACAACGCAGGGAAAGAAGGCAACGTTTTCTGGTCTGTCGAGGCAGGAAAAGAACTGCAGGGTAATTATGAAGATGGTTGGGGACGCAAAGTTATCAACCACTTAAACGCAGAACATTACAATGTAAAGCTCGGTTACGATTTAGGCAATGATTCTGATATCACCTTGAACTATGAAAAATACAAAGCCGATTATACGCGGCCTGATCAGGGCAGCACAAGTATCGTCTCAGATAAAGGTAAGAAAGACAATGATTCCATCAGCCTACAGTATAAAGCTAGACTTTCCAAGAAATTAACCAACCAATTCTCTGTCTACAGAAATAAGACAACCTTTAAAGATAACTATGGAAAGTCAGATATTAATCCGTGGGCAATGGATATGAAAACTACAGGAATTTCTGACCAGCTCACCTACACAACAAATAATCAGACATTGACAGGCGGAGTCGACTGGTACAAAGATGAAATTCCGTATTATCTCGGAAATGATGTCGAAGGTCAAAGCACACACAACATCGCATTCTACCTGCAAGATAAGATTGACCTTACAGATCAGTGGAATATCACGCCTGGCGTACGTGTTGACCACCATTCTGCTTTTGGTACACACACTTCCCCAAGTCTCTCTATCGGTTTTAAACAGAACGAGAATACAAATTATTATTTCAACTATAAGACCTTCTTTGTAGCGCCAAACATGTACCAGCTATATGCACCTGGATCCATGTATGAAGGAAGATATTATCCAGCTGGCAACAAAGACTTAAAGCCGCAGGAAGGCAATACTATTGAATTCGGCATTAATCACAATTTCAGCGATACTCTATCCGGAACATTCAATATTTTCCACACCCATGCCAAAAATCTCATCCAATATGTCAATGGATATGAAAACACCGGCAAAGCTAATGTCAATGGCTTCTCACTCAACTTGAATAAAGATTTCAACCAGCATTGGACTGCCGGCATTGGTTACTCCTATCTCCATATGCAAGCTATGTCTGGACAAAACATCAACAGTGACGGAACCCTTCCCGAAAGCACACTTAATATCAATGTTGGTTATACCGCTGACAAGTTCAATGCTTCCCTCTACGGTCGCGGCATCATGAACCGCTATGGTAACAAAGGCAAGGATGAAATGCGCAACTACGCTAATTACTGGGTATGGGATCTGGCTGCCAACTACCAGTTCACAAAAGAAGCCACACTCTTTGCCAGAGTAAATAACATTTTCGACCAATTCTACACCGACATCGGAAGCTCTCAAGATCCGTACGTCTCTTGGTACTCCGCTCCTGGTCGCAACTTCGAGATCGGTCTTCAGTTCCAGTTCTAAGAAGCAAGCATTAGCGAGCACTGCATAATGCGCAATAAAAGCGATGAGACGAAAATCTCATCGCTTTTATTGTGCATCGTTGCGCCGCAACCTCCGCCCTACGCAAACACCTCATCCAGCCCATGAGGATAGAGGAGGAAGTCAAAGACGCTCATAATGAGGATCCCGTCATCACCGCGGCGCGGGCGCATGACATCCTTGACGAGTATGATCTTCTTGAACCCATCTGAAAGGGCGAGGAGAGAGGCCTTCTCCTGACGAAGCTTCTCCTCATCCGGCAAGTGGAAGGCGGACTGGATGTAGTATCGCTTATTTCCCAGACTCGCGATGAAGTCCACTTCGAGCTGACGGCTCAGCATCCGCCCACTCTCTTCATCGAGTATTCTCCGATTCACTACGCCAACGTCCACCAGGTAGCCGCGGCAGCGCAGTTCATTGTAAATGATATTCTCCATCAGGTGCGTTTCCTCTACCTGTCGGAAATCAAGCCGCGCATTTCGGAGTCCCACATCCTCGAAGTAGTACTTCACTGGCGTGTCGATATATTTTCTGCCCTTCACATCGTAGCGGACGGCCTTCTGTATCAGAAAGGCTTCTTCAAGGAAATCGATGTACTGGCGAATGGTATTCAGGCTGAGTTTCGAATGGAAGCGGCTCTGGAAGGTCGCCAGAATCTTGGTCGGATTCATCAGCGTACCGATAGAGGAGGCGAGCACATTCACCAGGTCTTCCATCCCCTCCGGATATTTGAGCTTATGCCGTTCCAGGATGTCCTTCAGATACGTTTCCTTGAAGAGGCTCTGCAGGTAGGTGATCTTTTGCTGCTCTGTCTTCATGGACGCGACCTGCGGAAGACCGCCATAGGTCGCGTAGTCAGCCCAACCGTGGTACATATCCCCGTCGTACTGCTCCATGAATTCCGAAAAGGCCAGCGGGTAGACATGGATCTCGTCCCCGCGCCCGCGGAAAGCGGTCAGTATGTCGTTGGAGAGAAATTTCGAATTGCTCCCTGTCACGTACACGTCCACATGTGACTCATACAGGAGGGAATTCAGCACTTCCTCAAAGTGATCGAGAAACTGTACTTCATCGAGAAGGATATAGTAGTCCCCTTCATCCGTCATGCGCTCGTGAATCCAAGAGAGGAGCATGTCGGGATCTCGGTAGCGCCGCATATCCCATCGGTCGAGCTGCATGGTGAGGATATGATCCATCGCCGTTCCCTGCTGCATCAGGTAACGGGCAAAGAGATTGAAGAGAAGATAAGACTTCCCACTTCTGCGAATCCCGGTCACCACTTTGATCATGCCATTGTGCATGCGTTCCACCAGCGCATCCATGTATTTCTGTCGTTTGAACTCCATCGTAGCACTCCTCTTCGCTGAAAATTAGACGCAATATTACGTCTAATTTTCAGCGCATCTATCTTTTGAAATCACCCATTATGAAATGTATAATCAGGTTTTTCTCCTGTATATATCGGTTCTTTCATGATTATTATACCACGCATGCATGACTCTGTATATAAATCACGGACTGAAAAACAGACGCAATATTGCGTCTGTTTTTCAGTCCGTGAATTTCCCTCCCGACGTTCCCCACTTGCTTTTCTTTCGCAAAAAGAATAAAATATGACAGGTAAAAATTCACAGTCAGGCAAAGGAAGGAGGCTCTTTCGTTTCACGAAAGCCTCCTTTTTTCTAGGGAAGCACTGATTCAATCGTTGTCAGACTGAATCAGCGTTTCCCCAGGACTCGCACCCCACTTATCCCATTTCCGTATGTTCCCAAAGTGGGAAAGGGGATACATGAAGGCAAGAAGTCTCCCCGTCTGATTTCCCTAATCCCCAGTCACTAGTCACTATTTCCCCAAAAGGAGAATCTTATGAGCAAAAGAATCATCGAAGTCGAGGAGCGGCTCCCGCTCCTCCCCACCATCCCCCTCTCGCTGCAGCACCTCTTCGCCATGTTTGGCTCCACGGTGCTGGTGCCCTTCCTATTGAATGTAGACCCCGCGACCTGCCTTTTCATGAACGGCATCGGGACGCTCCTCTACCTCACCATCTGCAAGTGGAAGCTCCCTGCCTACCTCGGCTCGTCCTTCGCCTTCATCTCGCCGGTGCTGGCGGTGACGGCGACGGCGGGCATGACGTATGCGGATGCCCAGGGCGGCTTCATCGCCTTCGGTCTCTGCTTCATGATCATCGCGCTCCTCGTGAAGAAAATCGGCGTCGGCTGGATCGATGTCCTCTTCCCGCCGGCTGCCATGGGCGCGATCGTCGCGATCATCGGGCTCGAGCTGGCACCGCTCGCCATGACCATGTCCGGCTTCATCGGTGAGCCGCAGGGCATGAGCGCAGCGACTTCCATCACGATCTCCATGTTCACCTTGATCGTCACCATCCTTGCGACCGTTCTTGGGCGCGGATTCATCTCCATCATCCCGATCCTCATCGGTGTCATCGCCGGCTATATTCTCTCCGTCTTCATGGGTGTCGTAGACTTCACGCATGTAGAGGAGATGCCATGGTTCGCCCTGCCGACCTTCTATGCGCCGCATTTCAATCTCTCTGCCATCATGATGATCCTTCCGGCGCTCTTCGTGGTCCTCGCCGAACATATCGGTCATCTCTTCGTCACGAGCGATATCGTCGGACGCGACCTCATCAAAGACCCGGGACTTCACCGCTCGCTCTTTGCAGACGGCCTGTCGAATATGATCTCCGGCTTCGTCGGCTCTACGCCGAATACCACGTATGGGGAGAACATGGGCGTCATGGCGATGACGGGCGTCTACAGCACCTGGGTCATCGGCGGCGCTGCCTGCTTTGCCATCCTCTTCTCCTTCATCGGAAAGATCGCCGCGCTCATCCACGGCATCCCGACTCCGGTCATGGGCGGCGTCTGCATCCTCCTCTTCGGCTTCATTGCGGCTTCCGGTATCCGCATGCTGATCGAAAAGCATGTGGACTATACGAAGTCCAGAAATCTGATCCTGACCGCAGTCACGATGATCTCCGGCCTCTCCGGTGCGACCATCGTCCTTGGGCCGGTGCAGCTGAAGGGCATGGGCCTGGCGACCGTCGTAGCGATCATCACTTCGCTCGCCTTCCTCGCCTTCGATAAGATGCATATCTCGAATGAACAGTGAGCAATGAGGGGAAAGGGTTAGTCCCGGGGACGTGCTGTCCCTTTGATGGTGGATGAAGGCTTTGCTCGAATGAGGAATAAAGGTGGCGGCTTCGCCGAGATCGATGGCTCAGGTCGCAGCTGTTCTGGCATTCGTTATCTCACATACGACGTTTCTCGTCGCTCAGGATGACGAAACAGGGCGATGCCCGAAGACTGCCTGATAGCAGGTTCCCTCGTATCGTCAGCCTTCCCCTCGAGGGGAAGGTGCCCCGAAGGGGCGGATAGGGCACAGGCGGCATGAAAGACAAATGAGGAAGAATGTCTCCCCGTCTCCTAGTCCCTAGGCACCAGTCACAAGTCACTCGCGCCCCCTAATCTCTAGTCACAAGCCAAAGAACGTGCTATACTACAGTTGACATCGTGATTGACACCATATATGACACCACTCTATAATATAAGTGAGGTGATTCTATGTCTCAATGGGATAAACTGATCAAACGCTTGTACACCATCCCCGATGACATGCGTTTCGAAGAGCTCAAGAAAATTCTTATCCGCTATGGATACACGGATAACAACCCGCGTGGAGGAAGCAGCCACCACACATTTCGAAAACCAGGCTGCGCTCCGCTCACGATTCCGGCACATATACCCATCAAGAAAATCTATGTCCGTATGGTAAAAGATATCGTTGAAAAGGAGATGCATGCAAAATGAAAGACCTGTCCTATTTCATGAAACGTCCCTACAAGATCGAACTGATAGAAGATACCGAAGAGGGCGGCTATACCGCTGCTCTTCCCGAACTCCCCGGCTGCCTGACCTGCGGTAAAACGATGGACGAAGCATTGGCAAATCTGAGAGATGCGAAAAAAGCATGGTTGTCTGCCGCTTTGGAAGATGGCTATCCCATCCCTGAACCTGCCAGCACTGAAACATTCTCCGGCCAATTCAAATTACGTCTCCCGAAATCCCTGCATCGAGATTTAACAGAACGTGCGAAAGAAGAAGGCACAAGCCTGAATCAGTATTGCGTTTATCTTCTCTCGCAGCGTATCCGAACCCATTCTATTTAAGGAAACACTGATTAAATCGTTGTCAGATTTTACTCTTGAATTTTTATACATGACGAGGAATAGCCTGA
>OLSX01004567.1_pt1 | contig 10234 bp, 10 predicted proteins | sample 1673141 | NCBI WGS metagenome assembly OLSX01 (sample SAMEA3136759, study PRJEB25190) | human gut metagenome | biome: human gut; feature: human-associated habitat; material: faeces | place: Austria | collected 2013
CCACCTGGATGGCGGCGACGCTGAACAGCTCCAGGGCCAGGGCCAGCTTGTCCGCCAGCACCTCCACCTGAGTGTTGTGTCGCACGTCCACCGCCTCGAACAGGGTCACCTTGCACTGGGCGGTGCGATCCACCGTCCAGCGGGTGGCGGTCTCCATGGTCTGCCGGCCCACCTCCACCAGGAAGGAGGGCCGGTCGAACTCCTTATAGACCAGGTTCCGGTAGGCTGTGCTGGTGGGGAATCGCTCCCGCATGAGCGCCTCCAGGGCCTCCAGGATGTCGTTGCTCCTCAGCATGTTCACTCCTCCAGCAGCCGGGCCAGCCGGCTCTCCAGCTCCGCGGCGGTAGTCTGTGCTGCCTGCTCCGGGTTGGTGGTGCGGTACATGGCTTTCCCCGCCACCTTGGCCTTGCCGCCCTGGATGCGGGGCCGGTACCGCTCCGCCTTGCGGATGGTTGGGAATCTGTGGCCTGACTCAATGGCGTTGGTCACGGCCCCCACAGCCCAGCCGTACTCGTCCGTCTCCCTCTCCACGGGGTGGACAGCCACATAGCCGCCGCCGGTGCCCAGGTGGGTGTGTTGCCACCGCTGCACCTTTCCTGTGCCGCCGATCTTCTGGCGCACCTGAGCGAGCAGCTGCTCACCTACGTCTGTCAGCATCTCCCGCCGGATCTCCTTGCTCCGGTCGATAGCATCGGCCAGTTTGGCGTCCAGCCGGGTCAAATCACTGGCATCCACAAAAATCGGCATCACAGATCCTCCGTCCGGGCGATCTCATACTCGTTCTTGTGCGGATCCAGCTCGTGGGCCAGCTGTACGGCGTAGTCCGTGCCGTTGACGGCCACCGAGTGGATGCCGTCGATGGTGATGGGGGTGTTGCTGTTGGTGGGGTCCAGCATCACGGAGGTAATGCTCTGCACCACGGTGTCCTTCTGCATATCCAGATGGAACACCCGGTCCATGCCGAACTCGAAAAACTCCCACAGCACCCCCACGGTCATGGAGAAGCAGAAGGCCGCCAGCGCCACATATACCGGCGACAGCTGGAACTTGATGCGGCTGTTGCGGTTCAGGATGTCGATAAGGGCAAAGCCCGTGGCGGCGCAGAGGAAGCCCGTGGTGGTGTGGAGCATGGAGTCCCAGTTGGGGTAGGTGATGAAGTAACACTCCAGCTCCCCCAGTATCTCCGCTGCGAAAATGAACAGCAGGATAATGATCTCCAGCACCGACGGCAGTTGGATACCGAAGTTCTGCTGAATGAAAAACGGCAGGATGAACAGCGCCAGCACCAGCAGGCAGATGAAGGCGCTTTCATATTCGCCCCGGATGATTGACATGACCAGCTCCGCCAGCACGATCAACCGCAGGGCCACATATACGGCGAACACCGCCGGCTGCTTGTGAATGGCCTCCTTCAGCCGCTGGACCGTATCTCTGGGTTTGGGCGTTTTTTTCATAAAGGCTCCTTCCCGGCACAGCACTGCGCCGCTGTGGTTTTTTCTGCATGGTATCATATCCCCGGTCAAAACGCAACGAAAAATGTGACAAAAATCGTGGCGGCCCGTCTTGACAAGCGGCCCGCTGTGTGGTAATCTAATAAAAATTTGCCATGCGGAGGTGATGACCGTGACCGTCGTTTTTCAGGATGCCCAGATATTCCGCCGAGGTGTTCTCACCCGTGGGGATGCTGTTTTCTCTTTTGAAATCCACCACGGCGCCAGTGTTTCTCCCGTTCATATTCCCGCCTCTTCTTTTGTGATATGTCCCGGTTTCGTTGATGTACACGTGCATCTTCGTGAACCGGGCTTTTCTTATAAGGAGACCATGTCCAGCGGCACCCAAGCCGCCGCCCACGGCGGATATACCACGGTGTGTGCCATGCCAAATCTGGACCCGGTGCCGGACAGCCTGCCCCATCTGGAGCAGCAGCTGGCCCTGATCCGCCGAGATGCCGCCATCCGGGTGCTGCCCTATGGCTCCATCACCCGTGGCCAGCTGGGGGAGGAGCTGTCGGACATGGCGGCCATGGCCCCCTATGTGGCGGCCTTCTCCGACGACGGGCGAGGTGTGCAGAGCGAGGCGCAGATGCGCCTTGCCATGGAAACCGCCAAGGGGCTTCATAAGCTCATCGTGGCCCACTGCGAGGACAACTCCCTCCTCCACGGGGGCTACATCCACGACGGGGCTTACGCCCGCACCCACGGCCACCGGGGCATCTGCTCCGAAAGCGAGTGGGGGCAGATCCGGCGGGATCTGGAACTGGTGCGCCAGACCGGCTGCGGCTACCACGTCTGCCACATCTCCACCAAGGAGAGTGTAGCCCTGATCCGCCGGGCCAAGGCCGAGGGGCTGGACGTCACCTGCGAGACGGCCCCCCACTATCTGCTGATGGACGAAACCATGCTGCAGGAGGACGGCCGCTTCAAGATGAATCCCCCTCTCCGCAGTCCCGCCGATCGGGAGGCCCTGCTGGAGGGGCTGGCCGACGGCACCATCGACATGGTCGCCACCGATCACGCCCCCCACAGCGCCGAGGAGAAGTCCCGCGGGCTGGAGAAGAGCGCCATGGGCATCGTGGGGCTGGAGACCGCCTTCCCCCTGCTGTATACCTATCTGGTAAAGCCGGGCCTGCTCTCCTTTCCCCGTCTGATGGAGCTGCTCCACGATGCTCCCTGCCGCCGCTTCGGCCTCCCGCAGGGGGAGCTGGATGGTCCCCACGCCGATTTCACGGTCTTTGACCTGTCGGCTTCGTATCCCATCGACCCGGCGGACTTCCTCTCTCAGGGGAAGGCCACCCCCTTCACCGGCTGGCCGGTACAGGCCCGCTGCCTGCTGACGGTCTGCGACGGCCGCCCCGTCTGGCAGGACGGTGAACTCTTTTCCAAGGAGGACCGCACATGAAGCAGGTCACATGGACCATTACGGAAAATACGCCCCTGACGCCGGACACCTACCGGCTGCGCCTTGCCGGCGATACGGAGGCCATCACGGCCCCCGGTCAGTTCGTAAACCTGAAGCTCTCCGGCTTCTACCTGCGCCGCCCCATCTCCGTCTGCGACTGGGAGCCCGGTGCCGCCACCCTTATCTATAAGGTGCTGGGCCACGGCACGGCGGCCATGACCCATCTCCCCGCCGGAACGGAGCTGGATGTGCTGACAGGGCTGGGCAACGGCTACGACACATCTCTCGCCGGGGAGCGCCCCCTGCTGGTGGGCGGCGGCGTCGGCATCCCGCCCCTGTACGGACTGGCCCGCCGCCTGACGGCGGAGCATCGTCAGGTCACGGCGGTGCTGGGCTACAACCGGGCGTCAGATATTTTTCTGGCGGAGGAGCTGCATGCGCTGGGCGTCACCGTCCGCCTCCTCACCGCCGACGGCAGCGCCGGGACCTGCGGCCTTGTCACCGACGGCATGGAGGGCGTGAATTACACCCACCTCTATACCTGCGGGCCGGAGGCCATGCTCCACGCCGTGTGGCAGCGCTGCCGCACCGATGGGCAGTTCAGCTTTGAAGAGCGCATGGGCTGCGGCTTCGGGGCCTGCATGGGCTGCACCTGCCGCACCAAGTACGGCCACAAGCGCATCTGCAAGGACGGCCCCGTCCTGCGAAGGGAGGAGATCGTATGGTAAATACCGCCGTCACCCTCTGCGGCCTGCCGCTGGAGAATCCCGTCATCCCCGCCAGCGGCACCTTCGGCTATGGGTATGAATTTGCACAGATCTACGACATCAACTGTCTGGGGACCTTCTCCTTCAAGGGGACGACGCTCACCCCCCGGTACGGAAACCCCACCCCCCGCATCGCTGAGTACGCCGGGGGCCTGCTGAACTCTGTGGGGCTGCAAAACCCCGGTGTGGAGGCCGTCATCCGGGAGGAACTGCCCCGTCTGCGGGAGGTCTTTCACAAGCCGGTAATGGCCAACGTCAGCGGCTTTTCCATAGAGGAATACGCCCAAGTATGCCGGCAGCTGGACGGGGCGGAGCAGGTAGGCTGGCTGGAGGTGAATATCTCCTGCCCCAACGTCCACGGCGGCGGAGCCGCCTTCGGCGCAGACCCCCGGACGGCAGCTGCCGTCACACGGGCCGTCCGTGACGTGACGAAAAAGCCGGTCATCATGAAGCTCTCCCCGGCCGCGGCGGATATCGCTGCCGTGGCACGGGCCTGTCAGGAGGCCGGGGCCGACGGTGTCAGCCTTATCAATACTCTGCCGGGGATGCGGATCGATCTGAAGCGCCGCCGTCCCCTGCTGGCCAACGGCACCGGCGGAATGTCCGGCCCCGGCATCTTTCCGCTGGCGGTGCGGATGGTGTATCAGGTCTACGAGGCCGTGGACATTCCCATCGTGGGCATGGGCGGCGTCAGCACCGCCGAGGACGTGCTGGAGCTGATGCTGGCCGGGGCCACCGCCGTGGGCGTGGGAGCCGCCAATCTGGTGGAGCCCTGCGCCTGCCGGAAAATCATACAGGACCTGCCTGCCGCCATGGAGCGGTACGGCATTCAGCAGCTTACGGATATCATAGGAGGAGCACATCATGGGTAAAGACGTTATCATTGCACTGGACTTCGACAGCCGGGAGAAAACGCTGGCTTTTCTGGACCGCTTCACAGAGGAGAAGCCCTTCGTCAAGGTGGGCATGGAGCTGTTTTACGCCGAGGGTCCCGCCATCGTCCGGGAGATCCGCCGCCGGGGCCACCGCATCTTTCTGGATCTGAAGCTCCACGACATCCCCAACACGGTGAAAAAGGCCATGGCCGCCCTGTCGGCGCTGGATGTGGACATCATCAACCTCCACGCCGCCGGTACCGCCGCCATGATGACCGCCGCTCTGGAGGGCCTCACCCGCCCCGACGGCACCCGCCCTCTGCTCATCGCCGTCACCCAGTTGACCTCCACCGATCAGGAGCGCATGGAGCGAGAGCTGCTGATCCACGCCCCGCTGGAGGAGGTGGTGCTCAGCTACGCCGCCAACGCCGCTGCGGCGGGGCTGGACGGTGTGGTCTGTTCCCCGCTGGAGGCCGGAGCCATCCACCGGCGCTGCGGGGCCAGCTTTCTGACGGTGACCCCCGGCGTCCGGTTCGCCGGAGGGGATGCCGGGGATCAGAAGCGGGTCACCACCCCCGCCAAGGCCCGTGAGCTGGGCTCTGATTACATCGTGGTGGGCCGCCCCATCACGCAGGCCGAGGACCCTGTGGCGGCCTATCGCCGCTGTGTAAAGGAGTTTGTGGGCTGATGCGCTGGAATACGGTACTTTTCGATCTGGACGGCACGGTGACGGACCCCAAGGAGGGCATCACCTGCGCCGTGGCCTACGCCCTGCGGCAGCAGGGCATCATCGCTGACCCCGATACCCTCACCTCCTTCATCGGCCCTCCCCTCCACGAGAGCTTCCCGGAGCTGTTCGGCCTGACGGAGGAGCAGACGGATCGGGCCGTGGAGGACTTCCGGGCATACTTCTCCCGGCAGGGCTGGGCGGAGAACATCCCCTACAAGGGCATGGCGGAGTTGCTGGAGAGCCTGCAAGGAGCCGGGCTGAAGCTGGTCATCGCCACCTCCAAGCCGGAGGAATTCGCCCTGCGCATCATGGAGCACTTCGGTCTGGCCGCTTACTTCCACCGCATCTGCGGCGCACAGAGGGAGGACCGGGCCAGCGCGCAGAAGGGCAGCGTGGTGGCCGACGCCCTGCGCCGCAGCGGCACGGACGGCCCCGCCGTCATGGTGGGCGACCGCCGCTTCGACGTCGCCGGCGCCCATGAAAACGGTCTGCCCGCCATCGGCGTTCTCTACGGCTACGGCGGCCGGGAGGAACTGGAAAACGCCGGAGCCGACTATCTGGCCGCCGATCTTCACGAACTCAAGCAGCTTCTGCTGCAGGAATAGGAGGAACTTATGGACAACATCCGCACCCACATTGCCCGGCACCTGCTCTCCATCGGAGCGGTGTTTCTGCGGCCCGACGAGCCCTTTGTCTGGGCCAGCGGCATCAAAAGCCCCATCTACTGCGACAACCGCCTGATCCTCACCGCCCCGGAGGCCCGGAACGAGGTGGAGCAGGCCATTGCCGACACCGTCCGCCGGGAGTACCCGGAGGCGCAGGTGCTCATGGGTACCGCCACCGCCGGTATCGCCCATGCCGCCATCGCCGCCCACCTGCTGGGCCTGCCTATGGGCTACGTCCGCTCCGGCAGCAAGGATCACGGCCGCAAGAACCAGATCGAGGGCAAGCTGACCCCCGGCGAGAGGGTAGTGGTCATCGAGGACCTGATCTCCACCGGCGGCAGCGTGCTGGACACCGTGGCCGCCCTGCGGGCCGCCGGAGCGGAGGTGCTGGGCGTCGTCAGCATCTTCACCTACGGCATGGCCAAGGGCCGCCAGCGGCTGGCCGAGGCCGGTGTCAAGTGCGTCAGCCTCACCGATCTGGACACCATCGCTCAGGTGGGCGTCCAGCAGGGATACATCACGCAGGGAGACGTGGCCCGGCTGCTGGCCTTCCGGGATGACCCCTCCGACGAAAACTGGATCAGAAAAGGAGAATGAACCATATGAACCATCTCATTGACATTTTGCAGCTGTCCCCGGAGGAGATCATGGAACTGGTGAACACCGCCTGCGACATCATCGACCATCCTGCCGCCTACGCCCACAAGTGCGACGGCAAAATACTGGCCACCCTGTTCTTCGAGCCCTCCACTCGCACCCGTCTCAGCTTCGAGAGCGCCATGCTGAGTCTGGGCGGGCAGGTGCTGGGCTTCTCCTCCGCCAGCAGCTCCTCCGCCGCCAAGGGCGAGAGCGTGTCCGACACCATCCGCACCGTCAGCTGTTACAGCGATATCATCGCCATGCGCCACCCCAAGGAGGGTGCTCCGCTGGTGGCCTCCCGCCACTCGCTGGTACCCATCATCAACGCCGGAGACGGTGGCCACAACCACCCCACCCAGACCTTGACGGATCTGCTGACCATCCACCGGGAGAAGGGCCGCTTCGACGATCTGACCATCGGCCTGTGCGGCGACCTGAAATTCGGCCGCACCGTCCACTCTCTGGTGGCCGCCATGAGCCGCTATACCGGCATCCGCTTCGTGCTCATCTCTCCGGAGGAGCTGAAGCTGCCCCGCTACGTCAAGGAGCAGTACATCAAGAGCAGGAACATCCCCTACATCCAGTCTACCTCTCTGGATGAAGTGATGCCGGAGCTGGATATCCTCTATATGACCCGTGTCCAGCGGGAGCGGTTTTTCAACGAGGAGGACTATCTGCGCCTAAAGGACAGCTACATCCTCACCCCGGAGAAGCTGAAAAACGCCAAGCCGGACCTGCGGATCCTGCATCCCCTGCCCCGTGTCAATGAGATCTCCGTGGCGGTGGATGAGGACCCCCGTGCCTGCTACTTCAAGCAGGTGCAGTACGGCAAGTACATCCGCATGGCGCTGATTCTGAAGCTGCTGAACATCGCTTGAAAGGGAGGGCATCATCATGATTATTGATTCCATTCAGAACGGCATCGTCATCGACCATATCTCTGCCGGAAAGGCCATGGAGCTGTATCGCATTCTGGGGCTGGACAAGCTGGACTGCACCGTGGCCATCCTGAAAAACGTCACCAGCGGTAAGCTGGGCCGCAAGGACATCATCAAAATCGACCGTGAGATGGAGCTGGACTGGGATCTTATCGGCTACGTGGACCCCAGCATCACCGTCAACAGTATCCGAGACGGCCAGCTGGTGGAAAAGCGCACCCTGAAGCTGCCGGAGCGCATCCGTGGCGTGCTGCGCTGCAAGAATCCCCGGTGCATCACCTCCATCGAGCAGGAGCTGCCCCACATCTTCCGTCTCACCGACCGGGAGCACGGGGTGTACCGCTGCCTGTACTGTGACACCAAGGGTGGGAAGCGGTAAAGGCTGCGGCCTCTTCCCTTGATGAAATCCCGTGTAATAGAAATCGATAGAAAATGCTCCCGTGCTTATTTGCACGGGAGCATTTCCTTGCATGGTTGAGGAAACGAACTCTGCGTTTAATGCACCACCACCGTGGTCCCATTGGGGATGTTGTTGTACATCCACCAGATGTCGTCGTTGTACATCCGCAGGCAGCCGTGACTGATGGGGAAGCCAATCCGGGCATCATAGTACCGGTCAGAGTTCATGGGCCAGTACTGCAGGCGGGAGTGGAAGGCATACCCAGAGGTGCCGTAGAACCGAACAATGGGGCCGCAGTAGTAGGAACCATAGTCCCAAGCGGTCTGCTTGTAGGAGGTGGTGAACACCCCGCGAATGGTGGGGGTGGCGTTGGTGCCGGAGCCGCACAGGCAGGTGCGGATGAGTTTCCAGTGCCCTTGGGACCCTTCAAAGATATTCACCCGCTGGTAGGTGAGGTTGACCCAGACCAGGTACTTGGAATTGCTCTGATACCCCTTCAGGTTCACCCAAGCGGTTTTGATTTCCTCCGGGTAGTCATGGTTTTGCGCCCAGGCCAGGGTGTAGTTCCCGGCGTACTGGCTGGTGACCATGTTGAGGAGTTCCTCCTCGGTGATCCCATGGTAGTAGAGGTAATCGTAGTTTTCCAGGGTGATGGTGCGTTCCGCGGTGACCCGCTGGTCGCGGCCATCCTCTGTGGTGTAGGTGAGAACGAACTGAATCTGGGAGGAGAGGGCCATGTCCTCGGTGTAGGTGTAGGCATGGGTGAGCTTGGGGACATCCGTGCCCAAAACAATGTCTTGGGTGTCCACCAATTTCCCATCTATGTACCAGTAGGCCGTGCAGGCCTTGCCTGCCTCAGGATACTCCACCTTGGCGGTGACGATCAAGGCCTCCCCCGCCGGCAGGGGATCGGCGCATTGAAGGGTGGCGGTGGCGTGGGCGATGCCATTGTCCGGGAAGTTTTCCAAGGTGAGTTGGTTTTCCGCGGAAACTTCCTGTTCCCGGCCGTCCTGGGTGGTGTAGGTCAGGCGATAGGAGACGGTGCTGGTCTCTGGCATCCCATAGTAGTAGTCATACTGATAGGAGAGGGTGGCGGGCCCTTCTCCCAGGGTCAGGGGCTCGGAGGCGGCCTCCTGGCCATCCACATACCAGGTGCCGGTACACACCTGACCAGACTCTGGGGTGTCCACGGTGGCAGTGGCGGTCAGCGTTTCCCCGGCGGGAAGAACCTCTGGCAGGGAGACTGTGATCTCTGCATCTGCCAGCCCCAAGTCCTCAAAGGTCTCCAACTGAATGGGAGCGGAGGCTTTTTGGGAGAAGTTATCTCCGTCATGGTTGGTGTAGGTGAGGACAAACTCCACCGTAGCGTCCAAGTCCAGGTCGTGGGTGTAGTTGGGGACAAAGGCGGAGACGGTTTCCGTGTCCTCCCCCAGAATGAGGGGGGTTTCCTCCATGGCCTCCCCGTTGAGGTACCAGGTGCCGGTGCACCACTTGCCCACGTCGGCCTCGGAGAAGTTCAGGTGGGCGGTGGCGGCCAAGGTCTCCCCGGCGTCCAGGTGCTCTGGGACGTCCAGGTCGATGGAGACGTTGTGGATATCATAGTTCTCCCAACGGACCAGGCGGTTTTTGGGGACGGTGAGGGTGTAATACCGGGTCTCCAAGGTGACCTCTGTGATCCGGCCGCTGCCGCTGACGGTATTGTCCCGCCCGGCCAGCAGGAGGGCCTCCGCCTGGCCATTCATCCGAATGGTATTGTCGGTGCCGAGAATGGTGATCTGGTCAACGGTGCATCCACGGGACACCGTGATTTGATTGTTGCTGCCGGAGACCACCAGAGAGTCCAGGGAATTGTTTACCGTGATGGTACGGCCGCTGCCGGTGACCTCCAGGGCATCGGCGGTGCCGGTGAAGTCTACGGTTCCGGTGCCATCTCCCACCACCAAGGTGCCTAAGGTGTAGGTTTCCGGCAGGGACAGAGTCACGTCCCCAGACCGGGCTGCCAGCACCAGCCGGTCCAAGTGGCCGGTGCCCTCCAGGGACAGGCCCTCCAGTACATCCGAGCGCACCGTGACCGTACCGGCGGTGACGTTGGTCAACTGGATCTGGGAGACGCTGTGGTCCAGCCACAGATCCCCAGCGGTCAGGTCAGCCAAGGCAGTGTCCCCAGACAGGACGGCGCCGGTGTCTGTCTGGCCGGTGTAGCTGCTGGCGGGGAGATACTGGTCTGCCAGGCGGTAGAGAATGGTGACAAACTCTGCCCGGGTGAGGGGACGGTCCATTTGGAGCTCGCCCTCACTGCCGGTGACCAAGCCGGCCTCCACC
>OLSX01004569.1_pt1 | contig 10231 bp, 7 predicted proteins | sample 1673141 | NCBI WGS metagenome assembly OLSX01 (sample SAMEA3136759, study PRJEB25190) | human gut metagenome | biome: human gut; feature: human-associated habitat; material: faeces | place: Austria | collected 2013
AATGGATCTGTTGACGCAGGCATTTCACTTCGCAATCGACGCCCATGCGGGCGCATTGCGCAAAATGGACGGTTCGCCAGCCGCGCTACACGCGCTTGAGGCCGCGGCAATCGCTGCTTCGCTCACAGACGACGCGCAGGTAATAGCGGCGGCCGCGCTGCACGACACCATTGAGGACGGCGGTGTTGCACCGGAAGAACTGCGGCGGGAATTCGGAGACGAGGTTTTGCGTCTTGTTCTGTTTGACACCGAAAGCAAGGAGCTTTCGTGGAAGGAACGCAAGGACGCAACGCTTAACGCTCTTGAAAACTGTGACCGCAAATGCGCCATGCTGATCTGCGCCGACAAGCTGTCAAATATCCGTGATGTGCTTGAGGGGATTGAAAACGAGGGTGAGGGCGTCTGGGGGCACTTCAAATACGGAAAAGACGCACAGGAGTGGCTTTTCCGTGAATATGTCGGGGTACTCGCCCGTCTGTCCGACCTGAAAATGTATTGTGACTTAAAACAAACCGTAGATGCAGTATTTCCAAAAAGGAGAAAAGAAATTATGCAGACAAATGTTGAGATTACGAATAGTTCGGCGGTTGCTTTTGTTGAGGGAAGCATCAATTCCGCTAATGCGGCGGAGTTCGGCGAGGCACTGGCAGGTCTGCCGGGAGATGCGGAAAGCGTCGTACTTGATGTTACGAAGCTCGAATACATATCAAGCGCGGGACTGCGTGTCCTGCTCAGCCTGAAAAAGCGTTGCAAAAGCAAGTCCTTCCGTGTTGTGGGGGCAAACAGCGAGGTCATGGATGTATTCCATATGACCGGATTTTCGGACATTATGGAGATTGAACCTGTGTGTCGCAAGATAAATATTGACGGCTGTGAAATCATCGGTCGCGGCGCTTGTGGGGAATGCTACCGCATCGACGACGAGACTATTATCAAGCTGTATTACGGCAACGCCGATCCGGCCTTTATCGAACACGAAAAGTCGCTTTCCAAAAAAGCGTTTGTTATGGGCATTCCGACGGCAATTTCTTATGACATCGTGGAGGCGAACGGTCGTAAGGGCGTTGTATATGAGCTGATCAAATCAAAAACGCTGGGAGAGTTGATACGCACCGATCGCCTGAAACTGGACGAATATGTGGCAATGTATGTCGAAATCTGCAAGAAGGTTGCCTCAATCCGTACAAGTGATCCTGAGATTCCATCTTTCAAGGATATAAACCGTGCAGATATTGCCAACATTACGGGGATCACGGAGGAAGAAAGATCCTATCTTCACCGTTTCCTTGATCTTGTTCCAGATAGTGACACATGCATTCACGGAGATCTTAATATCAACAACATTATGGTGCAGGACGGAGAATGCTGCTTAATTGATATGGGTGAGCTTTCCACAGGTATCCCGATGTTTGACCTGTCCCGGATTTTGTTTTCCATGGTTTATGCAAACACAGCCCCGGGCACTTTCAACGGTTTCTATAAGATGCAATCGGAGGAGGTTGACGAGATTTATCGGAAGTTCTTCCGGCTCTACTTTGGTTGCGACACAGTTGAAGAAGCCGAAAAGATTGATCCGCAAGTCAGATGGCTTCACCCGCTGGCGTGGTTCCGGTGCTGTGCCAGTATGCTGAAAGGTGACCGTTGGGGCGATGAGATGCGCAAAAAGGCGCTCGGACTGCTTCGTGAAAAGCTGATCCCGTTTGTGAACCGGGAGGAACGCCGTGAGTAAGCCTGAGCAAAACGATTCTTATCAGAATCAGCAGAAAGTTTCGCTTTTGAGTTTCCTCGCCGAGCTGCCGAACTTTGTGGCGGTGACTGTATCGGCAATCGTATCCGGTTCACTGATCGTGTGGATGGATTTTGTGGATTCGTTCTGCAATGTTCTAAATTCCGGATTTGTGGCTCTGCTGTCCCGGAAGCTTCGGCGGGATCTGAAATATGAATACAACTACGGTGTCGGAAAGATTGAGGCGATCTCCTCGCTTGCCTGCAACGGGATTCTGATCTGCGGCTTGATTTTTATGCTGGTATCCTCGGTGAACGATCTGATCTCACCAAAGGAACCAAGCGGACTTTTAATCTATGTCGTTGCACTGAAAGTAATCAATGTTGCATTTGATACCGTATTTCTGAGGGCACAATACAAAATCAAAAAAGAAGCAAAAACAGCGATTGCCACGACGGAATTTCACGCATCCCTCAAAAGTTCTCTGTTTGATTCGGTAGCGTTGATTTCTCTTCTGATTTGTTGGATATTCCGTGACATTCATGCCGTGTGGTATTTTTCACCGATCATCTGCATTACACTTTCGATCTGGTTCTTTGTCGGTGCAATACAGCGTTCGAGGGAATCCGTGCAGATGCTGACCGACCGTACACTGCCCGAGGCGGAACAGATGAAAATCATGTCTGTGCTTTCCTGTTTCCATGACAGATATGAGAAGTTTGAATTTCTCAGCACCCGCATGAGCGGAAATACCGCATACATTGATTTGAAACTGAATTTCGACAAAAACACCACATACGGAGAGATCAATGCACTCTGTGCGGAAATTACCGCAAAAATGAAAGAGCAAATTGAAGATTGCCGCGTCAGTATCGTGATAGACGGCGACAAATAATTAAAAATCATTATACATTACATAAGGAGAATGATAAAAATGAGCCTGAAAATTGAAAAGAAAAATGCAGAAACCCTTGCACTTGCGGGTAGACTTGACACCCTGACCGCGCCGGAACTGGAAGCCGAAATTTCCGCTATGTTTCCGACCGTGCAGACCTTAACATTGGATATGGAAAAACTCGACTACATTTCTTCCGCAGGACTTCGTGTGATCCTGAAAACGCAGAAAGCACTGGAAAAGAAGTCCGGACTGACGCTGACACACGTTTCTGATGAGGTAAAGGAAGTTTTTGATATCACCGGATTTTCGGATTTCCTGACCATAGAGTAAGGGAGCGCACAGAATGAGAACCTTGATTGAACAGTTGGAGTTCCATGCGCAGAATAACCCTAAGGCAACTGTCCTTTTTGATGAACAAATGCCAAAGGGCATTTCCTATGAAGAACTGGATAATTTAAGCGGGCGTGTATACGGCTGGCTGAAAGCACAAAATATCGGCAAAGAGGATTTTGTGCTTATCAACCTTCCGCGCGGCGTTCTCCCCGTGGTTGCGATCATCGGTATTCTGAAAGACGGAGCGGCATTTGCGCTGGTCGAGGATAACTATGCGCCGGAACGCATTGCTTACATAAGAAATGACTGCGGCTGTAAGGCTGAAATTAACCGCGACGCATGGGAGGAAATCTTAAAAACCGAGCCGCTGTTCGGCCACGAGAATACGGACGATCACGATGCGGCATATGCAATTTATACCTCTGGAACGACAGGAAATCCCAAGGGTGTGTTGCATGAATACGGGAATATTACGGAATGCATCCGTTCGGTCAACTACGGCGGCGAAGCTCTGCTTTCCGGTAAGGACAGAGGTGCGCTTCTGTCTCCGATGAATTTTATTGCATCAATCATGGTCATCTTTTATGCGCTTTACAACGGTGAGTGCAAGGAATTTATCGCTTCGTATGCAACGATCAAAAATCCGCTGCTTCTCAAGAAAATGTTTCTTGAAAAACGCATCAGCATAACCTTTTTGACCCCCTCCTATGTGCGTATGCTGAGCGGTCAGACCGGTCCGTTTCTGAAGAAGCTGATTGTCGGCAGTGAACCCGCAAACAATGTTTATCTTGAAAAAGTGGATATCTACAATATGTACGGAGCGGTCGCCGTCATCCCTTTCAGGCCTTTTGATTTTATGAGTTCCAGGCTGACGCTGATGGGCTGTGCCATTCATAACAAAGGGACGCTTTATGATGTCTTTTTCGACCGTAAAAAACTGTTTGGCCGGGCCGAATTGAACAATACCTTCTACCTGACCGAAGACCGGAACTTGTTGTTGGAGTTGCGGGGCTATTGTATATCTCCGGTCATACAGGGATTGTATGATGTCGATCTGATATACAACGTGTCGGCCGGTCTGACCTGGACATTCGCGAAAAAGAAGATGCGCCTGACGGTTCGGGGTAATGATTTGTTCGAGGGAGGCAATCCCGTTACCCGTGTGGATGAACAGGGGCAGAAAAGCCGCATGAAACTGTGGCAGGATAGCCGGAATGTGACACTGACATTACGGTATAGTTTCGGTGGCTACAAAGAGAAAAAGGCAAAAGAGGTAGACACTTCACGTTTGGGGACGGGGATTTGATATGCTTGCTGTCCAAATACCGGGATGAATCAACTGATGGCGGAAATGTTGGGAGGTATAGTAAATAAGTCTTGAAGAACAATTGTTTGTGTTATTATATTTTATACCTTTAGCACTGACTTGATAATGCTATCCTGTACCTCTTAGTTAGTTATCCTGTACACCCTGGTAAACCATCCTGTACACCTTGACCGATTATCCTGTACAGGCTGTTGTTACTGAGTGGTTACTAATAAGATAGAGGATGGTAACCTTTGAGATAAATCGTGTTAATGTTAAATCTAATAGAAAAATAATAGTATGGCGGTAAGATACAAGCTGACAAAAATCAATGACAACATTACTGATAATAAGACGGTAAGGTATTCGGTAACGACGGTAAGCTATGACAATGTGAATTTGGATGCTTTAGCCGAGCAAATAGCCGGATCCAGTACATTTTCCTACGGCGAAGTGAAAGGACTTGTGGAAAATCTGACTATTCTGATTGCGGAAGCTCTGGAAGGTGGCAATACCGTGACGATCGACGGTTTGGGAACATTTTCCGTAACTGCCCGACCCAACCGTGAAGTGGAAGATCCGTTGAAAATCCGTGCCGAGTCTATTAAGCTGAAAGGAATTGGCTTCAAACCCAGCCCGAAACTGAAGGAGAGGCTGAGAAGTATTGAGTTTACGAGGATGAAATAGGTTTTATACATAAAGTTTACGGGAAGTATTTGCCATTTGCAATCTTACCAGGTAATAATTTGTATAATAGTTTGTTATTCCATTGCAAATATCTTTTTGAGTTTGCAATGGAGTTTGTCATTAGTCATAAAACAAAAGTTGCACAAATGAGTCCGGATATGAAAATAACACAAGTGAAGAGTAATGGTAAGTCTTTGAAAAATATAGAGTTGCCAGATGTGATGACTGCGATAAGATCCGGTGAACAAGCCAGGGTGGTGAATGAACATCGGGGGATATTATCCTCTTCAATGCCTGGCGATCGGAACATTCATGCGACGGATATTCCTGTTTTGCTTTTTGCCGCCCGGTTCAGGAAAAAAGAAAGCAGGATAGAGTATCAGGCGTATAACGGGCTGGTGCTGATGGATGTCGGCAATCTGGCGGATAGGGAAGAGGCCGTGGCAGTGAAGCGACTCGCTTCCTTAGCCCCGCAGACAATGGCAGCCTTTGTCGGTTCGAGCGGGAAGAGCGTGAAAATACTGGTTCCTTTTGTGTTGCCCGACGGTTCCCTTCCGGAAAAGAGGGAGTTGGCCGAGTTGTTTCATGCGGTGGCTTACAGGCGTGCAGTGGCCTTTTATCAGGCTCATCTGCAACGTCATATAGAGATGGGGGAGGAGGCATCGTTGGAAAGAGGATGCCGCCATTCTTTTGATCCTGGTTTATATTATAATCCGTCGGCCACACCGTTGATTCAGGAGCAACCGATGCAGATGCCTGCCGAACCGACCTATCGGGAGGTGGTGGCCAAAGAGGAAGATCCGCTTTTGCGCATGATGCCCGGATATGACCGCAGTCGTATCGTTTCCCGTTTTTATAATGCCTGTATGTTGGACGCCCTCGAAAAGACGGGTGGTTTGGATGAAGGAAAAGAGGTCAGGCCTTTCCTGACAAGGTTAGCTGAAAATTGTTTTCGCTCCGGTATTCCGGAAGAGGATGTGGTTCGCTGGACAAAGATTAGCCGGAATCTCGAACTGTTTGAAGAGGAGATCCGGGAGACGATTCACATGGTGTACCAACTGTCGAAATGTTTCGGGAAGAAGCCGGTGATGCCTGCCGAGCAACTGCTTTCGATAAAGACGGACGAGTTTATGAAACGGCGGTATGAGTTCCGGCGGAATATGCTGGCAGGCGAAGTGGAGTTCCGGGCAAGAGGTTCGTACTATATCCATTTTGCCCCGGTTACCGAAACGGTTCTAAATAGCATCGGTCTGAATGCGCAGGCCGAAGGGCTGGCTCTTTGGGATCGCGATGTGAAGCGGTATGTCTATTCCGACAGGGTTCCGGTCTTTTATCCGTTGGAAGATTATCTGGAATATTTGCCGGAGTGGGACGGTAAGGATCATATACGTGCACTGGCCGACACACTGCCGACCGCTAATGCCCAGTGGCGCAATCTGTTTTATATCTGGTTCCTGAGTATGACCGCCCACTGGTACAGGCGCGAGCATTTGCATGCAAACAGTTCGTTGCCTTTGCTGGTCGGCCCGCAGGGATGTGGCAAGTCCACCTGGTGTCGGAATTTGTTGCCGCCTTCGCTTCGTATGTATTATACGGATAGCATTGATTTCAGTAACAAACGGGATGCCGAACTGATACTGACTCGTTTTGCCTTGATCAATATCGATGAATTCGATTCGGTCAGTTCCGCTTACCAGAGCTTTTTAAAGAATGTCCTGCAAAAGCCGGTTGTCAACGCCCGCCAGCCTTATAAGCGAAGTATTCAGGCATTGCACCGGTATGCCTCTTTTATCGCGACCTGCAACAATTACGATCTGTTGACCGATCCGACCGGAAGCCGGCGTTTTATCTGTATCGAGATATCCGGTACGATAGATAATTCAACGTCGATAAACTATGAACAGTTGTATGCCCAGGCAGTGGCTGCTTTAAAGAATGGCGAACGTTATTGGTTTACTTCCGAAGAGGAGTTCTCGACAACTCGTAACAATGAAGTATTCCAGCAACTGCCTGTCGAAGAACAGTTGTTTCTTCAGCATTTTCGTGCCGCCCGGCCGGGAGAGGAGAGTCTGGAATTATCCGCCATTGAAATTCTCCAGTATCTGCAAAGTGAAAGTGGCATTAAGTTGGGCAATAAACGGTTGACCTACTTCGGCCGCCTGCTCCAGAAGAACAAGATCCCTTCACGCCGCACGATGAAAGGAACTTGCTATTCGGTGGTGAAGGTGGGATAATGTAGGGTGAATAACAAATGTTATTGCAAATGAAAAAGAGTTTGCAATGAAGTAATGGGTTATTATATAGTTACTTATAGGTCGCTATTGCAAATGGCGAATGGATAGCGGAAAATTGTTGTATGATTGAAGCATAAGCGTAATCATGTTGTTTATAAAGTAATCTGTAACTTTGTCGCCAAAGTTAGGAATAAGCTTTTTAATATAGATGATGAATAATGAATAAAAAGATACTTCAGTTAGCGCTTCCTTCTATTGTATCCAATATAACGGTTCCTTTGTTGGGATTGGTCGATGTGGCGATTGTCGGACATTTGGGGGCCGCTTCCTATATCGGGGCGATTGCGGTAGGGGGGATGCTGTTCAATATTATTTACTGGCTGTTCGGTTTTTTGCGGATGGGCACGAGTGGGATGACTTCGCAAGCTTTGGGGAGACGGGATCTCCGGGAAGTAACGAGGGGCTTATTCCGGTCGGTCGGTGTCGGGATTCTGATTTCTCTGGCTCTGCTTCTGCTCCAGTATCCGATACGGGAAATAGCTTTCTTACTATTGGATACGACGGATGAGGTGGAACGGTTGGCTTCCTTATATTTCAATATTTGTATTTGGGGAGCGCCGGCTGTGTTGGGATTGTATGGTTTCTCCGGTTGGTTTATCGGAATGCAGAATTCCCGTTTCCCGATGTTTATTGCGATCACCCAGAATGTCGTGAATATCGTGGCGAGCCTGATCTTCGTCTTTGTGTTCGGCATGAAGGTGCAAGGGGTTGCGACGGGAACACTGATCGCTCAATATGGAGGCTTCGGGATGGCTGTATTCCTGTGGTTCGTATTCTATCGGAAGCGGTTGAATATTCGTGTTTGCTGGCATGAGATCATGGATAAGGTCGCTATGCGTCGCTTCTTCCAGGTGAATGGCGATATTTTCTTTCGTACGCTTTGTTTGGTGGCGGTTACTACATTTTTTACTTCTACAGGTGCGAGACAGGGCGATATCGTTTTGGCCGTTAATACATTGCTGATGCAGTTGTTTACGCTTTTCTCCTATATCATGGACGGTTTTGCTTATGCAGGCGAGGCTTTGGCGGGGCGTTATATCGGTGCTCGGAACAAAACAGCCCTTAGTCGGATGATCCGTTTGCTGTTTGGCTGGGGAATCGGGTTGTCCCTTTCGTTTACCTTGCTTTATGGAGTAGGCGGGAAAGGTTTTCTCTCCCTCCTGACGAATGACTCTGTTGTCATACAAGAGGCCGGAACCTATTTCTATTGGGTGCTGGCTGTCCCGCTTGCCGGCTTTGCCGCCTTCTTGTGGGATGGTATCCTGATCGGTGCGACAGCTACCCGCCTGATGCTTTATTCGATGTTGGTCGCTTCCGGCACTTTCTTTTTGATCTATTACCTCTTTTTCGGAATGATGGGAAATCATGCATTGTGGATGGCATTTCTGATATATCTGTTGCTTCGTGGTAGTATGCAATGGGTATTATGGAATCGCCACAATGAATTAGCGTAATCGGTCGTATGCCCATTGTGCCGGATTGTTTAATATATAATTGGATATATTATGATACGCCTTTTCATCCTGTATGATATGTTCATAATAATTACGTTGCCATAATTTTTGACCGTGTAGATTAATCATTTTTGTCGATTGATATTTAAAATATCCCACAATATGCCCCAGTGTCACCACGTAGGGGCGGGGTTTGCCCGCCCTAAATGCATCCCGATCGATTTTTATAATCGCATGGAAATGATTTGGCATAATAACATATTCGCAACATTCGATATTGGGGTATTTATGTTCCAAATCCCAATAACATTGTTGGATTATTTCACCATATGGGTTTAATATCATTTATAACCCTTCCTGTGAATAATCATATCCTTTCAAACGGATACTGTGACGATGGTGGATGTCTGGATTGTACTGTTTCATAGTCGATGGTTGTCTTATTGGCTTAATACGAGTCTAAATATAAGGAAAAAGCCGGAAATCAAGAGAAGATATCCGGCTTTTATGAAATTAGATACGCTCTATTATTGTCTGTAGCTTGCTAATTCATCGGCATTGAATTTCAAGATAAAGCTGTTGTGTTTTTCCACTTCCGCTTCGACATAATTCAAGTATACGACAGCTGATTTGGCAAACATTTCAGGAGCCTTTGTCGCGTCTTGGATCAGCAGGTGAGCCATGATGCAGTCGGCTGCCATTTCATAAAGGCGACGGGCAACAAAATCCTGCAATTCCTGGTTCTGGGCTTCCTTCACCTTGTTCATGCAGGCTTCGAACTTATTGGCCATTTCAACCAGGCGGCCTTTCAGCGGTTCCATTTCAGGAGAACACGGGATTGTTTCGAATTCTCGGATGGTAGCCAGATAGGAACCGTTGGTCACGTAACGGATGGCTGCAACTGTCTGCAACTGCGTCGTCCCCTCGTAGATGGAGGTGATGCGGGCATCCCGATAGATACGTTGACAAGCATATTCCAGCATGAAGCCTGAACCACCATGAATTTGGATACAGTCATATGCGTTCTGGTTGGCATATTCGGAGTTCATGCCTTTTGCCAGCGGGGTGAAAGAGTCGGCTAGTTTGGCATATTTTTTCTGTTCCTGACGTTCTTCCGGAGTCAGCTTGCGTTCACGGGCGATGTCGTCCAGTGCTTTGTAGATATCTACATAACGGGAAGTCTGATACAGTAAGGCACGGCCGGCATCCAGCTTCGCTTTCATGATAGACAGCATGTCGTAAACAGCCGGGAATTCGATAATTGCTTTGCCGAACTGTTTGCGTTCCTTTGCGTAAGCTAACCCTTCGTTGTAGGCGGCCTGGCTCAGACCGACAGACTGTGCGGCGATACCCAGACGGGCACCGTTCATCAGCGCCATCACATATTTGATCAAACCTAATTTGCGATCTCCGCAAAGTTCGGCTTTCGCATTCTTGTAAACCAGTTCGCAGGTAGGAGAACCGTGAATACCCAACTTGTTTTCAATACGGCGGACATCTACGCCACCCTGGCGTTTGTCATAGATGAACATA
>OLSX01004575.1_pt1 | contig 10226 bp, 5 predicted proteins | sample 1673141 | NCBI WGS metagenome assembly OLSX01 (sample SAMEA3136759, study PRJEB25190) | human gut metagenome | biome: human gut; feature: human-associated habitat; material: faeces | place: Austria | collected 2013
ATCCATATGCTGAATGTTTCTAAGATCGCTATGCCTTTGGATGTAGAACTGCCTGACGGTGAAAAACTGTTCAAAGATTGATATTTGATTCAAAAATAACGGCGAAATAAAAATATATGTGCATTCCGAGGCAGAAATACCTGCTTCGGAATGCCAAAAAGAAAGAAGTGAATTTATGAAAGACCTCTATTAAGACAAAAGGGAGGATTGGTCTATGGAAAGTGTACGAGAAGCGCAAAAGAAAGATCAATTAAAACGAACGTTGATTTTTTACATAGCATTGTTTGTAGGATTTGCTCTGGTAGGTATTTTGGTACCTGATAATCCAGACGAATTTGGTATATTGACATGTATTCCGGCTGCCTTCATGATCTTCTTTATCTTTAAGACAAAAAGAATCATTGAAGGGCTTACACTGGCTGTTCTTTTATGCTGTATCATGGTTCACAAGCAAAACTTCATCATCGAATTTGCGAATATTGCGCAGACAACCATGATGGATGAAGATATTGCGTTCCTGATCATTGTTTGTGGTCTGATGGGCAGCTTGGTTGCAGTTATTGAAAAAAATGGCGGCGGTCTTGCATTTGGTAAGTTTGTAGCTTCCAAGGCAAAATCTGAAAAAACAGCGCTCTTTGGCACAATGCTTTGTTCTGCGCTGTTCTCCATGGACGACTATCTGAGCTCTCTTACATCTGGTATCGCTATGACACCAGTAACAGACAGATACAGAGTTCCTAGAGAAATGACTTCTTATGCAATTGATACAACAGCAGCGGCAGTTACGGTTCTGAATCCCATTTCCACATGGGCAGTATTCATCGGCGGGCTGATGGTTGCCAACGGTCTGGCAGAAGAAGGTCAGCAGCTGACAACATATATGAAAACAGTTCCTTTCAACTTCTACGCAATTTCAACACTGGTTGTACTGGTACTGGTTATTTTAGGGGTTATCCCGAAATTCGGTCCCATGAAAAAAGCGTATGAAAGAGTTGCTGCCGGCGGTCCTTTGGCACCTCCGGGATCTGAAAAGATCGACATTCGTGCCGGCAAAGAAATGGTAGAGTTTGAAGACGATGTGGAAAACGAAATGAAATCCTGCAAGAAACCCAAACTTCGCAATTTCTTTGTACCTATCTTTATTCTGATCGGCGCCATCTGTATGTTTGATTTCAATATGCAGATCGGTATCATCATCGCGATCCTGTTGGGCTTTGTATTCTTCGTATTCCAGGGTATGGACCCCGAAGAATATGCCGATGCAGTTGTTGAAGGTTTGAAAAACATGGTTATGCCTATCCTGCTGATGATTCTGGCATTCTGTTTCGCAAACGCGAGCCAGCAGGTTGGCTTTATCGATTACGTTATCGACGTAGCGGTAAGAAATATCTCTCTGCCACTGCTGCCGATCACTGTATTCCTGGTATTTGCATGTACAGAATTTATCATGGGTATCAACTGGGGCATGTACATCATCGCACTGCCAATCGTTGCTCCCATTACCATCGCTCTGGGCGGCGACATTGGTGTAACCGTAGGCGCGGTTGCAGCTGCAGGCGTTTGGGGAAGCCACTGCTGCTTCTACTCCGATGCAACGATTCTGACATCTGCCTCTACAGGCTGTGATAACTTCAAACATGCGACCAGCCAGATTCCATTTGGCTTGATCGCAGGTATTTTCTCAGCCATTGCATATCTGATTCTCGGATTTGTATTGTATGCTTAAGAGCTTAAGAAGAGTTGAGAACGACCACAGGAGTGTTCCCCTCCATAGGATGAATGGTTCCTGCAAAAGCTGCTGACACTGGCAGCGGAGGTTTTTTGAAAAGTGAAACAAGTAAGATGGGGGATGCACCACAAAGATGCTTCGGAAAAGTCTTTGTGAAGAACTTACTTATAGAAACGATGAAAAAAAGAATATATGACAAATGACTTGATATGAAAATAAGGAGGAAACGATTATGGTAGGTAAAAAAGTGGTACATCATCTGATGATGAGCGCAAAAGATGCACATTATGTTGGCGGTCTGGTAAATGGTGCAAGAATCGTTGACCAGTGGGGCGACGTTGGTACAGAACTGATGGTTTATGTAGACGGCGACATCAGCCTGTTCCTGGGTTATGAAAACATTGAATTCCTGGCACCTGTATATGTAGGTGACTTTATGGAATATCATGGCTGGATCGAAAAAGTTGGCAACCAGTCCTATACATGTAAGTTTGAAGCATGGAAAGTGGCAACACAGCTGGACAGAACAGACGCTGACCTTTCCGGCGTAGCAACACCCGAAACAGCAGCAACAGCATGTGAACCTCCTATCCTGTGCGGCAGAGGTATCGGCAGCCTGTATATTGCGAAAAAAGATCAGAGAGGTCCTCAGGAATCTTCTTTCAAAGACAGAAAACATCCTGGCGAATAAACTGTCTGTAAAAAGATTTCTGATGTAAAATTCATTGCTTTAGCCAAGGAGGGCGGACGAATTTCATTTCGTCCGCTTTCTTTGGGAGAATGACATGCCGGAAAGGAGTGGGGGAATATGGAGGGCAATAAACAAATGCAGGAAAAACTCCTAGGGAAAATCAGACAGATTGTGGTAGATGAAAAATTCAAACTGGATGCGTTTTATCTCTGCGGAGCGGCATCCAGCCTGCCAAACCAGAAATTACAGAAAGCATGTGAAAAATATCTGGAAATGGTAGACCAGAAACAGAAGGATGCGGCAGTGATCAATGGTTTGATTACAGAATTGGAAAATGCTGTTGGGGCAAAAGCCAAAGTGACTGTCGTAGGTGATCTGGTGAATAACAAAGCAGACATCCAGGAGGTTTTTGAACACAGAGAACATCTCTGGAATGCATAAATTGACTTGTGCCTGAAAAGGGCGTCCTTTATGAGCAAAAATATAGGCGGCAACGTCATGAGAAAAATGAAAAAGACAGTGAGAAATAGGGGCATCTTCATAAGAAAACAAAGAAAGCTGAAATCCTTGTGATACAGAGGATTTCAGCTTTCTTATTTTGACTGAGATTCGGTTGTTTTCTTATGAAAACAGCCGCTGCAATTCCTCTTAAGAAATTGAGGTGAGAAAAACAATGTTTTCTTAAGGGGAAGTTGCTTTTTCACTGTCTTTTTTTATTTTGAGGAGCAAAACATCAGATGCCGTATTTCTGGCACAGACGCATGAAGATGGAAGCGATTTCCGCACGAGTGATCTGTGCATCGGGGCGGAAGGTGCCTTCGTTATCGCCGGAAAGCAGACCGGCTTTCTGCATAGCGCCTACGCTTTCTTTGGCATATCCGCTGATGGAAGCAGTATCCTGGAAATCAGGTGTGCCGCTTTCCAGTGCAACACCGGAGAATTTCAGGTATCTTGCCAGCATCACTGCTGCCTGTTCTCTTGTGATAGGTGTGTTAGGTGCAAAGGAAGTATCGCTGACACCGGATACCAGATTGTTTGCGTATGCCCAGCTGACAGCATTGCCATACCATGCATTGCTGGAAACATCGGCAAAAGGACTGCTGCCTGTATGAGAAGTGCCATTGAAGCGGTAAAGTACGGAAACCAGCATGCCTCTTGTCATGGACTGACTGGGAGCGAACTGTGTTTCGCTGACACCGGAGAACAGACCTCTCTGGGTGACATAGGAAACAGCAGGTGCATACCACTGATTTGCAGGTACGTCACTGAAATTGGTAGAACCTGTGGAAGGCTGCTGTACAGCTGCAAAAATAACTTCTACTACGTCAGTGGATTTCAGATGCAGCAGCTGCTGTACGGGACCCTGAGAAACGCCGTTGACCAGTACGTCACGCACTTCATAGCCGTCATGAGGCTGGATGGATATGCTGCCGTCATTGCTTGCGATGATCATACCATTGGTCTGGTCACCTTTGATAACAGGGCGACCGGTTGTTGTGCTGCTGCTGGAGCTGGAGCTGCTGGAGCTGCTGCCACTGGAGCTGCCACCACTGGAGCTGCCACCACCGGAACTGCCACCGCTGGAGCTGCCGCCACCATTACTGCCATTATCGCCATTATCGCCATTATCGCTGCCATTATCGCCATTATCGCCGCCAGCACCATTGTCGCCACCAGCGCCATTATCGCCGCTGTTATCACTGCCATCATCCTCTAAAGATACCTGTGTATAGGATGTTGCAGCGTCTTTGCTATTCAGTGTGATCAGTTTGGATACGCCTGTAAAGGATACGCCATCAGGCAGTGTCAGGTTACCAAGATAGATCTGGTCATTCTGACTTTCCAGTACAGAAAGAGAGTCTGCGTAAATGGTCAGAACGCCGTCTTTTTCGATATGATGGCTGTATGCCAGATCTTCCGCGCCAAGGAAATGGGCGTTTTCCAGATTCTGTTTGGATTTCAGTGAAATTTCCACACTGGTGGTGTCATCAGAAACGCCTGTCAGATACAGACGAGCATGATTGCTGTCGTTATCCCGTTGGATAATCACGCTGGGACCTGTGGCAAAAGCAGTGGTGGACATCAGTAATGATGCCACCAAAGCGCCTGCCCAAAGTGTATATTTCTTTTTCATGGGTAGGTTCCTCCTTAATTATTGATGTTCCAGAGAGATGGAGGGCATGCTGTCAGCGTCTGGAGAAGAAATCCACATTGTCTGTGCAGTGATGCGGCCATCTGTTTCGGAAATGTTGTCTGTGCGGTACAGAACTGCCTGAATGCGGTCGGGCAGGGAGCTGGGGTGATCGCAGTCTACATGTTCGTTCTGCAGATCGCCTTCTGCTTCTTCGTTGATGACATAGATGAACATACCATTGCTGATGAGGCTCACTTCGCCATCGGCAGGAACTTCTGCCAGAAGATAAGTTTCCCCGTTGATAGGTCTTGTTTCTTTTGTTTCTGTACCTGTTGCCAGATCGCGAACGGTAAATTCGCCGTTGACCTGTACGTAGTTATATCTGGGATCGCCTACATAAGTGCCGACGATAACCAGAGAGCCAGCAGGGATGACTTCCTCAGAAGTATCGCCCCACTGATAAGCTTCACGCAGTCTGCCGATGGCAGCGCCGTCCTGCAGGAATGCTACGTCGTCGTTGACTGCACCGATGAGCTGCAGGGATGCGCCTTCGGGAACATTCTGCAGTTCCAGTTTGGTGATATCATAAGTCCAGATGCGGCTGTCTTCCGCATTTGCACCGGGTTTGGTGAAGTATGCTTTGAATGTGCTGCCGTCGTTTGCCATATTCTGTGTCAGTGTCAATGTGGTTTCTTTGGAAACGCCATCCACATTTGTGGTCAGAACTGCAGTGATGCTTTCCACATCAGAAACACCAGTCAGTTTGATACCGCTGACAGACTGTGCCTTATCATTTTTCATGGTCACAGTTGCAGTTGTACCGGACTGGGAAAGGCCATACAGACCTGCATCCAGTACGTTGTCGTAAGAAATACGTACCTGCTGTGTTTCTGTGGCTTCGGAAATATTGCCCTGTTTATCTACAGCACGAACAGAATAGGTCAATACCGTATTGTTTGCAGTACCGATATGTTCGGTGAATGTGCCAGTTGTTGTAAAGGCAATGGATTTGCCGTCTTTCAGGATTTCGTAACCCAGAATGTTTTCTCCGTCAGTGTGGGAGAATGTCAGTGTCACATCCTGACCGTTGGAGCCAACGGAATTGGTTGCTGTGACGGAATCCAGTGACAGTGTGCCGTTTGCAACGCCTGTGCCTTTCAGACGGTTGCGGCGGGAGTTATCGTTCAGATACCAGATGGCTCTTTCTTCTTCGCCATAGGATTTCAGTTTGCTCTTTGTGCTTTCTGTCAGTTCCATACCCCAACGAGTAAAGAATTCTGTCAGGTCTTTCTGAGCAACTTCAGATGCAATCAGTGCAACGCGGTTGTCGTAGTCATTGCCGCTATACGCACCGGATTTCCACAGTTTGAAGAACTGGTTGTAGAAGTCCATGGGAGCATCTGCGTTGTCATAAGCCAGATGCAGCTGCCAGTACATGCCCAGCTGTACGAATACGTTGTTGGCTGCGCCGGGACGTGCTTCCGCAACTTTCTGGAAGATGGCGGAATATCTGTCTTCGCTTTCCAGACGAGTGGTCAGGGAAGTCATATCGCCGCCGTCGTAGCTCTGTACCATGAGGGAGTACAGGTTGTTGGTGATTTCTGTTCTGCCCAGTTTATCCATGTTATGACCGATTTCGTGAGCGATACCCCAGCCATACAGACCGTTTGTATCTGCTTCACCGGACAGCATGGAAACGGGAGTGCCTTTTGCCAGATCACCAGCGGAACCATAACCGATACCGATATGATCGCCGGCTGCATACATGAAGGCGGAACCGAACATGCGCATGTAACGAATGTTCTGACGGCTTTCCATAGGATACTGGTAAGCGTCTTTATCGCCGTCTACAATGCCCTGTGTGGTATTTACTACATAAGAAACGTCTTCCCAAGCAAGGATTGCATTGTAAAGGGATTCTGTTGTCAGGCCGTTTGCAACTTCTTTTACAGGGATGGACAGCAGGAAGCTGGGAGTTGCAATATCTGTATAGTTACGGATGCTTGTCTGACCCAGACGGTTGCTGTTTGCCTGTACATATGCGTTTACTTCTGCCACATAAGCAGAGATTTTTTCTTTTCTTGCGGATTCAGACAGTTCATACCAGTCGGACAGTTCCAGCATAGGTGTTTTTACGCTGGTATTGTTGTCTGTGATGATACGCAGGGAAATTTCGTCTGCATGAGAACCGCTGTATGTCAGATACAGGGCGCCGCCTTTTTCTGAAGATACAGAAGTGATCTGTTCTACGGAAATGACGTTTCTGCCGGACTGGAGCTGGATGCCTTTGCCTTTCCATGCGTTATGATTGCCATAATACTGTGTAGGTACGATGGTAACGGTTTCGCCAGCAGGGATGTCTGCATAGATGACTACGTCGCTGCCGGAAGAAGCGACAACGCCCAGAGGCTGCAGTACGCTTGCAGTCTGGCCATATGCGCTGTCTGCTGCGGTGCTGCGGGATTGGAAGCCTGTCTGCGCTGCCAGTTTGCTGCCTTCTGCCAGTGCTTTTGCGTCGTTCAGTTCGCGCAGCATCATATCTTTATTCAGATAGAATGCGTTTGTGTTTTCCACTTTGCTGCGGAGTGCTTCTACTTTTTCAAGGGTTTCTTCCTTGCTGTATTTCAGTTCTGTAAATGTACCGTTGGAGAACAGGTCTGCAATTTCTGCAGGTGTGTTATCCAGATGGTAGAAGGCTGCTTCAGACAGTGTAACCGCTTTTGCACCTTCCCACTGACCAACGTTAACTCTAACTCTGGAAATGTCATTGGATTCAGGCAGTTCCAGCACCAGATAACCGGTGCCGTCTTTTGTCACTTTGGCAGTGATATTTGCGTTGATGGTTGCAATCTTTTCGTAGTTGCCATCGGATGTTTTACGATAAGTGGTTACGCTGTAGTCACGCATACCTGTGGTATAGCTCAGATCTCCCTGCCTGGGAACATAGATCATGTAGTTCATGCTCTGAGGCTGTGCAAAGTCAAATGTGAAGGACTGATCTTTCCAGTATGCGCCAGACTGCCAGAATGTGGAGTAGTTGCCGTCCAGTACATGTTTGATATTGAAGTTGGGTGTTTCATTCCAGTTTACATTTCCTGCGGCGCCGCTGTCAGAACGAACGGTAATCAGTTCATTGGAGATGCGGTTTTCTGTAGGCAGGGCAGGACCGTTGATGGTCTGGGACTTGGGTGCACCTTCTGCCAATTCGGAGCGAGGGCTGACACCAGCCTGATTGTATGCTTCTACGCAGAATTCGTAAGTAACACCGTTTGTGAGGTTGCCTACAGTGAGGGAGTTGTTATCGCCTACATCAGAGGAAATCCACTGATCTGTGCCTTTTTCACGATAGTAAACCAGATAGCCCATGGCATTTTCGGATTTTGCCCAGCTGAAACGCAGAGCGGAATCCATGGAAGTTACCTGCAAAGTAGTAGGAGCGACAGGTCTGCTGTCGGGGAATGGTGTTGCGGATACCATAGCGGAAGTGGCGCTTTCCCATTCGCCGCTGGTGCCTACCACAACGAAATAATATTTTTTCAGGTTTTCCAGACCGCTAATGGTGATGCGGTTGTTTCCGGTGGTCTGAACCTGTGTCATGCCGTTCTGGGTTGTGCCATAGTAAACTTTATAGCCTGTTACGTTTGCCATGGCATCCCAGGAAAGGGAAACACTCTTTGTGCCTGCAGTTGCAGTAACATTCTGGGGTTTTGCTGCTTCTGCTTCAGGCGCTTTTGCCAGTGTGCTTTCTACAAAGGCAACCTGTTTGATGACAGCAGTTTCATTATCTTCTGTTTTGGTAACCTGAATGGTGATTTTCTTCACGACTTTTCTGGAACCCAGATTTACCACCAGTACGTTTTCACCGTCACGAGCAGAACGGGCTGCAACAGTCAGTTTGCCGTAAGGAATGGTTTCTGTTACGACTTTGCCGTCTTCTTCCACTTCCAGAACCAGATTGAAGTATTCGATACCACCATTTGCAGGAGTAGCAATCTGTACTTCGCTCATGGCAACGCCTTCGTTAAAGGCGATGGGGATTTCCAGAGGTGCTTCGGGAGAAATTTCGCCGGAATCTTTTTTGCTGAATGTAATGGCTTCTGTTTCTGTAAACAAGTCAGCAATGTTTTTGTCATCGGCAATTTCTACTTCAGACAGGTCTGTTTTGTCAACGTCGATGTTCTGCACAATGGCACGGGATACCATAGCGCCATTCTGTGCAACGGCTTTGCCGGTACCCTGTACCATCATGCCGCGGTTTACATAGGAAATATCCACGATGTTCACAGTGCCGTCTTTATTCAGGTCATAAGCATCGTTATCAGTGCCAAGAGCTGCTTCTACCAACTGCTGGTCTTCCTGATTTACGCTGCCGTCGCCATTCACATCCCCAAGTGTGAATGTGCTTTCTTTGGTACCGATGGTAATGATTTTTGCGTATTCTTCCAGAGAAAGTTCATTATATGTATAAGTGCGGTAGCCGTCACCTGTCACTGCAATGCGGTATACGCTGTCCGCAGTGCCGGCGGGCAGATCGGAAGCAACGATGTCGATGGCTGCTACCAGATCATCATTGCCGCATTCATTGCCGGTTTCATCCAGATAAGCAATGGAAATGGACGCGGGCACTTCTTCTCTTGTATAAGCATTGGAAACAGACATCTGAATATTCTGTTTTTCCACGGTTTCTTTTGTCAGAGGATAATCCATGTGGATACGAACGGAAATGGTGCTGGTGCTGTCCACAGCTGTTAAGGAAAGCACTGTCTTTTCTTCTTCGGTTTCTTCCTCTTTTACTTCTTCTTTTTCTTCCGCTTCCTCCTGTTTTTCTTCCTCGTCTTTTACGTCGTCGGAAGGCACTGTTGTTCCTTCGCCTTCTTCAGCGGGAGGAACGACGGGAGTTTCTTCAGGGGTTTCTACAGAAGGTACTTCTGTTGTATCTTCCTTTTCGTGATCTTGATTCTGTTCACCGTCGCCTTCCGGTGTGGAAGGTGCATGGTTTGTATTGTCATCAGATCCTGTGGCATCTGTTTCAGGGGCGTCAGACGGTGTTTCTGTGTCGGCTGCATCTTCTGGACCCTGTGCAGAAACTGTATCGTTTACGGTTTCTTCGGCATAAACACTGGGAACGGAGCTGCTTGCCATGACCGCTGCCAGTACCAGGCAGGGCAGTGCATTTCTCTTCATAAAAAGTACCTCTCTTCCTTTTTTTGATTTACTCGAAAATTTTTTTTGCATCGTCTGATTCTCACAAAGTGGATGCATTGGTTGACAGTATATCATAGAAAAAAACTAAAATAGTTTTTCTAGGATATATAAAAAACAGGCATTTTGGACAAGTGAAAAAGATTTTAGTGAGTGAAAATATGCAAAGTATGTATAAAGGGCGATACAAAACCAAAATGTGTAGAGAAAACCACTAAATGGCATTTGATACAATCCATGGGGGTTTGGGTAAAAAGTGGAGGGAATGGAAAACAGAAATAGAAATATTTTCCATTTTTTGTATAAAAATAAAAAATTTTTTATCTTACAATCCCAGTAACAACGCAAAAGTTACTAGAAGGTAACTGTGTTATAAAAAAGTGCGTACTTGTGGGGCCGAAAAAAATCCGTACAATGGACAGTACAGAGAGCAAAACAGCACTCTGAATACACAATACGGAGGTACTAAT
>OLSX01004577.1_pt1 | contig 10223 bp, 6 predicted proteins | sample 1673141 | NCBI WGS metagenome assembly OLSX01 (sample SAMEA3136759, study PRJEB25190) | human gut metagenome | biome: human gut; feature: human-associated habitat; material: faeces | place: Austria | collected 2013
AAAAGAGCATCTGCGATCCGTCAATACCTGAAATACCGTCTGCACTACCTGAAAGTCGCTATGGGGTGATAAAATGGCCTATCTGAAATTGATGATGGATGAAAAAGAAATCGCACACCTAAGCGAAGATGGGCAGTATCTCTGCGCCAATGAGAGTGTGCCGCAGTACAGCCTCCCACTGAACCTTTTCATCGGTGACAAACGTGAAGTTCCATTGGTCGATGTGGTGGTTTGGGCAAAGAAACGAATCTTTCCGAAAAATCGGATGGACTGCAAGGAAATTCTGAAAATGATGGGTCTGCCGGACTACAATGCATGGGAAATCGTCAAACGCACCAACGCCTGCCTGATGGAAGACCCCTATTGGCTGCGATTCAGCGAGGATGAAACCTTTGAGGATACCACGCGCGGACGAGCCAGAAGAATTATGAACGAAAATCAAAAGAGCAGCTGATACCAAAAAGCCAAACCTCACCGTACATCCTGTACAGCTTGAGGTTTGGCTTTTCTCTTATCATCCTTCACCAGCGCGAGCGATGGTTGATTATTTTATCAGCTTAATCCAGAGAGTGACCGCATTACAAGATCAATGTCCTGATTTTCAAGTTCCTGAATGATGTGCAGGTAGGTTTTCTGCGTGGTTGTCATGCTGGAATGCCCCAGCCGCCTTGCCACGCTTGCGATGGACACCCCTGCAAACAAAAGCACCGAAGCGTGGGTGTGCCGCAGACCATGTACCGAGATGACCGGGATCTTAGCTCGGTTGCAGTGCCGTTCCAGAACATCGTTGACGGTGGAATTGTAGGCGTGTTCCTTGAACACGAAAATCGGCTTATCTTCAGGAATGTCTTTTACCAGTGCTGCGAACTGAATCACCGTCTGCCAGTCAATTTGAATTTTACGGACAGACGATTTATTTTTTGTTGGCAGAAATCCGCCGTTTCCTTTATAATCCCACGTTTTGTTGATGGACAGCATCTGATGGGCAAAATCAAAATCCGCAGGAGTGATCGCCAATGCTTCGGAAAAGCGGATGCCGGTTTTGGCAATCAGCAAAATCATCCAGTCCCAGTTGAGTTTTCCCTGTAGATCCAAGTCGCTCAGTAAAAGATGCAGTTCAAACTGGTTCAGATACTTCACCTTTTTAGGAACCGGGGGCTTGCCTTTGATGATCGCTTTTCGGGTCGGATCTTTCACAATCAGTCCATCATCCACGGCATCCATGATAGCCCCTTTCAGCTGATGGTGGAAGTCCATCGTGGTCTGACGCTCGTGGCCTACAGCATAATCGTTCAAAAGCTGCTGATAGGTCACTCTGGAAACCTCACAGAGTTTCAAAGTAGGAGCGAGTTTTTTTACCCAAGAAAGGGTCATTTTGTACTTATCCAATGTAACCGGGCGAACTGCGCCCTCTTTGTATACGGCAACCCATTGCTCATAATAATCGCAGAACAGGTTGTTTTCATTCATTTCGTTTAACACGTTTTACCTCCAAAATCGATTTTATATGCTCACGCTGATGAAGGGTGATAAGGGTGTCAAGATGAGTAAGAAAATCGCCGATACTTTTTTGTTCGGGATAAGATGCCCATGGAATCCGAATCGTTTTCATTCCCTCAATATCAATGCTGCGACCATCCCGGATGCCATAGACGTGCGGTTTCAAATCTTTGTTGATAAAATTCTTTGACCGGAAATAAGCATAATAAAATCTTGAATCAACATCTTCACCATGGAAAGTATGATACGCAGGACTGATGATTCCTTGCGAACTTGCCTTTTCCAAGCCGCCTTCAAACGAACGAAGATGAACTATAAAATCGTCTTTATTGACCATTTTATAGTTTGACAAACTGGATTTATCATACTGCAAGGCTCTCTCAGATTCATCGCGCCGAATAGTGCCTCCGCCTTGAATGATTGTAAGTGGCGGAAGTTCTGCGTGGTTCTTTTCCGAGTATTCTTCAAAAACTTCACCCAGCTTACGCTGTTCCCAAGTAGGTGTGTTTTGGGATTTTGGCGCGAAAAAAGAGCCGAGGACGCGCCTCGGCTCTTGGTCAGCAGGGTGATTTTGCACCCATTTTATGATTCTTTTGGCATTTTCAAATCAAATCCGCCACTTACGATGAACTCGCGCAAGAGTTTATCATACTTGACAGGCACCTTGGGCGGAATAAGCTTTGTACCCTCGATTGCTTCAAAATATGCCTTTGCTTTTGTCTTATCCACAGTGGCTTTCAGGTCATCAAAACGGCCAAACTCGTTAATGTTGGCTTCGGTGATGTTTGCACGCATGAATGCTCGCAGTTTCTTTTCGTCCAAGCCGAAAACTTCAGCTACTTTGTGGATCTGGTCGTTCTGCTTTTGGGCAATGTACTCGGCAATATACTCCCGCAAGGTCTTTCCCGGCTGCGGAACCACTGCGCCGCTTTGAATGTCGTGCAGGAAAATATTAGCGTACTTCTGCTCTTCCTGCGAGAGGGTGGCAAAGGTCTTGTGCAGCTCCGTTTCGGCCTGATGGATGGCTTCTGCTTCTGCACCCTCCTGATAGAAAATTTTCAGGTACTTTTCAAAGCGGGAGTTCATGTAATCCGTGTCGATGTCAGCAGTATCAATGGTGGTCAGATAGCTGTTCACCGCATAGGGAACGTCATCGTCCGGGTCATTTTCACCGCCATCCGGATTCGGCGTGAACAGTTCTTTATAGCGGAGTGCCAGCACTTTGAACGTTCTTTCGTCAAAGTCCGCATGAAGTTCCGTTTTCTCATCTGTATCCTCGTTGATGATCACAATGGGCTTATCCCACTCGAAGCCCTGCACCTTGGCTGCTTCCAGATTTTCGTTGAAGGACTGGAACAGGTCGGCAAACTTTTTGCGCTCTGCCATATCCGCAGGGATCTGCGAAAACTCTTCAATGCCCGCCGACACAAACAGATCTTTGATCTCCACATAGAGGGCATTCAGTTTTTCCACGTTCTTGTCCAGTTTATCTACAAACAGGCCAAACGGTTTATCGCCGGAATACTCTTTTACCGCATCTGCGATATTTTTCTCCATCGTGTGCGGACGGCGGTAATACTTGATGGTGCCAAACTGTTTGTCATCGCCAAACAGTCGGTTGGTGCGGGAGAACGCCTGAATCAGATTTTCGTATTGCAGCATTTTATCCAGATACAGGGTGTTGATCCACTTTGAGTCAAAGCCTGTCAGCATCTGATCCACCACGATCAGCAGATCAAGCTGCTTTTCCGGGGTACGCTCGATGCGCTGGTAGGGTGATTTGTGCGCCAGCCGTGCCGCAATGTCCTTTTTCATCTTGGCAAAGGTCGGAATGCTGAAGTCCTGTCCATAGCGGGCGTTATAGTCTTCTATGATCTCTTTTAGCCCTTCTTCTTTGGTGATGCCTTTGCCGTTGTTGTCAATGTTGGGGTCAAATAGTGCGGTGACTTTCAGCCATGGTGCGGCTTCTCTGAACCTCTTGTAATATTGGATGGCTTCCGGGATGCTGGAGGTTGCAAAAATGGCATGAAATTTGCTGTTGCGGCTCTGGGTCTGCCAGTTCTCGCAAATGTCCTCCACCACGGCTTTCTGGTGTTCTTCGCCCTCATACTGGGTGTTGGGAATATAATCCTCGATGCCCTTTATCTCCTCACCGAGCGCATCTTTTCCGCCTGCCATCGGCAGATTCAGATACTTATAAAACACCTTGCTTTTCTGCGGGTCGGCCAGAGCTTCGTCCACAGAATATGCCTTTGCTTTTTCCAGTGCGACCGCTTTCCGCAAGTCGCTGTCCTTGAAGGTCAGCACCTTGTAAGGGTCAAAGCCCAGCACGTTGTGATCCCGGATGCCGTCTGCAATACTGTACCGATGCAGTTCGTTGCCGAAAACGGTGGCGGTGGTGCTCATTTTCTTCTGGTTTTCGCCTTGGATCGGCGTACCGGTAAAACCAAAGAACAGTGCTTTCGGGAATGTATGTTTGATGGTCTGCATCATATCGCCAAAGGTGGAACGGTGGCACTCGTCCACGATAAAAACCAACCGCTTTGCGTTGATCAGCGCAATGTCGTTGGGGTTCAGCTTGTTTTGTGCATCATCCTTGATGTTGCTCATCTTCTGGATGGAAGTCACGATGAGCGTATCGGACGGCGAAGTACTTTTCAGCTTGTCCACAAGAACATCCGTGTTCTCGGTAGCCTGCACCTCCTCGTTTTCCTCTGCAAAGTTTCGGTATTCTTTCAGGCTCTGAGTGCCCAACTCGATTCGGTCCATCAGAAAAATCACTTTGTCCGCATCCTTGGAAGATGCAATCAGTTGAGCGGACTTGAAAGAAGTCATAGTCTTGCCGGAACCTGTGGTGTGCCAGATGTAGCCGCCGCGCTGCTGGTCATTCTCCCATTTCGCCTTGGAAACGGCATCCGAAATTTTGCTGGCAGCGTAGTACTGATAGCTGCGCATCACCTTCAAAATGCCATCAGAACCATCGGCAACGGTATAAAAGCCCACCAACATATGCGCCATCGGGATAGACAAAAGTGCCGTCGTAACGTCTTTCCAGTCGTTCATCGGCTCGTTGTAGAAGTCCGCCCAATGGAAATAGTAGCTGGGGTTGAATTGTCCTTCCGGGCCGGGATTGGCAAAGTAGACCGTTTCTTCCGGGTTCATGGCCACAAAAATCTGCACCAGCGAGAACAGTCCCGTAAAAATGCCCTCTGCCGCGTATTTTTCAATCTGGTTGCAAGCCTGTTTGATGGAAACACCGCTCTTTTTCAGTTCCATGTGAATGACCGGCATACCATTGATGAGCAGCATCAAATCGCCACGGCGGTCATTCAAAATTTTGGACTTGGTGGGGAACTTTGGCTGCTCTGCGATCTGGTAGCGGCTAAGTCCGGCTGCAATTTCCAGACGGTCATAGATTTTCAGGGACACTTCTTTGCCGAAATTCAGCTTATCGTCAGGATTGTCACGCTTGATAAGCACACTTTTGCCGTTGATAAATTTATTCAGCTTCATCGGCGTTTTCGCGTTCATGACCTGTTCCATGATCTGCTGCATCTCGCCATCCGTCAGCGGATAATCGTTCAGTCGGTCAATGCCACGGTTGTTTTCAAAAAGGATGTTCGCCCAGTTCTGGATCAGCTGCTGTTCGGTGTAGTTCTTCAGCACACCATCTTTCCAGCCGCGTTCTATCAGGAGCTTTACCACCGCCTCTTCAAAATCGGCTTCTTTTGTAAACGCCATAACGAACTCCTTTCGACTTTGCAAAAAGCACCTCTCTGCGAAGGCTTTTCTAATTTGTACAAGCTTTTTCAGCTTACGCTGATGAAGGGTGATAAGGGTGTCAAGTTTCTTCAATAGCCTGCCGATTTTTTCTTGCTCCACCTTATCTTCTGGCATAGTTGTATCAATATCAAAGAAATCATCTGCCGAGATATTCAGCAAGCCGTGATTTCTTGCGCCCTCTGCCGCACGCTCGGCAACGCCTCGATGCCAACGGTCAGTATCATAAAACACTGTCATAAAATCCGAGTCATCTTTTTCGGGATGCTTTAGTGCAAACACGATATAAAGCGTCGACAAAACGCCTTTTTCATACCAATCAAGCCGTTTAACAGCACCAAATGGGTATCCGTCCGAAGTGCTCTTGTTATAAGCAAATTCGCCGTTGTAGACCAGATAATAATTGCTCACATCACGACTGGCAACACGATTATTGAAATATGTGATCTGGTCAACCAAGCCGTCTTGTGCAGAAATTGTTAGCGGCAACCGCGATTCGTTATTCGTGTTTTTTCGGACAACTCTTTCAAACGCATCCCCTAACTTACGCTGTTCCCAAGTAGGAGCAAATGCACACTTTCAGCAGCTATTTTCCACCGCCTACCGAATGTTCGCTGAAAATTTCACTCTCGGTTTTGCGTATTCGGTTCAAATTTTGATTTTTGACTCCCGATAGCTTTAAAACGCAGCAGTTCCAAGCGTTTGACATTGCCTTGATTTTTATTCATCAGCCTGTTTTGCATATTCTGAACGGGCAAGAGAAATTGCGTTGCTCCCTTAGCCAAACAACAAACGCCGATACGTCCATCTTCTGATTATGGGCAAATTGCACCACTTATTTTTATACAAACATCTTTTCAAGACAGGATTTCTTGATGTTTTGCAGCTTTTCCAACTTACGTTGATGAAGGGTGATAAGGGTATCCAACTCTTCGAGAATTGTTCCAATTTTTTCTTGTTCGGATTGAGATGGAACGTCAACCGCCATATTTTTGAACTTTGCATGTGCAAGAACTTTTTGACCGGTACCTTCTGCCGCCATTGAAAGCTGCTTTTTTATTCCGTGATTCAAGCGCCTTAGAAGAAAGTTTGAATCACAAGATTTAGGAGCAAAGACCGGATAGTAATAGCTAATAATCCCCTTGTCTACGATGTTATTTCGGTTGAAAACAAATACATCCGTATCGCTTCTGCTTCGATAAGTAAAATAGCCCTTAGGTAGTACATAGTAGCCAACATTATTATCCGTTGTTACCTGTCGATCTGCAAAATAATCTTCTTGAAGGACAATTCCCTGTTGCTGGGATGATGTCAAAACCGGATATTGATTCTGAGTCACAGTTTTTTCAGTATAATCTTCAATCAGCGTTCCGACCTTACGCTGTTCCCAAGGGTCAGTAAAACCCTTGAAGCGAATTTCCGGCACAGATGCCCCATTTTGGGGGAACATCTTGTCCAGCATGGACTTTTTGATATTCACTAGCTTCTCATACTTACGCTGATGAAGGGTGATAAGGGTGTCGAGGCTATCAAAGAACTGTCCTATCTTGCGTTGCTCTTCAAGCGATGGAAGGGAAACCGTTCCCATGCAAAGTTTGTCATAATAGAAATAAAGGCGAACGCCACCTTCTTGCAACTGGAAAATCAGCTTTTGAAAATCTGGCGATTTGAACCAATGCCACAAAAGACGGTCATCAACATCATCCGATGTTTTGAAAACCTCATAAAGTGAACTTACTATCACATCTTTTCCGGTATTCTGATAGCCAATAGAGCCAACATTTATTCTTGCAGGATTGTACGCAAAAGAATTTGGAGAAACGATATAATACATCCTTTTGTCGGCTTCTCTCATCGTTCCGCCGTTTTCAAATTTTTCATCTTGCGGGATAAATCCATGCTCGTTTGTTATAGAATAGCTTTCTAGCGGAAGATTGTCTCGATTCTTTTCTCCTGCTGGAAAAGTAATATCAGAGAACTTACGCTGTTCCCAAGGGTCAGTGAAGCCCTTGAACCGGAGGGCAGGTTTCTTCTCGTTATCCTGCATAATCATTCACCTCCCAGCAACTTTTTGAGTTCTGCAATGCCCTTCATGTCAAATTCATTTCCCTGCAAATCGTCCAGCAGCCCCAGCAATTCGTGCTCGGTATTGGTGATCTGGCTCTCTACGTCCTCAAAGGTGGTTTCATATTTCTTGCAGACGGCATCCAGCTGCTTTACAAAATCGTCCAGAACGGCATCCGGCAGGCTGTTCAGATTTTCCATCAGGGGCAGGATCCACTTGCGATGCAGCATGTCACGCACTTCTTCATCGGTCAGGCGTTCAATCACGCCTTTGGTACGCTGGTGGAGGGCGGCACTGTCGTCCTTGACCTGCTTTTTCAGGGTCTTTTCCTCGGCGAACAGCGCGTCCACATCTTTCAGGATGCTCAAGGTAGCTGGCTCTACCTCCCGCGCCTTGATGGCCTTTTTGACCTCAGCCGCAACAAAGGCACCATCGTTGACAAAATCCTGTTCCTTGTCCTCCTCGCTCAGTTCGTCCAGATAGCTTTCATACTCGCCTGCAATTTCGGCAAGGCGAGTTTCTTTTGCCCGCAGTGCTGCCACTTCCTCATGCATTTTAACGCTCTGCACCAGCTCAAAGGGCAGCACATGACCCACCCAGCCGTCCTGTACCTCGGCATCCTTTTTCAGCACCATGTTGGGGTCTACCTGCTTGGTTGCGGCAAAACCCTCGGTCTGGATGATTTCAAGGTCGATGGCAATTTTCTTCCAGTCGTCGTCCAAAAGCTGGTATGCTGCATAGCGGTCAACCAGTGGAATTCCTGCCAGCCGGGCAAAGATCTCCCGGCTCAGGCGTTCTTCCTCGCCGGCAGCATTCAGCTGCGTCATGCCGTCGATGAGTGTGGACTTCAAGTAGGCATCAAAGTCACCGAAAGCATTCTGGAAAGCGGTCTTGAACGCCACCACATCCGGGTGGGACAGAACAGCGTTCTTCAAATTGGCCACATTCAGACGGCAATAGGCTTCGTTGTCCGGGCTGAACAGAGCCGCTTTCAGGTGCGGGAATGCTGTCCAGTAGGCAGACAGGTCTTGCAGTTCGGCCTCGGGAATGCCGCCAAACATCGAAGCGTAAATATCCCAGCTCTCAGCCTTTTCCGAGGAATCCACATACCGGGGGATGTTCAGGTTGTAATCGTTCTGAACGATCTCCGCACGGGATACTCTGCGTGCGAACTTTTCGATTTTCTCCGGGCGTTCCTTGTAAGCATCCACAATGCGTTTGATATCACAGGCACGCAGCTTGTTGTTTTTGCCGTCCTTCTCAAAGCCCTTAGACGCATCAATAATCAGAACGTCCGAATCCCGTTTATTCTTCCGCAGCACCATAATGATGGTGGGAATGCCTGTGCCGAAGAAAATATTGGCGGGCAGACCGATGATTGCATCAATGTTATTGTGGTCAATCAGATTTTTGCGAATTGTACCTTCTTCACCGCCACGGAATAGAACACCGTGGGGCAGAACGATGGTCACAATGCCGTCATTGCGGATGTGATACAGGTCGTGCAGCAAAAAGGCGTAGTCTGCCTTGCCTTTGGGGGCAAGGCCGTAATCCGAAAAGCGCGGGTTGTTCTCTTTGTCGTTCGGATTCCACGCCTGCGAATATGGGGGATTTGATACCACCGCATCCACAAACAGCGGGTCGTAGGTGTTGACCGGGTCGTTTTCTTCAAAGTACGGCCAATCTTCCTCCAGCGTATCGCCGTTGCGCGTTACAATGTTGTCGGGCAGAATGCCGCGCATGACAAGGTTCATGCGGGTCAGGTTGTAGGTGTTTTCCTTCAACTCCTGTGCGTAGTATTTGATGTTGTTGCCATTGCCCATATACCGTGCGGCACACTGACCAATGTTGATCAGCAGTGAGCCGGAACCGCTGGTGGGGTCGTAAATTTTGATCTCTTCCCGGTCTTTCAGGTGGTACGCCACGATTTCAGACATGAGCAGCGAAACTTCGTGCGGCGTGTAGAACTCGCCGGCCTTCTTGCCTGCGTTTGCTGCAAAGTTGCTGATCAGATATTCGTAGATAAAGCCGAGAACATCATAATCCTGCTTGCCGTCCATGGGAATATCTTTGATGAGATAGATCAGGTCGCGAATGGCCTTTGTCCGCGCACCGGAGCTTTCACCCAGTTTGGACAGGCCGGTTTGCAGCGTAGCAAAGACACCGTCAAACACCTTTTTGTGGTGCGGGTCGATCAGTCGACTGAATGCCTGCAATGCCACCGTTACGTCGTCAGCCTTGAAGTCGCTGCCTTTGCTGATCCATGTGGAAAACAGATTTTCATAGGCGATAAAATAGCCGACATTCTTCCGAACGGTATCCAGCGTTTCGGCATCGTCTTCGGTCAAATCCGGCAGATATTCGTCTGTCCAGTCATTCTCTTTCAGCCATTTGACTTCTTTGTCCGACAGAAATTTATAAAACATGAAGCCCAGAATGTAATCCTTGTACTCGTTGGCTTCGATTTTAGAGCGCATCTTGTTGGCAGATTCCCAGATTTTCGATGCGAGTTGCTGCTTGTTCATGCTATTCCTCCCAGTGGCCTGCAATAGCGCATTTTTAGATTTTTTAATCGGACAGCCCCTCCGATTTTATGCGTGTATTCATTGAACCAATTATACAAAACCGCCACCCGGTTTGCAATGCGAATAAGAAGTTTCCGTGCGGCTTTCGCCAGCAATGCAGACGTATATAAGTCTGCTCACTTGTCGGAGAGCCTCAAATCCTATAATCATCACGTTCCGTGATGGCTGCGCACTCCTGTGGAGTGCTGAAAGAGCGTTTTGCAAAAACGCGCAGCCTGCATCGGCACGATGCAGTTCGAGGGTTTGGGATTTCCCAACAAGCATTTTGCAACGCAAAATGGTCTTTGTATATA
>OLSX01004587.1_pt1 | contig 10211 bp, 7 predicted proteins | sample 1673141 | NCBI WGS metagenome assembly OLSX01 (sample SAMEA3136759, study PRJEB25190) | human gut metagenome | biome: human gut; feature: human-associated habitat; material: faeces | place: Austria | collected 2013
AGGAGTTGCACTAAACACCCTTAAACACAGCAAGTAGGAACTCCCGCCCCTTGGCGAGGGTTGGGGAGGGGCCTCAGAATGGCCTCAGGCTTCGGGGCAGGGGAGGGGTTTTCCTTTGCATTTTAGTTTGCCACCGTGGGAAAATGTGTATCAAACCTTGAAACACTTATTGGCTGCTCTGCATTATTTATGGCCAACGCTGCAATCCTTATATCCAACTCTGCAATAATAATGACTGGCATGGTAATGATTATGATGTCTTCGGGAAACGGCGCGACCGTCCTTAGGGTTTTCGCGACCACATTGGCTGCCGTGGCGATGGTCATGGCGGGCTCGTGACGGTTGATGCGTGGGCTCGTGACGGTTGATACGTGGGCACGTGACGGTTGATGCGTGGGCTCGTTTCGTACGACACGAGGGCTCGTAACTTACGGCGCGTGCCGGCCATGGTGGTCTGCACGGCGCGTGGGGTCATCCCACTACGAGTATGTCTCTGATATCCGTGAGGTAGTTGGGGCTGCGGTGCTCGCATTTCACCTTCCAGGGCTGCTGCTCGTCGCCTTCGGCTGCCAGTCTGATGGTCTTCAGCCCGTAGCGCTGGTTGATGTTGTCGGTGGCTGCCATGAGCTGTGCCCGCTCTGCCCTGTTGGTGATGGGGTCGAAGAGGTCGGCTGTGGCGGCGTGGGCGGCGATGATGTCGCTCACCGTCACCCCTGCCCTCTTGTACATCACTCCGTGGTGGTAGATGTGCGCCAGCGCCTGGAGAGCGGCGGCGGTTATCTCCATGGTGTCGGCCGTGTGGGTGAGCAGCGTCACGGTGGCGGCATTGGCATACTGCGCCAGGTCGTCGCGGAAGGCGTTGCTGGCGATAAACACCGTGACCTGTCGCGCCACGGCCTGCTGACCTCTCAGCTTGTTGGCGCACGACGCGGCAAAGGTGGCTATAGCCGACTTGAGCTGCTCCATGCTCTCGACCATGCTGCCGAAGCTGCGCGAGGTGGTCACCGTCTGGTTGCGCCTCACCTCGGTGGTGTCTATACAGGGCTGGCCGTTGAGTTCCATCCATGTCTGCACTCCCGGTTTGGCGAGATGGCTCTTCACCCACGCCTCGCTCTTGTCTGCCAGCTGCAGCGGCGAGTGTATGCCGTAATAGTTGAGCCGCTCCAGCGTACGCCGTCCTATCCCCCACACGTCGGCGAGGTCGAAGAGCTGCAGTGCGCGGCGCCGCTTGTCGTCGCTGTCTATGCAGCACACGCCGTGGTAGCCGCGATACTGCTTGGCAAACTTGCTGCCCATCTTGGCGAGGGTCTTGGAGGGGGCTATGCCTACGCTCACGGGTATGTCGGTCCACAGGCGTATGCGCCCAGCTATGTCGCGCATCATCTCCGTCAGGTTGTGGTGGCGCTCATATCCTCCGAGGTCGCAGAAGCTCTCGTCGATGCTGTAGTTCTCGACGCGCATGATGCTCTGCCGCAGTATGTTGGTCACCCGCTTGCTCATGGCGGCGTAGAGCTGCATGTTGGTCGAGAACACCCTGACATGGTGGCGCTCCACGATGTCGCTCACCTTGAAGAGCGGGTCGCCGCGGCGCAGTCCCACGGCCTTGGCTTCGGGCGTGAGCGCCACGATGCAGCCGTCGTTGCTCGACAGCACGCACACGGGTCGTCCCTGGAGTCCCGGGTGGAACACCTTCTCTACCGAACAGAAGAAGCTGTTGCAATCTACCAGTGCCCACATATCGTCAGTCTCTGGGCCGGTGGATGATATACGTCACCGTACCCCATACGCTGAAGGAGTCGGCGGGCGTCACACGTATCTCGGGGAAGTCGGGGTTGGCGGGAACGAGCCATCCCTCGTCGCCCCGCCGTACAAAGCGCTTGAGGGTATACTCGCCATTGAGCTCGCATACCGCCACCTCGCTCTCCGAGGGGTTGCGGCGGCTCTTGTCTACGATGACGATGTCGCCCGAGTGGATATCGGCGTCTATCATCGAGTTGCCCTCGACGCGTATGAGATACGATGCTTCGGGGTTGGGGCAGAGCATGCGCAGGAGGTTGATGTCCTGGCTGCGCTCGTCGTTGTCGAGCGGTATGGGGAAGCCCGCCACCAGCCCTATGTCGAAGTAGGGCAGCGCGAGGTCGTCCAGTTCGGTGGCGCTCACCACGGTGCCCATCCGCCCGAGCGCTGTGGTGGCACTGGCAGCCTGTCGGATGCATCGGGTGATAAACTCGCTCTTGTTGGGTTGGCTGTCTATCAGCGTCGCCACCTGTCGTGGTGCCCTGAAGGTAAAGAGTTTGCTGTCTGTCGATGGTCGTCCGGCGCCCTCGCGTCGTCCTCCCCGTCTGCTGTTGTGGTTGTCGTTCATATCGCGTATATTGTTTTCACAGACAAAGTTACGCATATTTTTGAATATGTATTACAGAAATCAAACATTTTTTATGATTATCTGCGTTGGGGATGGTTGTGAGGGGTGCAGAAGGCCGAGATGGGGCTTCTGCGATGGCTGGTACGCACCCCTGGCAACTCTGTAGGAGTTGCGATTACATAGCCCAGGGTTGCGGGCATGGCCCGCTACCCTGGGTAGCTGCCCCACTAATATTGCTACTCTGTAAGAGTTGCGTTTAGCCGTAGGCGTTATACTCAGTTGGATTATTCCCCTACTTATAGGTAGCGATGGGATTGCGTTGTGGTAACGCCTTCGGCTAACCGCAACTCCGTCAGAGTTGCTACACCTTATTATATATATACCCAGGGTAGAGGTGTTTCGCCCCTCAACCCTGGGCTGGGGAATCGCAACTCCTACAGAGTTGCCGCTGCTGACGGGTGGCCCCTCCCCAGCCATACCCAAGGGGCGGGGACTTCTACTTGCTGTGTTTTAGTGTGTTTGAATGGCTCCTTCCCCTTGGGGAAGGTCGGGATGGGGCCTCTATGTTGGCCGCAAAAATACCCCTCCCCAGTTTCCCTTTTTGGGGATACCGGAGAGGGGCTTGTCGCTGTTCTCTCTCCCCTTGGGGAGAGTTGGAGAGGGGCTTTTGGGCTTCTCCTTAGTCTCCACTTATGGTGCCGAAACCATCTACGATTTCTGTCATGTCGTCTACATTATCGTAATCCCCTTCCTCTGCCATCTTGAGATTTGAGCCGGCGAGGATGGTAGGTGCCTTTATCTGATAGACTGTCATTTCGGGCTTGATATATTCTTTCTTTTCCATATTGTTCATGTTTTATTTGATGATAACTTTCATTGTCTTGTTGCCTCGCTTCACGATGTTGATGCCCTTTTGAGGGCCGTTGAGGCGGTGGCCCTGCAGGTCGTAGTATATGGCCTTGTCGTCGGCAGTGTTGTTGAGGTTGTCGATGGCTGTTGCGGTCTCGTCGAAGCCGATGCTGAACATCTTGGCACCCGCCGGCTTGGAGCTGTTGTTGTCTACCATGTATGCGCGGAACGCCTTGCAGTTCACCTCCTGTACCTTGGTATTTTCCAACAGCTTGGATGGGTTCCTCAGCTTGTTGCCCTTCACGATGTAGCAGTTGTCGTCTTGGCCCTTCGCAAATATCTTCTTGGCATAGAGGCCCTGGAGCTGGTAGTTATTGTCAGCTGTTGCCGTGGTCTGGGCATCTTTGGCTATCTCCTTGTTTTCCACAGAGAAGTTGAGCTCGGTGGCTCCGTTCGTCATCTTGATGATGACAGGCGTGCCTGCTGCTATGCTTGTCGTAATCTCTTCCAGCTCTATCGTGTTTGTATTCTCGTCAGCAGAAAGTAGGTTGAAGGCACGGAAGTTCTGACTATCGAGCGACACCTCGAAAGGCAGGCAGAGCGTGCCCCAGGTGGTGCCAGCCTTCATCGTGCGGCTGTAAGATGCAGTCTTAGCTGCGAACGGCTCGTAAGCCACGAAGTCCTTTTCGTCGTCAAGAGCGAGACTTTCGGCAGTAAGCACTTTGCCCGTAGCTCCAATCTTGTCGTTACCATTCTTTCCTACCAGCTTGCTGAAATAGCCAGTCTTGTAGTTGGCGTAATCTTTGTCGTTGGTATTGTTTCCGGCGTATCCTATGGCGCCGATGAGTTCGTTGCAACTTTGGAACATATTAATACTCTTAGTAACCTGGCCCGTAACAAACTTATCGCTGGCGTAGATGGTTGTGAGAGCATTACTGTTATAGAACATCTGTGTCATATTCGTCACCTCCGCAGTGTTGAAGCTGCTGAGGTCGAGCGAGGTGAGAGCGTTGCAGCTCTTGAACATCCATCCCATATTCTCCACCTTCGCAGTGTTGAAGTTGCTGAGGTCGAGCGAGGTGAGTTTGTTGCATAACCTGAACATATTACTCATATCCGTCACCTCCGCAGTGTTGAAGCTGGTGATGTCGAGCGAGGTGAGAGCGTTGCAGTTATAGAACATATAGTTCATATCCGTCACCTTCGCAGTGTTGAAGTTGCTGAGGTCGAGCGAGGTGAGATCTGTGCATGACTTGAACATATTGTCCATTTTCGTCACCTCCGCAGTGTTGAAGCTGGTGAGGTCGAGCGAGGTGAGTTTGTTGCAGTTATAGAACATATTGCTCATATACATCACCTTCTCGGTGTTGAAATTAGAGAGGTTGAGCGAGGTGAGATCTGAGCAATTATAGAACATAGAATTCATATTCGTCACCTTCTCGGTGTTGAAGTTGCTGAGGTTGAGCGAGGTGAGATCTGAGCATTCCCCGAACATCCCTTGCATATCCGTCACCTTCTCGGTGTTGAAATTAGAGAGGTTGAGCGAGGTGAGAACTGAGCATCTATTGAACATAAAACCCATATTCGTCACATTCTCGGTGTTAAGATACTCGATGCCCTTTATTTCGGTCAGATTATTGCAGCCAGAGAACCAACAATAACAGCTCGTGGGTCTTGCGTTGGCAAACGAAGCATCGAATACCACTGTCTTGATTTTTCCCCTTTGGCCAGGCCACCACCCTGGATAGTAAATTCCCACGTTAAGGTCATAAGCTCCTTCGGGCTTGGAAGGACCGCTTGTGAATGTAAGCGTTCCTGTGCCTTCGTCAAACTTGGCATAACCAGGGAATCCGCCTTTCGGAGTGAAGTAGCCAGTCTGGTAGTTGGCGTAATTCTTGTCGGTCTTGTTTCCGGCGTATATTATGGCACCGATGAGGTTCTTGCAACCACTGAACATATCAGTACTCTTAGTAACCAGGTCCGTAACAAACTTGTCGCTGGCGAAGATGGTCGTGAGAGCGGAGCAGCCATTGAACATATAGCCCATATCCGTCACATTCGCTGTATTGAAGCTGGTGAGGTTGAGCGAGGTGAGAGAGGAGCAGTGAAAGAACATACTGTTCATATCCGTCACCTTCTCGGTGTTAAGATACTCAATGCCTTCTATTGTGGTCAGATTAGAGCAGACAGCGAACCAGTAATAACAGCTCGTTGGTCTTGCATTGGCAAACGAAGCATCGAAGACCACCTTCTTGATCTTTTCTCTTTTGTCATACCACTTCGGATTGCTCTGCCCCTCATTAAGCTCATAAGCTCCTGTGGGCATGGAAACTCCGCGTCTGAATGTAAGCGTTCCTGTGCCTTCGTCAAACTCGGCATACGCATGGAATCCGCCTTCCGGAGTGAAGTAGCCATCCACCAAGTTGGCGTAATCTTTGTTGTTGGTATTGGTTTCGTCGTATCCTATGGCACCGATGAGGTTCTTGCAACCACTGAACATATCAACACTAGAAGTAACCAGGTCCGTAACAAACTTATCGCTGGCGTAGATGGTCGTGAGAGCTGAGCAGTTATAGAACATATTGTTCATTTCCGTCACCTTCGCTGTATTGAATTTTCTGAGGTCGAGCGAGGTGAGAGCTGAGCAGTTATAGAACATATTGCTCATATACATCACCTTCTCGGTGTTGAAATTAGAGAGGTCGAGTGAGGCGAGCTTGGTGCAGCCTTCGAACATAGAACTCATATCCGTCACCTTCGCATTGTTGAAGTTGCTGAGGTTGAGCGAGGTGAGAGTGGAGCAATTATTGAACATATAGGTCATACTCTTCACCACCGCAGTGTTGAAGTTGGTGAGGTCGAGCGATTCGAGCTTGGTGCAGCCATCGAACATATAGATCATACTCGTCACCTTCTCGGTGTTAAGATTTTCGATGCCCTTTATATCGGTCAGATTCTTGCAGCCAGAGAACCACGTATTGCAGGTCGTTGGTCTTGCAATGGCAAACGAAGCATCGAAGACCACCGTCTTGATTTTTTCTTTTTGCGCATGCCACCCCGGCCGGTAAGGTCCCACGTTAAGCTTATAAGCTCCTTCGGGCTTGGAAGTGGAAGGACCGTATTTGAATGTAAGCGTTCCTGTGCCTTCGTCAAACTCGGCATAAACCTGATAACCGGTATTGAGTTTGAGTTCAAACTCGCCTACCTGAATATAGTCTTTATTCCTAATACCTGTGATTTCCCATTTGAAATATTTATAAGGTGTAGAGCCCTCGCATGTGAAGTCGTACGAAGCACAGTTCACATCCTGGAGCTTCGTGTCGTTGCTTACCTCCTGGATGAGCGTCCAAGCGCCATTTTTGCCTTCGTTGTTGCCATAGAGCTTCCATGACCTTGGATTGCGCCCTTTATAAGCGCTATTGTCATTACCCGTTGTGATGGTGTAGCCTACGGGAATACCAGCCTTGCTGGCTTCGAAGATGACATAGGTTCCTCCATTGCTGACAAACTTGCCGCACCACTTAGTGGAATTGCTGGGGTCCTTTAGGCCATCAAAGAGATTAGTGTATTTCTCGTTATCGAACCCTTCAGGGCTACCTGCTAAGGCACTAAACGTTACCGACGTGTCGTAATCTGTCTGCGCCACCATGCTGGTAGGCAGAAGCAACAACGTGAACAACATCAACCAGAGCGTAGAGCGCCTGCGGCTCTTGACAGCATCAGTTGAAACAAGGTCTCTCAGGTAAGACCATGGTTTTGAAATTGTAGAATTTTTCATGTGCATATATTTATATAATGATAATTATTCGATTAGCTTAAAGGGCATTAATCCCAGTCACTCCAGATGTAACGGCAAAAGTAATAATAATAATGGTTGTTGCCAATTTTTGTACTGACGCAAAATGACGCAAAACGATAAAAAACAGACGCAAAAGACGCAAAATCAATATAAAATAATCTCTTTGCAGTGTAGAATCGTAAAGTTAAAGGATATGAACAATCGTCTACACACTTATTTTGACCGCACACGGCTGGAGCGGATCGACTACTTCCGCCAACTCATCTTTCTCGCCTTTACCTCGCTGTCTATCGTGCTCTTCGGTCTTCACCTCGTGGGTTCGTATGGGCTTGCTATCAAGTCGGCCTTGGCTTGTTCGGCCTGCTACGTAGTGGCGGCAGTCGTGGCGCTCATCGTCTATCTGTTTCAGGGCCCTAAGAAGCTGAAGCATATCATGCCCGTCTTGCTCGTCACCCTCATGATTATACAGAGTGTGCGTCTGTTGATTCTGGCCTCTATGGGTCAGCTCGATGCCATGCTCACCACTGTCAATATCACCGATTGCTTTATCCTGGTGCTCGTGGCGTGTCTTTGCCTCTTGCCCCGCACTGCGCTTGTCTGCACCAGCATCAGCGTGGTGGCAATGGCTCTATGCTGCCGTGTCACCGGCAGCCAGCTGTATAGCCAGCTGTTCTTCATCTTCGGCATGTCAAATGTCTCTGCCACAGTCTTTATCTTCGTGGCCAACAAGCTGTTGATAGAGCAGCAAATGGAGCTGGACGATCATGCCCACACCATCGACCAGGTACTGCATGTGTTTGACATGACGAAGACCGAGCTGCTGGCTCTCCTGAAGCTGGCAAAAGCCAAAGATGCCGCCGCCGTATATGACACGGGACTGATGGAGCAGCTCGACCACAAGACGTTGCGCAACATAATCAAAGTGGCAAACCATATAGAGCACCTGCAGGCCAGCCGCCGCAAAGATATGCACGAGCGTTTCCCCATGCTTTCTCCCGTTGAGCTTGATGTGTGCCGCCTCGTCGAGCAGGGGCGTACACTTAGGGATATCTCCAACATCTTGGGCAAGAGCGTCTCAAACGTGAGCACGGTGAGGGGCAACATCCGCAAGAAGTTGGGGCTGGCGCAGGATGATGACCAGCGAAGTGCTCTGCTGGATAATAAGTAATATATATAGGTAGGCACAGCATCGCCGGAAAGAGCCAGCATGACAGGCGGGGTACGTATTCCTTTCTTTACTGAAAGCGGATAGGGTCGCGATGCTGCCGGTGATTTGCATTTTTAGGGCTATTTCCTTGACGGTCATCATAATATTTTGTAACTTTACAGCCTTAGAACAATTAACACCAATCAATATGAAACTCATCAGATTATCCGTTATCCTCATGGGGCTCGCCCTCTCTGCCACGATGATGGCGCAGGGCATTATCCGCCACAAGACCCCGGTCACACCGTCATCAACCAAGCGACAGTCTGCGCAGCCAGCGGTGTCGCCCGCCAAGCAGCAGGCTGTGGCACAACTCATCGGCAATATGGTACACGTGCAGGGCGGCACCTTCACCATGGGCCGCACGAGCAGCAAGGCATACTGGTGTGACGACTCAGACCAGCCTGCGCATCAGGTCACGGTGGGCAGCTTCTATATATGCAAGTATGAAGTGACGCAGAAGCTCTGGAAAGCGTTTATGGGCAACAACCCGTCGTGGACCAAGGCCGACAACATGCCCGTGGAGTGGGTTAATGAGGCAGCATCATATTTGTCAGTTCCAAAAGAATTGGTTCTTAATTTTATTAATTCATTAGTGGATAATCCTAAACAAGTGATACTGAGTGGGAAAAAGGGAAATTCTGTTTTTCCACCATACACTATAGTGTCAATGCAATCACCTAGCCAAATTAAACGTTATTCTCCAAACCTATTCAAATATGACCAAATAGATTTGAGAATGAAGAGACATTTGACTCCATCTACAATTACATTGATGTTTAACAATATTTGTGTAACAAATTGTATCTATTGCTATCAAGATAAATCGCATGTTGCAAAATGTACAATTCCATTAGAACGAATAAAAGAGCTCATCCGTGAAGCTTATAAGTTGAATGTAAATACCTTTGATGTCATAGGAGGAGAATTTTTCTTGTACAAATATTGGAGAGATGTCCTTGCTGAGTTAAGAAGATATGGTTATAATCCTTATCTGTCTACAAAAATGCCATTGCAAGAAAATGATGTGCAGTTCTTGGCAAAACTTAAGGTTCGTGATATTCAAATATCTCTAGATTCATGTATTGAAGAGCATCTAATAGAATCCATAAATGTTAGAAAGGGGTATGTTGCCGAAATGTTGAAGAGCTTGATGTTACTAGAAAAATATGGCATACTTGTAAAGGTTCATTCTGTTTTGACAAAATACACTAAAGATATAGCTGATATGCGCTCTATATATAATGTTCTAAAGAATTTAAAAAATATAGAGGATTGGCATGTAGTAAAAGGAGAAGAAACTTTATATCCAAGAACAGATTATAGTAATATTGAGATAGATTCTCTTTCGTACAATAACATCGTGAATTATCTGAAAGACCTTTCTGACAGCAGTGGTATGTCTATTCATTATCCTAAGTTAGAACAGATTCAAATTGTAAATAACACTATCGATAAATTAAAACAAGCGGAATCTCATTTTTTCAACAGAGCATTCTGTAGCGGTTTGTTCTCTTCATTGTACATCTTACCAGATGGACAAGTTACTATGTGTGAACAGCTATATTGGAATAAGCGTTTTATTATTGGAAATGTTAAATCCAATAGCATCTTGGAAATTTGGAATTCAAAAGAAGCTAAGTCTCTTTATGAGATTAAACAAGAGGATTTCCCTGAAGATTCTTTGTGTCACAGCTGTGGCAAGTTCAAAGAGTGTAGAACATTTAGACAAGTATGCTATAGAGATATAATACGAAAATATGGCTCACAAAAATGGTATTACCCAGATGTAAAATGTCCTTATAATAACCAAAAGTAAGGACGAATTAATTAATAAAAATGAGAAGACTTTTTATTTTTTTATTTCATTTGGCCTGGACACAAATCGTTCTAGCTCAGACTGGTATCGCTAACCAAAATTTCGGAAAGGATACTTTGCAATTAAGGGAGGTTGTTGTTAGAGCAACCCGCCCTTTGGCAAAGTTGAACAG
>OLSX01004593.1_pt1 | contig 10200 bp, 6 predicted proteins | sample 1673141 | NCBI WGS metagenome assembly OLSX01 (sample SAMEA3136759, study PRJEB25190) | human gut metagenome | biome: human gut; feature: human-associated habitat; material: faeces | place: Austria | collected 2013
CCAGCCCGAACCGGACGATGGTCTTGTCGTCCAGACCGCGCCGCCGCCAGTAGGCCCGGGCCTGCCGGGCTTCCTCGACCGTGGAGTTCAGGCAGGCGTGGAAGTACCGTGCGGCTTCCTTGTTCATGGAAAGGATGCGGCTACGCAGGCGGCCCGTCTTATCGTCCTCCTGCGGTTCCGGCATTCCCGCACGGGCAGCCAGCATCTTGACCGCCTCGGTGTAGTCGATGCTGTTGATGCGGCGGACGAAGTGGATGACATCGCCGCCCACACCGCAGCCAAAGCAGTAAAAGCTCTGGGTATCCGGGTAGACGTAGAACGAGGGGGTCTTTTCGCTGTGGAAGGGGCACAGGCCGCCATACAGCCGCCCCTTCCGCTTGAGCTGGACATAGTTGCCCACCACATCCACGATATCGGTGCGGCGGGTCAGTTCCTCAATATATTCGTGTGGGATCATTTTGGTATTCCGATGCTCCTTTTATAACACATGCCACTTGCGGGGCACAAAGACATCCTCAAAGGTACGGATGGCAAATTCATCGCTCATGCCGCTGATATAGTCCGTCACTGCGCGGTCGCGTCCTTCCTGATAGGCCAGCTGCAGGTAGAAGTTGGACATCTGTTCGATGTGGGTCAGGTAATACTCGTACAGCTCGGTGAGCACCTTTTCCACCTTCTGTTCTTCCTTTTTGGCGCTGCGATCCACATAGACAGTGCGGTACATGAAATCCTTGAGAGCCAGGAAGGCTTCGTTCTCCTCTGCGCCCACCTGCACATCCCCCTCGCTGCTGCGCAGGATGCTGTTGATCATGGTGGTGATGCGCTGAGACTTCGTCTCACCCAGCACGGCGGTGCATTCTCTGGGCAGGGTGGCCGGGTCCAGCACACCGGCACGCACGGCATCCTCGATATCGTGGTTCACAAAGGCGATCTGATCCGCCATGCGGACGATGCGTCCCTCCGGGGTGGCCGCCCAGGTGCCCTTGGTATGGGTCACGATGCCGTTGCGCACCTCCCAGGTCAGGTTCAGGCCCCTGCCGTCCTTTTCCAGCTTGTCCACCACCCGCAGGCTCTGCATATAATGCCGGAACCCCTCCGGACAGAGCTTGTCCAGTGCGCTCTCCCCTGCGTGGCCAAAGGGCGTGTGCCCCAGGTCATGGGCCAGGCTGATGGCCTCGGTCAGATCCTCGTTGAGACGCAGGGCGCGGGCAATGGTGCGGGCGATCTGCGCCACCTCCAATGTATGGGTGAGCCGGGTGCGGTAGAGGTCGCCCTCCGGTGAGAGAAATACCTGCGTTTTCTGCTTGAGCCGCCGGAACGCCTTGCAGTGGATGATCCGGTCACGGTCCCGTTGGAACACCGGACGGATAGGGTCCTGCTCTTCGGGTCTCACCCGGCCCCGGCTGGCATCGCTGAATGTTGCCCAGGGGGCCAAGGTCAGCCGCTCGATCTCTTCGGTGCGCTGTCGTACATCCATCAGGAACCCTCACTTTCTGTTTTCTCTCCCTCCTCTCGCACGGCGCAGCCGATCCCCATGCCGCGTCTGCGGCAAGTATAGCACACCCGCCCTGTCGAAGGGGGAAAGTTTTTGTCTTGGAACGAATAAAATTTCTCGATCTTGCTGCCGCTCCCCAGCCTTCCCCGCAGGGAAGTCTGTGTCATAACGGCAGGCAGTCAGCTTTCAGGTCAGAATGGAGCATAGAACGGCTGCGATACGCTCACCTGTGCAGCGCCCCGGGTCAGCTCCCGGAGCTGCTCCAGCAAGGGCGGCTCCGTACCCTCAGGCATCTGCCAGCGCAGTGTGACACGGTCGGTGAACTGAGGGTCTGCAAGCTTTGCCCCCGCCGCCTGGATGAGCAGCGCCGCCCGCTCATAGAGCGAGTAGTCCACCGTTGCCTCCAACTCCACCACACTGCGCACCGTGACCACCTCGGCGGCTTCCAGCGCGCGGGCGGTGGCGGTGGTATAGGCCCGCACCAGGCCGCCGGTGCCCAGCAGCACGCCGCCAAAGTACCGGGTAACGACCACGATGAGGTCAGTCAATCCGCTGTGCTGCAGCACTTCCAGTGCCGGGGTTCCCGCCGTCTTGGCCGGTTCACCGTCATCGGAGTAGCGCTCCCGGTTGCCCTCCCGCAGGCGGTAGGCGTACACATTGTGCCGGGCCGTGCGGTTGGCTGCCCGCACCTGCTCCAAAAAAGCCACCGCCTTTTCCTCGCTGTCCGCAAAGGAGAGCTGCGCAATAAAGCGGCTCTTCTTTTCCTCATATTCGCCGGTGGCCGTGCCCCGGATGGTGCGGTAATCCTCCACGCTGGTTCCTCCTGCCCATTGATTTGATTTATTTAATAAGTATAGCATAAATCCCGGCAAAGAAAAAGCCTGCTTGCTGGCACTGCGTACCGTAAAACTCCCGTTTCAATCTTCACGAGTGATTTTTCTTGGAAGAAGCCCCGCCGAAGAACATCTGCCCGGCATTATACAAGCGAAAGAATGTATGAAAAAGAAGAAACACATCTCAGAAGAGCAGTATTATCTCTGTGAAATCGGTCTGGAAAAGATGCCATATGGATCTTCCTGGCTCTACAAATCTTATACAGAGGAAAGCCTCACGCACATCAAGATTACGGCCTATTATAATGTGGGCGAGGCTTTTCTTCAAGCTTCCACTGCAGCATGGGGGAATCTATGGGATTGCCGTGCCGCGCTTCGCAAGTTGGTATCCTCCGTCTATCTGGAAAGCGATTTGAACCTTCCATTCGGAAAAAACGGAAAATTCTTATTCCAACTTGGGTATACTCCTGTTGTGTCCGACATGAAGAAAATCGTTCAGAAAACTGCCGCATTGTCTTTCCCCAAATGGGCGTTAGCCGTATGGGATATGGATACTGCAACAATATATATGGTCAAATACGACAGAAGTCATTGATTTTCTTTGTTTATCTGTGATACCATTCGTTACGAGACCAACGGCGTTGCTCTCTTCGCTTATGGTTGAGACTCCGGCACTCAAAGAAACTTTCCGAAAAACACAACGAGGTGACCATTTTTGAAACGTCGAACTTTTCTTGTCTGCACCGCTGCACTTTTTTGCAGTGCGCTTCTGGCAGGAGGCTGCACTCAAAAAACTTCTCAGCCCGTCCTTCAGCAAATTGAATACTCCAATTTGGCAGATTCGGATACACAAGCTCTTCTTTCCAAGCTTTTGCACGATGCCGGCGTATCCGACCTACGGATACAGACCTTCTTTGATCATGTGCAAAAGTTCAACAATGCTGTGGACCCGGCATGGCTCACCACAGGGTTTGAAAATGCCAAGCCTTCGGATCTGAAATACGATCCTTACTCCATGCAGGACGCATGGACGGAAAAATATGACACCTTCCCCGGCTGGAACTGTCGGATTACCGCTTGTGGGCTATTCGGTGATTTTATCACTGTCACGGGCAAGGCAGACCTTGACTCAGCCGAGGACACCCTGTTTATGGACTATGAAACACTGGATTCTGACCCAGAATCCCTTTGCGGCGATGAACGGCAAAAGTTTGATGCACTGTTCGCTCCGGTTAAAACCACCAATACGACTGATATTCCTACCCATTTGAAAACGATTCAACAAGAATGGAAGAAACGCGGTCTCTCCTTCGTGGAAGATGATAAGATTCGTCTCGTCTCCGTAGTCCTGCACGATCAGTTCTCTGAAACGGACAATTCTCTTATGATCGGTCATGTCGGCGTTATGCTTCCCACATCGGATGCAGTATATTTCGTTGAAAAGGTCGCTTTTCAGGAGCCGTATCGCTTGTTGAAGTTCAAAAATCGAACCGAGTTGAGCGATTATCTGATGCTGAAATACGACAACTCGTGGGGACAGGATACTGCCCACACCTTTATTATGGAAAATTCAGACCTGATGGACGGCTGGCGCATTCTTGACGAACAGGAAAATGCAAGCTAAAAGCATCGCATTCGTTGGGTCGTAGACTTGTTGGCTGTGGATCGCATTTTTTACCGGCACGGTTCTACTCTCCTTATTTATAAGGAATCTTTCTCATTTTTCAGTAGATTCTTCCAGATTCTTTCGGTACTGTGCCGGACTGACACCATACTCTTTCTTGAATACCCGGCTAAAATAGAGTGGGTTATCATACCCTACGATCTCTGCAATTTCTCCAATATTGTATTCGGTGTTCTCCAATAAGCTTTGTGCATTTACCATCCGAAGGGACAGGATGTATTGTGCAGGGCTTATTTTCATGTACAGCTTAAAATTACGGATAAACCAGTTCGTACTGATATGCAGCGATTCTGCGTAATCGTCCACACTGACCTTTGTATTATAATTCTCGTTAAAGTAGGCAGCGGCGGCTTCGATTTCTTCGGGGATGCTTGTAGTTGTTTTCTCGCTTTCCTGCTGCTGCCTGCTTACTAAAAACAGAATGATGTTGAAGAGAGAAGCAATATAGTCTTCATAGCCATATTCACATTGTTGCAGTTCCCGGATGATCTTTCGGAACAGCATTTTGTAATCCGGCAGTGTGCCGCTGTAAAAAACGTGCTTGTCCAAGGGTATTCCGTGATAGTTCAGGATGTTTTTGACATCATATCCTGTAAAGTGAATCCAGAACACCTCTGGATGATCTTCTACATAGTAGACATACTTCTGGATTTCTTTCGGCTGATAAAGCACCATGTGTCCAGAAGTCACTACTTCCTCAACACCATCGAACCAGAAGTGTGCTTTACCAGATGCCACATAGAGGATTTGATAGTCTCTGCGACCCTTTGCCCAAAAAGTAGGTAGCTTAGGGCGTTTTTTCAAGCGATAAGTGCCGCAGCTGCCTACGACCAGCGGCTTTGAGTAGTCTTTGAAATCCAAACGGGAGTTGTTCAAATATCCTGAGTTGAAATACATCCCTGCGTCCTCCGCATCTTCAGAGATTTTACAGTGCTTTGGGAAATGTTCTATCAAAAAATTACAAACTCTTTGATTTTGTGCATATTTTGTTCCATCTTGTCTATATCTTTTCGTTCCATTAGATTCTATAATATTTTCAGACGAAACGCAAGAGATTTGGGCAACTTGCGTAATGAGAATTCCAGTCTGAAGTGCGCAGCAGATTGGTCGCGCCCACACAAAACAAGCAAGATGGGAGAAAGCACAATGACTGGGAAACGTTATCTAAAGTGGTATAATAAAGTCGGCTATGGTTCAGGCGATATTGCAGGCAACGTGGTGTATGCATTCCTGTCCTCCTTCGTCATGATCTATCTGACCAACACCGTTGGCCTGAACCCCGGTATTGTCGGCACTCTGATTGCAGTTTCCAAACTGCTGGACGGTGTGACAGACATTTTCTTTGGTTCTTTGATTGACAAAACGCATTCTAAGATGGGCAAAGCCCGTCCTTGGATGCTGTACGGCTACATTGGCTGTGCCATTACGCTGGTGGCAATTTTCGCCATCCCGACCAATCTGGGACAGTTTGCACAGTACGCATGGTTCCTGATCGCATATACTCTGCTGAACGCTGTATTCTACACTGCCAACAACATTGCTTACTCTGCACTGACTGCTCTCGTCACGAAGAACAGTGCCGAACAGGTCGAGATGGGTTCTTGGCGTTTCATGTTCGCCTTTGCCACCAGCCTGCTCATCCAGTCCATCACACTGGGTGCTGTTACGGCATTGGGCGGTGGTGCTGCCGGTTGGCGCACTGTTGCAATCATCTACGCCATCATCGGTCTGCTTGTCAACACCCTCTCCGTTTTCTCCGTGAAGGAACTGCCGGAAGGCGAATTGGTGGATACCACCAACAAAAAGGAAATCGAGCAGGACGAAAAGTACAATCTGGTTCAGGCTGCAAAGCTGCTTGCTGGTAACAAATTTTATATGATGATTTGCGTCACCTACATTTTGCAGCAGATCTACGGTGCCATGATCAGCATGGGCACCTACTATGCAACCTACATCCTTGGCAACCAGAATCTGTTCGGTGTATTCTCTTGGGCAATCAACATTCCTCTGATCATCGCACTGGTGTTCACCCCGACCTTGGTTGCAAAGTGGAATGGAATGTATAAGCTGAATGTAATGAGCTATACTCTGGCAACGATTTCTCGTGCACTGGTTGCTGTGGCTGGTTACATGGGCAGCGGCAATGTGACCTTGATGCTGCTCTTTACTGCAATCGCAGCTCTTGGTCAGGGTCCTTGGCAGGGCGATATGAACGCTGCGATTGCTGCTTGCTCTGAATATACTTGGCTGACGAAGCATAAGCGCGTGGATGGCACGATGTACTCCTGCACTTCTCTCGGTGTGAAGCTGGGCGGCGGTCTGGGTACTGCCATCACCGGCTGGCTGCTGGCAGCAAGCCATTTCGACAGCGCTCTGACCGTTCAGCCGGATTCCTGCATCAATATGCTGAAGATCATGTATCTGGTGATTCCGTTTGCTCTGGATGCCGTCATCACCTTCATTCTCTCTCGTATGAAGGTCGAAGAAGCAAATGAAAAACTGCGTGCAGCAGTCTGACAACAAGCCATTATCATTTCTCCTTCATCTGCTGTTCCCCGGAGGAATCCAGTGATTCCTCCGGGGAGGCTGGAGAAATATTATAAAATTATAAAAGGTAAATGAGGAAATACTATGGCTGCATTTGATTTTGCAAAAGTAAAAGACCCCACCTTTTTCAAGGAAAACGTGCTGAATGCTCATGCAAGTTTCCGTACTTACGCTTCCCGCGAAGAATATCTGGCAGGAGAATCTTCGCTTGCGCTGAAGCTGGACGGCATCTGGAAATTCGCCTACGCAAAGAACTACACCAGTGCCATCCCCGGCTTTGAAAAGATAGGTTACGATTGCAGCGGCTGGGATGACATTCATGTTCCGGCACACATCCAGATGGAAGGCTACGACATTCCCCAGTACGCGAATGTTCAGTATCCGTGGGATGGCCGTGAAGAAGTACAGCCGGGCGAGATCCCGCAGCGGTTCAATCCGGTGGCAAGCTATGTAAAATACTTCGAGCTGCCGGAACCCATGCAGGGCAAGCCCGTCCACATCGAGTTCGAGGGTGTGGAAAGCGGCATGGCTCTTTGGCTGAACGGGTCTTATGTGGGTTACACCGAGGACAGCTTCTCCGCACACGCATTCGATCTGACTCCCTATCTCCAGCCTGGCGTGAACAAACTTGCTGTGCAGGTGTTCAAGTGGACTTCCTCCAGTTGGTGCGAAGATCAGGACTTCTTCCGCTTCTCCGGCATCTTCCGCAGTGTGTGGCTGTACGCCATCCCCACCGTGCATCTGGAAGATATATCCGTCAAAACGCTGTTTGCCGGGGATGATTTTACTCATTCCACGCTGGAAGTTGCACTGCAGGTGGAGGGAAAGGGCGCGGCCCGTTTGACCCTGCGCCGCAGTGAACTGGAAGTGTTCTCCGAAAAAATCGCACTGAACGGCGGCTCTGCTCTGTTCAGCCATGCGGTGGAGAACCCCCACCTGTGGAGTGCAGAGGACCCGGCTCTGTATGAACTGGAAATTGAGCTGCTGGACGACGCAGGCCATCTGGTAGAGGTGACTGGGCAGAAAGTCGGTTTCCGCAAGTTCGAGTTGAAGAACAATCGGATGCTGCTCAATGGCAAGCGCATCGTGTTCAAGGGTGCCAACCGTCATGAGTTCAGCTCCATTACGGGTCGTGCTGTGGGCGTACACACCCATGAGGAACTGCTTCGGGATATCATCACCATGAAGCAGAATAACATCAATGCCATCCGCACCAGCCATTACCAGAATCAGGATGAACTTTATAACCTCTGCGATGAGTACGGATTGTACATGATCGCAGAGAACAATCTGGAATCCCATGGCACATGGGACATTCATCAGGCTGGCATTCGCGGCATCGAGGGCGTTTTGCCCAATGATAAGCCGGAGTGGAAAGCTGTCTTGTTTGACCGCATGAATTCCACTTACCAGCGTGACAAAAATCACCCTGCTGTTCTGATCTGGTCTCTGGGCAACGAATCGTTTGGCGGTGAGACCCTGCTCCAGATGGCAGAGATGGTCCGCCGCTTTGATGACACCCGTCTGGTGCATTACGAAGGTGTGGTCAATGATCCCCGCTTCCTCGAAACCACCGACATCGAGAGCCATATGTACAGCACTGTCAAGGACATTAAAGAGTATCTGGCACAGGGCGATAAGCGGCCTTATATCGAGTGCGAATATTCTCATGCTATGGGCAACTCCAACGGTGCTTTGTACAAGTACACGGAACTTGCCGACCAGAAGGACTGCGGCTATCAGGGCGGCTTCATCTGGGATTACATCGACCAGTCCATCTGGAAAAAAGACCGCTACGGCAAGTGGTTCCAAGCCTACGGCGGCGACTTCGGTGAGCGTCCTACCGACTATAATTTCAGCGGAAACGGCATTGCCTACGGTGGTGATCGTGCTCCTTCTCCCAAGATGCAGGAGGTCAAGTTCTGCTATCAGAACATCGCCATTTCCATCGACAACTCTGGCTTTGAAGTCTGGAATAAGAACCTGTTCACCTCTACGGATGCTTTCGACTGCGTTGCTCTGCTGCATCGCGATGGAAAGCTGTATCAGCAGCAGGAACTGACCAATATTGATGTTGCTCCCGAAGAGCGTTCCAGCTTCCCGCTGCCGTTTATGATCCCTGCGCTCCCCGGTGAATATGCAGTGACCATCAGCTTCCGTTTGAAGGAGGACACCAGCTGGGCAAAGAAGGGCCATGAAGTCGCCTTTGGACAGGGTGTGATTGCTGTGGTTCGTTCCATTCCCAGCAAGAAGGTCACGCCGTTTACCGTTACGCACGGTACACACAACATCGGTGTCCGGGGTGAGAATTTCGATGTTTTGTTCTCCGATCTGAACGGCGGTCTGACTTCCTACCGCTATGCCGGCAAGGAGATGATTCAGGAGATCCCCCGTCCCAACTTCTGGCGCGCTCCCACCGACAACGACTGCGGCAACAACATGGGCGGCGTTCGCGGTCAGTGGAAGCTGGCAAGCCTGTACGCTACCGCCAAGGGCATCGGCAAGGAGATTCCGTCTGTTCATGGCGGCACCATCCTCCAGAACCCCACCTGCGAGGTGGAAGCCGACAGCGTGGTCGTGACCTATCTCTATAACCTCCAGACCAGCCCCGCAGCAGAGTGCAGCCTGCAGTACCGTGTGTTCGGTGATGGCCGCATCCAGACCACCCTGCACTATGACCCGGTGGAAGGACTTGCAGCAATGCCGGAGTTCGGCGTACTGTTCAAGATTGACGCTGACTACGACACGGTGGAGTGGTACGGAAACGGCCCTGCGGAGACCTACTGGGATCGTCAGCATGGTGCAAAGCTGGGCATTTACCAGAACAAGGTCGCAGACAACATGGCACAGTACCTTGTGCCGCAGGAGTGCGGTGCAAAGACCGCTGTGCGCTGGGCAAAGGTAGTGGACCGCAAGGGTCGCGGGCTGCTGTTTACCGCAGATGCCGCAAAGCCCATGTTCTTCTCTGCGCTGCCCTACACTCCCCATGAAATGGAGAGTGCCAAGCATCCCTACGAGCTGCCCCCGGTCCATTACACGGTGATTCGTGCCATCGGCGAGCAGATGGGCGTCGGCGGCGATGACAGCTGGGGTGCCAATGTCCACCCGGAGTATATTCCTGATGTGACTAAGCCTGTGGAGTTCACCTTTACGTTCCGTGGCATCTGACCCTCGTTATTAAGACACCTTCGCGTTGAGATAAGGACATCCCTGCATGAGATTCCTATCAAAAGCGAGGGTGTCTTTTTTGGTATCACAAAATCTCAATTCCTGACACCACTATTTATAAGTAGTGCTTCACTCTATATAAGTAGCGTTGCTATGTCAAAACAACCGTATTCCGCTTTTGTTTAGAGCATTTCTTTGAATGGTTCTCCAAACTTTCTTTAACGTATTGAAGTATACAAATTTTTAGGATATAATCAGCACATTCCCCAAAAGCTATATAGAATTACACAAAAATTTGATAGGAGGCGTACACACATGAGTTGTTTCGGTTCAAGGTTTTTATTAGCAAAACCTGCAGGCTGCAAAGTCGCTGGTTGTGCTCATCCGCACCCCTTTGCACAGGTTCATCAGCTGATGATACACCGCCTACAACGGCAAGTGCAGAAAAGACGCACTGCCGATGAAATTCTGAT
>OLSX01004595.1_pt1 | contig 10192 bp, 11 predicted proteins | sample 1673141 | NCBI WGS metagenome assembly OLSX01 (sample SAMEA3136759, study PRJEB25190) | human gut metagenome | biome: human gut; feature: human-associated habitat; material: faeces | place: Austria | collected 2013
TGCGTTGTCGGAGAAATAGCTGAACGCCTTGCCCTCCGTCTGCCAGCCGCTCACGCCCGCCTCCGTGCAGGAGATGGCAAAGCCCTTGCGGTAGATCGTGTGCAGCGTCGCCACCTGGTTGCCTTCCGCCACCACAATGGGGACGGGGACCAGGCACTCCCGGATTTTCTCGTCCAGCTTCAGCGGCCAGATGCCGTCACAGAAGTTGTCCAGGGTGCAGCCGAAGTAACGGTTTTTGTAGCCGTTGCTGTCGGATGCGTTCCATGCGATCTCACTGAAAGCATCCTTGCGGATAAGGGTCACGCCCGTGCCGGTGCCGTAGTGGTCATTGTCCAGCTTGATGAACTTGGTGGGCTTGCTGTTTTCCGCCAGCTTCACCAGGCTGCCGTTTGCCAGATTGGAAAGTAACTGTCCCATATCGTTTTGTTCTCCTTTCGTCAGGTCCGGGCCGGGCAGCGGGGATGCCCGCCGCCCGCCTGGCCTCGTCTGCGCGGTCCAGAGCCATCAACAACCTGGACCGCATTTCTCTGCGGAGCTGCTTTGTGTCGCCGTGCTTGGCGTGTGCCTCCCAGGCGGTAAAGCTCTCCATGATTTTCTCCCGCGACACCTCGCCCGCTGCGTACTGCTTCTCCCACAGCCGGATGCGTCGTTTCATCCGCTTGATGGAGGAGTAGCGCAGCTTGCTGACCACCTGGCCCGTCCGGGTCAGATAGGTGTGGAAGCCGCAGAAGTCGATGCCGTTTTGCAAGGGGAAGATGTTGGTCTTGTCGTTCAGCTCCAGGCCCAGCTTGGCAAATTCAAGCCTTGCAAGGCGCAGAGCCTCAACCGCTGTCGCCTTATCCGGGCAGATCACATACCAGTCGTCCATATACATCCCTGCCAGCGGCAGGTGCAGCTTCTCGCCCACATAGTGCATGAAGGAGCTGACGTAGAACACCGCGTAGATGTGGCTCGTCTGGTGTCCCAGGGCCAGGCCCTCGTCCACGGCGTCGATGTATCGCCACATCAGCGCCCGGATGTCCGGGTCGGGAAACCGGGGTCCCAGCGCGGCCTTGAGCCGCCGGTGGTCGATGCTCTGGAAGAAGTGGCGGATGTCGCCCTTGATGACCCAGCCCTCGGCGTAGTCCCATTCCTCCATGGGCCGGTGGGGCAGACCGGCGGCCTTGCGTGCCGCCTCGTCCGCGCCCTTCCGCCGCAGGAAATAGGTCCTCATGTGCCGTTTCAGCATCTCCAGCCCGTAATGGGTCCCCTTGCCGTACTGGGCCGCGTAGGTGTTCAGCGTGAAGCTCCGGGTCAGCTCGTCGTAGACGATGTAATCCGTGAGCGCGTGCTGCACCACCTTGTCCCGGAACGTCGGGGCCTGGATAAGCCGCTTCTTGGGTTCGTAGATATAGAACGCGTCCAGCGGGTCCGGCTGGTGCGTCCCTTGCAAAAGCGATTTTGAGAGTATCAGCAGCTCCTCGATTGCGCTGTACTCAAAGGGTGCCGTACTCTTTTTGCCCCTCTTGCACCGTCTGGCCCGGTGGTAGGCCGTCCATAGGGTGTCAAAGGAGCATAGTTCCTGATAGGTCATATCACACATCCTTGCTTGGTTTTCGGATGGTGGAGCGCAGGTCCGGCATCGCTGATAGCGGCCAGTATCTCCCTCCGCCGGAGGTGTCCGGGGCTTTCCCCGGTAGCGAGCCTGGCAGCGTCGGTGCCATGTGTTTATCCCCCGTGTTCATGTCCACGGACGACGGGATATAGCCTCCTTTGATGATGGGCCTCTGCTTTCGCCGCAAGGGCTACTTGTACACGGTAATTCCATCAGAGCGGGACGCGGCGCGAAGTTGGCGTTGTACACGTTGTTGTTGTTCACGGTGCCGTCGGTGTTGATGTTGTACGCGTTGTTGTCATTCGAGTTCGGGGAGCGCAGGCCCCAGTTGACGGCGCGAACAGGCTATACCCCAATGAAAGGCAGCTATCGCCGCCGAACATCCTCTCTTGCCTGGGCAGCGCGGCTCCGGTCCTTCTCGTACCAGGCGGCGCACATATAGCGCACCGTCATCACCGCCTTGCTCCAGGTCGCGGCCTTTTGGCCGCTCACGCCGGGGTATTGCTTGCTTTCTGCCATCCGCAGTATCTTCCGCTCCAGCTTCTTGCACGCGCAAAGGGCCTCACGCTGCATCGCCAGCCGCTCCGCCGGTCTCTCCCGCAGGTCAATGAGGTTTGCGCCCTCAATGCACGAGCAGATGGCCTCTGCACCGTTCATCAGGGCCGTTCCGGTGGTGTAGCGGTATTTCTTGGGGATGACCTTCTCATTGGCGCAGGCGTCTGCCGTGTAAAGCCACATATCAGCCGCCTTGTTGCCCAGCTTGAAGTCATCGGTCTGTCTGTCAGCCATCGGGGCACCCTCGCTTTCGTGCTGCATCCAGCAGCTCGTCGCAGCCCTCTGCCTCCAGCACCAGGTCCGGTCCCAGCCGGATGGTCACGGTCGCGCCGGTAGGGGAGTGCCCGGTCAGCACCAGACTGTCCTCCCGGCATATCCGGCAGGGCTGCTCCAGCTCCGCCAGGAGGTTGGAGATCAGACAGGATGCCTCCGCCCAGTCCTTACACGCTGCCCGCCGCATCCATGGCCTCCACGGGGGCTTTGTCAACCACGGCCTTGTCCGCGCTGTTGGCCTCCAGGGTCATCTTGAGGGTGGTAAGCTGTTCGTTGAGGCGTGCAAGGGCGCTCTGGGCGCTTTCCTTCTCGCTCTTCTCGTGGGACAGCTTGGCCTCCAGCTCCGCCACCTGCTCCGCAGTGATGGGCAGCCCCAGCTCATGCTCTGCCCGGGCCAGCTCCACCCACAGCCGCCGCCACGTCTGAAAGCGCATGTCCGGGGAAAACAGGTGCAGCATATACTGGGATGCGTACCGGGAGGCAAGAGGGGATTCATAGAGATCCTTACGCATAAAAGTTCCTCATTCCTTGTTGAATTGGCTCCATTTTACAGGAAGCCGTGGAAAATGTCCACACAAAGGAACTGGAACGGCACAGCCGTTCCAGTTTTGCCCCTTAGCGGATAATCAGGCTGTCCCGCTCCGCGCCTACGGACACATATCCGATGTGGCAGCCGATGGCCTGCTCCACATATTCCACATATTTCCGGGCGTTTTCCGGCAGCTCGTCCCAGCTGCGGGCCTTGGAGATGTCGCACTTCCAGCCCTCCAGATACTCCGTCACGGGCTTGGCGTCCTGCAGGCAGACCGGGAAGGGGAACTCGTCGGTCTGCTGGCCGTCCAGCTCATAGTGGGCGCAGACAGGGATTTTGTCCATGTAGCTGAGAATGTCCAGCTTAGTCAGGGCAATGTTGGTAGCCCCCTGCACCTGCACGCCGTAGCGGGTAGCCACCAGATCGATGGGGCCCACCCGGCGGGGACGGCCGGTTTTGGCGCCGTATTCCGAACCGGCGTCCCGGAGCTTCTGGGCGTCCTCACCAAACCACTCGCAGACAAAGGGCCCCTCCCCCACGCAGGAGGAATAGGCCTTTACCACGCCGACCACCTCGTCCAGCTTGGCGGTGGGCAGGCCGGAGCCCACCGGGGCATAGGCCGCCACAGCGTTGGAGGAGGTGGTGTAGGGATAGATGCCGTAGTCCAGATCCCGCAGCGCCCCCAGCTGGGCCTCAAACAGGATGGACTTGCCCGCCTTCTGGGCGTCCCGCAGGAAGGCGGTGGTGTTGGTGATGTAGGGCTTGACGGCTTCGCAGTAGGTGTCCACCCAGTTCAGCAGCTCCTCCAGCGTATAGCCCTTGGCACCGTATACCTTCTGAAGCGTCAGGTTCTTCCACTCCAGCAGATCTGCCAGATGCTCCTTCAGGTGCTGGGGGTGCAGCAGCTCCCCGGCCATCACCGTCTTTTTCTGATACTTGTCGGAATAGAAGGGGGCGATGCCCTGCTTGGTGGAGCCGTATTTCTTGTCCGCCAGACGGGCTTCCTCCAGACCGTCCAGCTCCCGGTGCCACGGCAGCAGCAGGGAAGCCCGGTCGCTGATTTTCAGATTCTCCGGGGTGATGGACACACCGGCGGCCCGGATGGTGTTCATCTCATTCAGCAGGTTTTCGCAGTCCAGGGCCACACCGTTGCCCAGAATGTTCACCACGCCCTCCCGGAAAATGCCGGAGGGCAGCAGGTGCAGGGCAAAAGTGCCCTTGTCGTTTACCACGGTGTGTCCGGCGTTGCCGCCGCCCTGATACCGCACTACCACGTCGTAATGGCTGGTGAGGTAGTCTACCATGCGGCCCTTGCCCTCATCGCCCCAGTTAATGCCTACAATCGCGCAGTTTGCCATATTCCATTGCCTCCCAAATTACGTGCGGAAGCTCCGCACGGCATACGATTGCTTTTTTTGACCGGGTTATTATAGAATGGTTTTTTTTACAAGAAAAGAATGAAAATCAAATATTTACTATAAGAAGCGCTGATGCACCCGGATAAAAAACAGTTGCGGGGCAGACCGTTTTTCTATGAAAAACAAACCGGCCCTCCGCGTTTCGGAACGCCGGAAAAAACGTCCCGGACCTTTTTAAAAGGCCCGGGACGGCAGGGAAAGATTAAAATTTGTACTCCACGAACAGCTCCCGGACGGCGTTGGGGTCGGCGGGAGGGGCCTTAGGTGCTTCGGCTGGCTGGGCCGGGGCCTCGTGAGGGCCGTCCCGCCAAGCCAGGAATTTGGGGGCCACCTGGGGGAACAGGGCCAGAGACAGCACGTCCTCCTCAGACTTGGCGATGTCCTTGAACTGCTCCTTGTAGGTCTCCAGCTCCGGGGCGATGTTGTCCGCCGGACGGCAGGTGATGACCTCCTCCGGGTCGATGCCCGCCAGCGCCCGGACCTCCGGGTTCACCTCGCCGGGCAGCGCGCCGTATTCGCCCCGCAGCAGTCCCTTGGACTCCTTGGGGAAGGTCTTGTACTTACCCACGATGACGTTCATCACCGCCTGGGTGCCCACGATCTGGCTGGTGGGAGTCACCAGCGGGGGATAGCCGAAGTCCTTGCGGACGCGAGGGATCTCCGCCAGCACATCGTAATACTTGTCCTCCTTCCCAGCCTGCTTGAGCTGGGAGATCAGGTTGGACAGCATTCCGCCGGGGACCTGATAGAGCAGGGTGTTGGTGTCCACCCGCAGGACCTTGGGGTCCAGAATGCCCTCGTTTTGCAGACGGGCCGCCACCTTGCGGAAGTGGGCCGCCGCCTCGCTGAGCTTGGACTGATCCAGCCCGGTGTCCCGGACGGTGCCCCGCAGCGTGGCCACCAGAGACTCCGTGGCGGGCTGGGAGGTGCCGTTGGCAAGGGGGGAGAGGGCGGTGTCCACGATGTCCACGCCGGCCATGGCCGCCATGAGGTTCACCATGTCGCCGGTGCCGGTGGTGTTGTGGGTGTGAAGGTGGATGGGGATGGAGACCGTCTCCTTCAGCCGCTTGATGAGGGAGTAGGCGTCCATGGGCAGCAGGAGGTTGGCCATGTCCTTGACACAGATGGCGCTGGCACCCATTTCCTCCAGCGTCTTGGCCAGCTTCACGAAGTAGTCCTCATTGTGGATGGGGGAGACGGTGTAGCTCATGGTGGCCTCCACCTCGCCGCCGTACTTCCGGGTGGACTTGATGGCCTGCTCCAGATTCCGCACGTCATTCAGCGCGTCGAAAATGCGGATGATGTCGATGCCGTTTTCAATGGACTTGCGGCAGAAAGCGTCCACCACGTCATCAGCATAGTGCTTGTAGCCCAGAATATTCTGGCCACGGAACAGCATTTGCAGCTTCGTGTGCTTCACGTGCTGGCGGATGGTCCGCAGCCGCTCCCACGGGTCCTCGTTCAGAAAGCGCATACAGGCGTCGAAGGTGGCACCGCCCCAGCACTCCAGAGAGTAGTAGCCGATGGAATCCAGCATTTCCAGCGCGGGGAGCATATCCGCCGTGGTCATACGGGTGGCCGCCTGAGACTGGTGAGCGTCCCGGAGGATGGTATCCGTAATGAGCAGGGGCTTGTTCGATAAAAATTCCATATCTGCCTCCTATCAGCCGTACAGGGAGATCAGCACGCCCGCGGCGATGGCGGAGCCGATGACGCCTGCCACGTTGGGGCCCATGGCGTGCATCAGCAGGAAGTTGCCGGGGTTGTACTTCTGGCCCACCATCTGGGATACGCGGGCCGCCATCGGCACGGCGGACACGCCGGCGGAACCGATAAGGGGATTGATCTTCTCCTTGAGGAACAGGTTCATGAACTTGGCAAGCAGGACGCCGCCGGCGGTGCCGAAGCTGAAGGCCACCACGCCCATGGCCATGATCTTGATGGTCTGGAGGGACAGGAAGGTGGTGCCGGTGGCCGTTGCACCCACGCTGACGCCAAGGAAGATGGTCACGATGTTGATGAGCTCATTCTGAACGGTCTTGCTGAGCCGCTCCGTAACGCCGCACTCCTTAAAGAGGTTGCCCAGCATGAGGCAGGCAATGAGGGGGGCGGCAGAGGGAACCAGCAGCGCCACGAAGATGGTCACTACGATGGGGAAGATGATCTTCTCCTTCTTGCTGACCTCCCGGAGGGGCTTCATAACGATCTGGCGCTCCTTCTCCGTGGTCAGCAGCTTCATAATGGGAGGCTGGATCACGGGGACCAGCGCCATATAGGAGTAAGCCGCCACGGCGATGGGGCCTAAGAGGGCCGGTGCCAGCAGAACGGTGACGAAAATGGCTGTGGGGCCGTCTGCGCCGCCGATGATGCCGATGGCGCTGGATTCCGGGCCGGTGAAGCCCATGAAACGGCAGCCCACGAAGGTGATGAAGATGCCCAGCTGTGCAGCCGCGCCCAGCAGCAGGGACTTGGGGTTGGCGATGAGGGGACCGAAGTCCGTCATAGCGCCCACGCCCATGAAGATCAGGCAGGGATAGATACCCAGCTTGACGCCTAAGTAAAGGATGTCCACCAGACCCGGGGTGATGGTGATGTCAGAGAGGGTCATGCCGTAGTAGGCAGCGGCCTGCTCCGCCTGCACCAGCGCCTGAAGCTGTGCTTCCAGAGCGGTGATGGCGGCTCCGGCCTCCTCCGTGACGGCGGCGATGGCCTGTTCCACCATCTCCGGGGAGAAGGCGGTCTGGGCGGCGGTCATCAACTGCTGGATGTAGGGGGCCAGCACGTTTTCTGCCACGCCCTGACTGTGGAGATCCGCCAGCAGCGACGCCGTGACGGGCTGTCCACCGATGAGGTCCCAGTGGATGTGGCCCCCGGCGAAGAAGATCTCGTGGAACATATTCGCGCCGGGGAGGTTGGTGATGAGCATACCGAAGGCGATGGGCACCAGCAGCAGCGGCTCAAACTTCTTTACGATGCCCAGGTACAGCAGCACGCAGGCGATGCCCAGCATGATGAGGCAGCGCCAGTTGCCGTCCTGGGAAAAGAGGTAGAAGCCGGTGTCCTGTAAAAAGCGAATGATCGCGTCCATATCGGCCCTGCCTTACTGGAGGACGCACAGCAGCGTGCCGGACTCCACGGAAGCGCCCTTGGAGGTGTTGACGGAGGCCACCACGCCGTCCCGGGGGCACATGATCTCGTTTTCCATCTTCATGGCCTCCAGAACCATCAGCACGTCGCCCTTTTTCACGGTTTGCCCGGCGGTGACATTAACAGCCAGAATGTTGCCGGGCATGGGGGCGCAGATCTGCTCACCGGCAGCCGGTGCGGCAGACGCGGCAGGTGCGGGGGCAGCGGCGGGAGCCGCCGGGGCGGAAACGGGGACGGAGCCGGTCAGCTCTTCCAGTTCGACTTCATAAACCGTCCCGTTGACGGTGACTCTGTACTTTTTCATGTGTGTTTCTCCCTCTCCTTACATTTTTTTCATGGAAACGATGCGGATGCCGGTGATGTCGGTGCCCAGCTCCTCCGCCAGCGCGGCGGATACGGCGGCTACCAGCTCCGGTGTTACCTCACCGGCGGTCTGGGGCGCAGCCGGGACCGGTGCCGGGGCGGCCTTTTTCCCGCGGCCCACCACGGCGCTCATGAGATAGGTCAACGCGATCAGGCAGATCAGCCCGAAGAACACCGTGCCCATGCCCATGAGACAGACAAAAATGCTGCTGTACTCCATACGATACTCCCTTTCGTGATTCCCCCGCCGGGAAACAGTGCTCCGCCGCTGACGGAGCGCAGTCCGGCTTGTGTCGGGGGCAAGGTACTGTGGCTATCATACCATGCCGGCGCGGAAAAAAGAGTCTTGTGAAGAAGGACGCCGATTTTTAGCGGATGTTTTCAGAAAAATCTGTCAGAATCTACACTCAAACAGCAGGGAGAGGGGCTGCTTGCTCTCTTTGCTGAATCGTAAAACGATTACGGAAAAATTGAGGCAGAGATCCGCTGCGGACTGCAAGAATGGCGTTGCGGAGAGGGGCTGCTTGTGATACACTTAACAAAAGGTTCATTTAAATGCAAGAGGTAGGGCTTTAGCCTTATGTTACCCCGTATCGAATGCGGTGTTTAGGAATCCACGAGGTAAACACCCAGCTTTTCAAGGAAAAATGAACCAAAGACAACGGTAAAGAACCCCCGTAGATTTGAAATTCTAAAATCAGAAAGGACTCTTTGACAATGAAACCTAAATTTGACGGTTATGCGGCACAGTACGACGCTTGGTTCATGGAGAATGAAAACCTGTTTCAGAGTGAGCTTCGCCTGTTCCAGAAGGTGCTCGGTGATATTCAGGGGAAGCGCGTGCTTTCCGTGGGCTGCGGCAGCGGCCTGTTCGAGAGCATGATCGATTGCAGCGGTATCGAAGGCATTGAGCCCTCCCGTGACATGGGTGCCATCGCAGAGAAGCGCGGCGTGAACGTGGTGGCCTTCGGCGCGATCGAGGATGTCGAGCTGGAGGAGAACGCCTATGATGTGATCTACCTCAACGGCAGCTCCAGCTATATGGAGGATCTGACCCGGGCGTTTGACGTCTGCAAGAAGGCACTCAAACCGAACGGCACCTTTATTTCGCTGGACGTTCCCAAGGAGAGCGCCTTTGGGTTCATGTATCTGCTGGCAAAAGAGGTAGGCACCTTTGACCACCCGTTCCTCAACGGCGTTATGCCCAAGCTGCCGTATCCCCACGAGTTGTGCTGCGCAGGCGTGTGGCATTCCACGGAGGAGAAGATCGACGTGCTCAAGGCGTTGGGCTTCCACGATTTCGACTTCTATCAGACACTGCTGAAGAACCCTATGTACACCAACGAGGACGTGGAGGATGTGGTCCCCGGCTATCAGAGCGGCGGCTATGTGGCGATCATCGCCCATAAATGAAAGAGGAGGACGGCGTGAAGCTCTCACAAACACTCTATGCCCGGGCGGAAAAAATCTGGCCCCGGTATCTTTGCCACCCGTTTGTGACGCAGATGGCAGATGGAACGCTGCCGCCGGAAAAATTCCGGTATTATATGCTTCAGGATTATTTATACCTCAAGGATTATGTGAAGATCTTTGCGGCAATCATCCAGAAGGCTGACGATTTTGAGCAGATCCGCTTTTTGAGCGGAGAGCTGGCGGACACCATCGGAGAGACCTTCCGCACCCACATTCCGTATATGAAGCGCCTTGGCGTTACGGAGGAGGAGATCCACAGCGCCCGTCCTCACATGGACAACAACGCTTATACCCATTATATGCTTTGGGAGGCGCAGACCGGGGATGTGCTGACTGGACTGGTGACGCTTCTGAACTGCTCCTGGAGCTATGCGTATGTGGCAGAAAAGATAGTCGAACGCTGCCCAGATGCGCTGCGGGACAAGCGTTACGGCTCGTGGTTCGCGGGCTACGTTTCAGAAAGCTACCGGCGAACCAATCAGATGCTCATTGACCGGATCGACGCACTCAGCGGATTCATTGACGAAAAAACAGCAGAGCACCTCTGCGGGATCTTTGAAAAGTGCTGCCTGTTTGATTTGCGCTTTTGGGACATGGTCTACGCTATGGGTGGCAACTGAATCGAGTCCTTTTGATACAGAGGTCTCTACCCGCAAGACCTCTGTATCACAGAGAAAACAGATCATCGCCATCGCCAACAGTCACATCAGCGGCAGAAAGCTCGGTGCGCCTCTGACCAATATGGCCCTGAGTATTCTCCGGGACAAGAGCTATGAGCGTATGGACTATCATCTCCACTATTACAGCATCAACGTCAACGGAAAAGACCTCCGATCC
>OLSX01004602.1_pt1 | contig 10183 bp, 5 predicted proteins | sample 1673141 | NCBI WGS metagenome assembly OLSX01 (sample SAMEA3136759, study PRJEB25190) | human gut metagenome | biome: human gut; feature: human-associated habitat; material: faeces | place: Austria | collected 2013
GATAAACGCTGAAGGCATCTAAGCGTGAAGCCCCCCTCAAGATGAGATATCCCATTCGAAAGAAGTAAGACCCCTTGAAGACGACGAGGTAGATAGGGCAGAGGTGGAAGTACGGTAACGTATGGAGCTGACTGTTACTAATCGGTCGAGGCTTTAACCAAAGAAGGCTGAAGTGTAAGAGATGTAGAAAGATTCTTGTATGTTGTTTTGAAGGTATATGATATAATAAGAATAAACCTTATAATAATCCTCGATAGCTCAGTTGGTAGAGCACACGGCTGTTAACCGTGCTGTCGCTGGTTCGAGCCCGGCTCGGGGAGTTAAATACTGAATAAAGTATTAAGACCGTGAAGCGGTCGAACAATCAGGCTCCATGGTCAAGTGGTTAAGACACCGCCCTTTCACGGCGGTAACACGGGTTCAAATCCCGTTGGAGTCATCTTTTTACGGAAAGAGCATATAATTTAATATGGCGTCGTAGCCAAGTGGTAAGGCATGGGACTGCAACTCCCTGATCATCGGTTCAAATCCGTTAGTCGCCTCTTTTCTAAGACTCTGATTATTAATCAGAGTCTTTTGTAACTTTGCTTTATAGGAAAGACCGTATGCGGCGCTTTCCTAAATGGAAAAGAGCCCGCAGATATGTGGACATGACAAATAGATGGTTTGGGATTTAAAGGATGTAAAAAATTCTTCTCTAAAATCGTCATCAAGGTCAACTTATTTAGAAAATAGTCAATGTCTGGAAGTTCCTCTTCGCTCATACGGCGAATGTCCTTGGATGTCATTCCTTCCGGGGGGATTTTCGATGTATTTTTATCCTTTCTCCTCCTGGTGTCACCATACTTGCCGAACTAAATTCTTTGGTCTGTTCTAATCAGAAACTTTTGTGTTCCTTGTTTCATAAATGCTCCGCCGAGACACTTTTGGAATTATTGGAAAACAAAATGTATCTCGGGGTAACAATTGGCATTATCCAGGTTTTGCATACATGGGGACAAGAATTGAATTACTATCCTTATATCCACTGTATCAATATTCTTTTAATTCCCAAAGAATTGTAAGAATAATGGTTTGTATATTTCATGAAGAAACATGGAGAAAAAGAATGTAATAACTCATGGAATGATGACAATTATCCATGTATTTAAAATACATTTTTCCATCGAATTAGGTTGTTAGTTGTAGTATAATATGCAATTGTAAAAATATTCATTATAGGAGGATAATAATCATGAGTTTAGCAAAACGTAGAAAAAACCTTTTTGTTTTTTTCCTTGTTGCTTGTCTTGTGCTTACGACCACTTTGGGCGCAGCTCCAAATCTCTCGCAAGCAAAAAAGAAAAAGCAGGGAATTACTGTAACAAATAAGATGACCAAAGGTGTTTTGGTGATTCAAGAAAAAAAGAAATTACAGTTAAAGCTAAAGTTGCAAGGAAAAAAAGTTTCATCCAAGAAGATGAAGAAGATATTCAAATTCAAGTCTTCAAACAAAAAGATTGTGACAGTGAATAAAAAAGGAAAAATTTATGCTAAGAAAGCTGGAAATGCTAAAGTGTATATAACACAAAAGGCAAAAGGCAAGAAGAAAAAGTGTAAATTAAAAGTGAAGGTTGTGGCAAAAAAGAATGAGCCGGTGGTAACTACGACGACGGGATCAACGGCACAGCCAACGGCAGAGCCAACGAAACAGCCAACGGCAGAGCCGACGAAACAGCCAACGGCAGAGCCGACGAAACGGCCAACGGCAGAGCCGACGAAACAGCCAACGGCAGAGCCGACGAAGCGGCCAACGGCAGAGCCAACGAAACAGCCAACGGCAGAGCCAACGAAACAGCCAACGGTAGAGCCGACACCGTCCGCAAGTCAGGAACCGAAATTGGTAAGTAGCGGAGAATGCAGTAAAATGACATGCGGAGGAAGTTATGCTGGCGTTGCTGGTGATAAAGTAGTGTTGTATTCTAATGGTGACTATTGTAGCACATCTTACGAATTTGAAGGGACAAATAAAAAATACCGTATGGTGGTTAAAGGAGCATCTAGTAATTCGTCAACGGCGAGTGTTTCTGTATATATTGGCGGAAAGAAAGTTGGAACAGTTGGATTTACTGGAACTACGTTGTCGGAGCAGTCTCTTGAATTTAAAATGACAGATGTAACAGGAAAACAGGAAATAAAATTTTTACTTGAAACAGATAATGGATCGAATGATACCTATGTAAATAGTTATGAACTTTATTACATTGGTGATGTGAAACCATTGCCGGATGCTCCAATACCAGCATCAGTTGGAGCTGTGTCTACAGGAAAGTACAGAAATTTGTTTAAGGAATTAGGATATTCGGATGCAGAGATAGATAAGAAGGTCGAATCGGCTTGGCAAAAATTCTTTTATGGTACTGACGATGAACGAATCTATTATCCGGTAGGCGAAGATATGGCTTATATTTATACAGCAGATACCGATGATGTACGTTCTGAGGGAATGTCTTATGGTATGATGATTTGCGTTCAAATGGACAAGCAGGAAGAGTTTGATCGTCTGTGGAAATGGGCAAAAACTCATATGCAGCATAAAAGTGGAGAGTTTAAAGGATATTTTGCTTGGCAGATGAATACGAATGGAACCATAAAGGACAATACGCCGGCAGCAGACGGCGAGGAATATTTTGCAACATCGTTATTGTTTGCATCAGCGCGCTGGGGAAATGGTGAAGGAATTTATAACTATAACAAAGAAGCGCAGGAAATCCTGAAAACGATGCTTCATCAGGCAGATGATGGTCAAGGTGTGAATATGTTTAACAAAGAACATAAAATGCCTGTATTCTGCCCAATTGGAAACGCTGCAACATTTAGTGATCCATCGTATCATTTGCCGGCATTTTATGAAGTTTGGGCGAGAGAGGCAGAGCAGGACAATGATTTTTGGAGCGAGGCAGCTGAAGCTAGTCGACAGCATTTTAAAGATGCAACAAATGAAAAAACCGGATTAGGTCCGGATTATTCCGAATATTCAGGGACTGCTAAGAACGAGGGAAATCATGGTGATTTCCGATTTGATGCATGGCGAATTGCAGCTAATATTGCCTGCGACTATGCATGGTGGGCGCAGGATGACTGGGCAACCACGCACGCGAATAGAATCCAGTCGTTCTTCTACGACCAGGGTGTTGATAGTTATGGAAATCAGTGGTCATTAGATGGAAAGAATCTTAGTCCTGATCATTCTCCAGGATTGGTTGCTATGAATGCAACAGCGAGTCTGGCATCTAGTGATAAAAAATCATGGTCATTCCTTGAGGATTTGTGGAACATTTCTCCAACAACAGGGAAATATCGATACTATGATGGATGTCTTTATATGATGGGATTGTTACATTGTAGTGGTAAATTCCGCGCATATTTGTCAAGTAATACGCCGGTAGTCGTGAATGGCAAAATATCGACAACAAATGCCGAATTTGATTTGAGTGCAGATAAGAAAGAAGATGTGACAACAAAACTTATTTTAAATAATGTTAGAACATTATCAGAAATTCGAAACGACAAGACAGTGTTAGAAAAAGGAAAGGACTATACCATTAGTGATGATACAGTGTCTATTCGCAAAGAGTATCTTTCCAAACAGGCAGTAGGAGTAACGAAATTGACATTTGTCTTCGATGCGGGGAAAAATGCTGTTATGTCGATTACGATAAAGGATAGTAAGTCGCCTGATGTACCTGATGTACCGGCAGTGTCTGGACCATTTGATAAAATAAAGGCTACAGACTGTACTGCAGATTCCAAAGATATAAAGGTTGAAGATGGAAAAGTCACCTTAAACACTACGGATTCATATATAGCGTTTGATATTGATTTTGGAAGTGAAACCGCAAAGAGTATAACTACCTATGTGAAAGAACCAAATAATAGTGGACAGTTGTTTGTACGAATTGGAAGTTTAACTTCTAGTCCGGCAAGGATCTATAATCTAGGTAATGGTTCCTGGAAAGAGATTAATAGTTCTTTGTGGCCTACGGTTACAGGAAGTACAAAAATTTATATACAGGCAAATAAACCGGGAGTTCAGATTGATTGGATACAATTCGGAAAATAAGTAAAAAACTGCGAAAGGATATCATACATGCTTAACAACCGAAAAAAAACCGGAATAAAACAATTGGCGTATTTGTATGTAAGCTTCCAGAATATTTCCAGCGCACCCTGTGTGGTGCGCTGGCTGATGAAGCGGTGGCAAATGGATACAATTTGGTTGTTTTTTCGACTTTTGGTGAATACGATAACAATCATGATTATGTGGAAGGAGAAAGCAATTGTCTTTATATTCCAAATTATGACGAATTGGATGGGATTATTTTATGCCTTGATGTGTTTGATATTCCTGGCATGGCAGGAAAATTAATTGAGCAAGTAAAGGAAAAGGCGCATTGCCCTGTGATTAGCATTCGACAAAAAAGAGATGAGTTTATTAGTGTGCTCAGCGATGATAAAAAGGCTATTATGGCTATGGTTGATCATTTGGTAGATGAACATAACGCAAAGCGGATTTATTACTTGTCTGGTCCCTCTTACATGCATGATATACGTATGAGGGAGGACGGATTTCGCGAAAGAATGAAAAGCAGAGGTGTTGCCTTTCGTGAGGAATATATCTTTATGGGGAATTTGTGGTATAACATTGGTAAAGAAGCAGTTGATTATTTTCTTTCACTGGATGATGAAAGACCTGATGCAATTCTATGTGCCAATGATTATATGGCAATTTCTGTATGTGAAGAACTGTGCGATCGAGGATTCCGTGTACCGGAGGATATTATTGTGACGGGATTTGATGATGTTGAGGAGGCTAGAGATATATATCCAATGTTGACAACAGTTGAAGCTTGCCCAGAAAATTTTGCGAGATGTGCTATGGAAATTATTAAAAAGGCGGAACGAGGTGAAAAACTAGAAAAGCAATATTATATTTCAACGCAAAATCAGTATCGAAATTCCTGTGGATGTAAAGAAGCGGAAGAAGCGAAACAAATTTTTCGTAAACAATTTAAAAAAAATCAGCGTTTGGTTCACTTGTATAAGCAGAATATGTTTATGGTTTTTCGGATGGAAGGAATACGAGATTATCAGGGCCTTCCGGATTTAGTTGGAAAGTTTGTAGAAGGAAACACGGGTGTTTCAGACTTTTATATATGCCTAAATCCGGATGAGAAATATGAATTGGATGATTCTAGAAAAAGTCCATATGAGGATGAGATGGAAATGTTATTACATGCCTATTATGGAAAGAAAATGTCAATTGAAGTGCCGATGCCACAAAGACTTTTTAAAAGAAAAAATCTTTTGCCTGCCGACGAAGTGACGGACAGGCCTTGTGTTTTTTATATCAACCCGCTTCATTATCGAAAGCATTGTTTTGGCTATGCAATCATTTCGTTTTTTAATAATCGATTTTATGCGGCAGAAGATTTTTATCAATCTTTTGTGATAAACATTTGCACCGTGTTAGAAAATATTTATATACAAAATCAAATTGAACAGTTAAGCAACGATAAAATACGCCTTATTCGACGAGATTCGGTTACACATATGTATAATCCGTATGGGTTTCATGAAATGGCTACACAAATGCTACATGATGCGACAGCAGCAGGAATTAATTGTGTCTTTTTCTATGTAAGATTAGAAAATTTACAGGAAATAACAGAAATATATGGAAAAAAAGAATCAAATGAAATCCTTCTGTGTATGAAGTCTGTTTTTGAAAAATTTGAGCAGGAAAAACATGTGTTAGGACGATTAGGAGGAAGTGATTTTTGCCTATTACTAGAGGATAAAATGCAGGAAGAAATAGAAGTTCTTGCACAAAATTTTGTTAATGAAGTAAATGAAGTGAATATTTCATGGAATAAAGAATTTTTCATAGAAGTACGCTATGGATGGTTTGTTAAGGAAGTGGGAACTATTTCTAGTACAGACGAGTGCATTCGCAGTGCGAAAATGAAAATGAAAGTTGGTGCACAAATGCAGACGAGTGCTGCAAAATATGCTTTTGAGGCAATGAAGGAAATCAGACAGAATTATCAAAAAGAAATTTCTGTTACATACATGGCAGAACAAATTGGTATATCGCGTACGCACTTGTCCCATTGCTTTAAATTAATATATCAGAAGTCAATACAAGATTATATTACTTCTTATCGAATGGAAAAGGCGCAGGAACTTCTGATTCATACTCAGAAAAAGATTAAAGAGATTGCTTTTTTGGTTGGCTATAAAGATGAGTTGTATTTTTCGAAAGTATTTGCCCGTCTGTATGGTATGTCTCCTAGTAAATTTCGTAAAACAATGTTGACATGAAAAAATATGGGTAAATTGGAGATGGATAGAAAAATCAGTAGTAAGTGTTCAGGAAGCCTGTAGAGAGTTGCTGGATGGTGTGAGACAACGACGAATGGACAGTGAATGGGCTCGGGATGGCATTGAGTGATATCGCAGCAGGATTATCAAGGATCTTGTCTCTTTCCTCGCAGGAGGAAGGGGCAAGATCCTTTTTAGTGCGCCTGGCGGCGCACGTCACTAATGGGTGAAAAGCCCTAATCCGCCCTAGTAGTGGAAGGATATAGCCCCAAGACCAAGCGTGTCCGTGAACTCCTTTGATATTGCCTTCTACCCTATTACAATGGGTAAAAAAAGACTGTTGCCGAAGCAACAGCCTTTTTAGCGTTCTCATTACTTACAATTAAGCAACTTTGATTACACATTTCTGAACTGTGATAGAATCTCCTTCTTTGTATGGAGAAGTATCTTTCATGTTCGGGATGTACATCATGATTGGGTAGTGAGCACCTGTATCTTTGTCTGTGTCACCATTTACAGCATTCTTAGGAATTGTAAATGTGAAGTTAAAGGTGTAAGATTTACCTTTCTTCATAGCTTTTGTGACAAACTTGCAGTGTTTATGTGTTTTGTCTTTCTTAACTTTAGCGCTCAGTTTCTTAGCAGAAACATGAAGAGCCCATGGGTAAGCACCTGTGTCTCCACCTGAAGTATAGTTGAAGCAAACACCCATCTCAGGAAGTGTACGTTTACCGGAGTTCTTTACTTTCAAAGAAATTTTCAGTTTGCGTCCACGGTAGTCAGGAGAGATGTAAGTTTTCTCGCCCCAGAATGTTGCGTCACAAAGCCAGATACGGAATGAGTTATATTTGAACTCAGAGTAATCAGCTTTGTATGGTGGATGGTTATCCGGGTTAGTAGATTTAGCGAAGTTGTAAATTACTGTACCCTTCTTTGCGTTTTTTACAGATACTTTACATGTCTGTTTCTTTCCGCCTACAGTTGCAGTGATTGTTGCGGTACCTTTTTTGATACCAAGAACTTTGATGGACTTGCCTTTTGTTTTCTGGCAGTGAGCAATGTTATCATTGCTGGATGACCATGTTGCACTTCCACTTGCAGTCAATTTTACTTCCTTACCCTGCATAACAGAAGCTTTTTTCTTCATTGCTGCGCTAGCTGTATCATCACTTGCTACTGCAGCGGTGGTAACAGCCATAGTTGCAACTAAAGCTACAGCTACAACCTTTTTTGAAATTTTAGCGAACATTTCAAATTCCTCCTTTTTTAATATTAAAATGTTTTTTGATTTTTGTGCTAAATAGACAAAAATCAATCGCTTTGCGTGGATATATTATATCATTTTAATAGTTTAAAATCAAGAGGAAATGAAAATAATTACAGTACTATTTTTTGCCAAAAACATGACGTTTTTTTGCCTTATTTGCAGTTATTTGCGTGGCTGCAATTTCCTGCCTTGCTTTCTGGTAACTGCGAATGGTTTCATCCAGTTCACGAAAACGTTTTTCATCTGACTCTTCTTTTTCGCGAAACAGATAATCCAATTCTTTGTTGACCTGCACCGATACAGTATCAGCAATATCCGATGTAAGACTGTCAGAATTTTCCCTTATAGCATCGGAGACAATACGGGAAAGAATGGTTTTAAACTGTATCATTTTGTCATTTGGGGAAATTTCCGACTCGGAAACCGGGTAGGGAATTACCTGGCCGGATGATTTTGGTGAGAGTTTGTGTTCAATGTCTTTTAAGGAAAAACCGTCTTTCTTCATATTAATAATCTGCTCTAATTGTTTCATTTCTTTTTCTGAATAAACGCGGTGCCCCATTTCGTTTCGCGGGATATTCAAGTGAAGTTCCTCTTCCCAAAAGCGCAGAACGTGAGAGCCTACGTGAAGTTTTTTTGCCGCTTCCGAAATGGTATATTGTTTTGCTTCCATGTAGATAACCTCCTGTTTTATTTTTTTTTATTATAGCATGGGAAAAATGTCGATTGATTGGACATGCATTAAATGTAAAAAAACAGTGTGACACAGGACGACAAAAAACAAGAAGAATCGGAGCCAAAGCCCCGATTCGACAGAGAAAATGGAATTTATTCGTCGTGATATTCCAAATTTGCAAATTTTGTGTACTGGTTCAACCACTTAAGTTCGACGGTACAGGTTGGACCATTACGCTGCTTACCAATAATAATCTCGGTGATTCCCTTTTTGGTAGAAGCGTCTTTTGTGTAATATTCATCGCGGTACAAAAACATAACAACGTCGGCATCCTGCTCAATCGCTCCCGATTCACGCAAATCAGAAAGAATTGGTCGTTTGTCCTCACGTTCTTCTACTTTACGGCTGAGCTGGGAAAGCGCAATTACCGGGCAGTCCAGTTCACGTGCCAGAGATTTTAAGGAACGTGAAATATCCGAAATTTCCTGCTGGCGGGAAATGTTTTTTGAACCGCTGTTACCGGACATGAGCTGAAGGTAATCGATAATGATTAAACCGAGGCCTTTTTCCATTTTTAGTTTACGGCATTTACTTCGTAAATCATTGATGGAAATGCTGCCGGTATCATCGATATAAAGCGTTGATTCACCGAGGATAATAGAACTCTCGGTAATCTTTGCCCATTCGTCATCTTCCAGTTCGCCGATTCGGATTCTTTGGGAATCTACTTTTGAGTTCATGGCAACCAAACGCTTGGCAAGCTGCACTTTGCTCATCTCCAGACTGAAAATAGCAGTTGGAATATGATTAATCATAGCAACATTTTCGGCAATATTCAGAGCAAAAGCAGTTTTTCCCATGGATGGGCGGGCAGCAATCAAAATTAAATCGGATGGCTGCAAGCCGGCTGTTCGATAATCCAAATCAATAAAGCCGGTCGAAATTCCGGTTACATCACTGTTGTTCTGAGCAGCTTTTTGAATACTCTCAAGTGTTTCCAGGGCAACCTCTTTAATTGGTGTAAAATTTTCAGAGGAGGCGCGTCCCTGCACGAGTTCAAAAACTTTGCGTTCCGTATCATCCATCAGCTCAGCAACATTAGCGGAATCCTGGTAGCATCGGTTTGCAATGTCCTCTGTTGTTCGAATCAGTGAGCGCAGTTGTGATTTCTGTTCAACAATATCCGCGTAGTAGCGGACATTGGCTGATGTAGGAACGGCGGAAATGATATTACTGAGAAACTCAACACTGCAAATGTCATCGGAAGCGTGTTTCTCATGAAGTTTATCCACAAGAGTAACTAAGTCTGCCGGACGTCCTTCATGAAACAATTCCACAATAGCGGAAAACAAAATGCGATACCTGGCATTGTAAAAATCATCTTCATTTAGTTTTTCAGAAGCGAGAACTACCGCATCCTGGTCAAGGAGCATCGAACCGATAACTGCTTCTTCTGCCTCTCCATTATGCGGCATAACTCGTTTGATTACGGTTTCATCCATGATTATTTTCCTTTAACAATTACTTTAAGTTCAGCTGTTACTTTTGGGTGCAGACGGATTGGCACATGGTAGGTTCCAATGTTTTTGATTGGCTCCTTTAACTGCATTTTTTTCTTGTCCAAATCATAGGAAAGCTGTTCTTTGGCAGCGGTAGCAATTTCTTTGGTGGACACCGAACCAAAAACGCGTCCGTCCTGACCTGCTTTAATGGCAACTTCAACGGATTTTGTCTCCAGTTCTTTGGCGAATTCCTGCGCTTTCTCCAAGTTTTCTGCAGCAACCTTTTCGTCATTTTGTTTCTGAAGCTTTAAATCATTTAAATTTTTTGAGGTTGCTTCTACGCCAAGATTTTTTTTCAAGATAAAATTTTTGGCA
>OLSX01004616.1_pt1 | contig 10165 bp, 16 predicted proteins | sample 1673141 | NCBI WGS metagenome assembly OLSX01 (sample SAMEA3136759, study PRJEB25190) | human gut metagenome | biome: human gut; feature: human-associated habitat; material: faeces | place: Austria | collected 2013
CCTTCCTGCCATTGCTCGGCATCATAGCAGGATTCTTGCCGAATACCCAGAAGAGAAGCGTTGAAGAAACGGATGAAAACGCAAAGTAAATGAAAAACTAAAATGATAAGAGAATATTAACAAATGGAACAAGAAGAAAAGAAACAGAAATCTCAAGCTGCAGAGAATCAGGCATCCTGCTCGTCTCTGCAGCCAGTTGCACCACATCCTTTTATTTCTGTCATACCGCTGGCAGTACTTATCACCCTCATCGTCCTGGTTGTCAAAATCTTCCCTGATGATGCCCTGGCTGGTGCCTCTCAGGTGGCCCTCATGATAGCCACAGCCGTTTGTGTAGCACTCGGTATGGGCATCTATAGGATGAAATGGAATATCTTTGAAGAGATGATCAAAAAGACCGTGGGCGATGCCGGAGTATCTATCCTGATCCTGCTGCTCATCGGAATGATGTCAGCAACCTGGATGATCAGTGGCGTAGTACCTACATTGATATATTATGGCGTACAGATTATGTCACCAACCTTTTTTCTTCCCTGCGCATGCATCATCTCCAGCATCATCTCTGTGATGACGGGAACCTCATGGACCACTATTGCCACCATCGGTATTGCTCTGATGGGAATCGGTGATGCCCTGGGAATACCAGCCCCCTACACCGCTGGAGCTATTATCTCCGGTGCCTATTTCGGGGATAAACTCTCACCAATGAGCGATACCACCGTCCTTGCTTCGAGTATAGCCGGAGCGGATCTCTTCTCACATATCCGCTATATGCTCTATACTACCATACCAAGCATCCTGCTCTCGCTGGTACTCTATCTCATCATCGGACTCTGTTATGATTCCAAGCCAGTGGATATCAGCCAGTATCTTACCGGTCTGAGCCATGGATTCAATATCTCTCTGTTTACCATGCTGGTTCCGGCTTTTACAGGATGGCTCATCTACCGCAAGACTCCATCTCTCATCACCCTTCTGCTTTCAGCCCTTTCAGCATGCATCTGTGCACTCATTCTCCAGCCGGAAGTACTTGTAGGGATAGCAGGTGAAGACAGCATCTCTGCCAAAAGCCTCTTTGAAGGAATCATGACCACCTGCTATACCCATACCCAGGTAGATTGCGGTATGGCGAACATCAATGATCTCGTAGCCACCCGAGGTATGGCTGGCATGCTCAATACCATCTGGCTCATCCTCTGTGCCATGTGTTTCGGTTCATGTATGGTAGCCAGCGGCATGCTCCACGCCATTACCCACATGCTCCTGAAAAGCATCCACAGCACCGTATCACTTGTCTGCAGCACCGTGACATCAGGCGTCTTGCTCAATCTCGTAATGGGTGACCAGTTCCTGAGCATTATTATGAATGCATCTATCTATAAGGATGAATATGCCGAACGAGGCTACCGTCCGGAACTCTTGAGCCGAAGTACAGAGGATAGCGCTACCGTAACGAGCGTATTGGTTCCATGGACAGCCTGCGGTAGACGCAGAGTACGGTTCTTGGTATCCCGACACTTGTCTATCTCCCCTTCTGCTTCTTCAACATCATCAGTCCTCTGATGAGTTGTCTGGTTGCCATTCTGGGCTTTGTACCCAACCCACAACCCAAGGAAAACAAAGCATCTTTAGCAGAAGAGTCTGATATCCATTAAATATATAGGAGAGATTCATATATATAGGAGACTCATAAAAATGAAAAAAGATTCAAAAGGAAACCAAGCCAAATATGTAGAACTCAATTTGTTTCCTGAGGAGATAGAGGATCATCAGAAAGACTCTATCTCCTCAGACAGTAAAGAAAACCATACTTCTTCAGACAAAGAGTATGATTTGACAGATCTGTTTGAAAGACTTTCCCAATCAGCTTTCCGCAGCCGTTTCCATCTCTCGAAGAAGGATAAGGAATATATTGCAGAAAAGGGTTTGGCTACCATCCGTAAGCATGCGGAGGATTTCGTCGCCAAACGCCTTGCCCCTGCAGTGATTCCCAATGACGGCAAGCAGACACCGATGAGAGGTCATCCCGTATTCATTGCCCAGCATGCTACTGGCTGCTGCTGCCGTGGTTGTTTCTTCAAATGGCATCATATACCTGCCGGAAGACAGTTGACAGAAGAAGAACAGCAATATGCAGTGGCGGTACTTATGACTTGGATAGAAAAACAAGTTTGAAAAGGAATTTCTTTTTCCTATACATAACCCAATGGAGGATCTGTAGTGACGTGTATGAAATCATCATTGCCTATAGCATCAAATCCTTGATGGTTGTACCATTCATGAATCTACTTAAATCTACCCTTTCTCCAATACCATGCAAATGTCCGGTTTCGGAATACTGCCAGATATTGCACTTTCCTCTGCCGTCAATAGAGGGTTGTCGGGAGTTATAATTGGCGATGAAGAGATAATAACGCTTGAACTTTGCCCCCATCTCCTTATTATAAAAGCTCTCGTTGCTATAGATGACAGGATACTTGCCATAGTGTTTCTTCACCAAGTCAGCAAACACCTGTATACTATCCTGCAGCTGTCGTCCCTTCCATCTTCCCTGAATGCCTTTCTCCTCCACATCCAATACAGGAATCAAGTCCTGCTCGCCCTTCTTCACCATCTTTTGGAAATCCCGGAACTGAGCAGTTGCTGAAGAACCGGCAGACATCAGATGATAAGATCCCACCTTCAACCCATATTTACGAGCCAGTCTGATATTTCGACGATAATGTCGATCCACATATCCTTTACCATGTGTAGCTCTGATATAAACGAACTTAATTCGCTTATTCTTCGCTATTTCCTTCCACTTGATAACTCCATTGTGTTTCGATACATCAATGCCATCATATCCGCCACGAGTATAAGGTTGCCCTTTCAATCTATCAACGAACACTTCAGAATAAGATGAAGCGATGCCCACCCATCGCTTCACCTTATATGGCGACATCACATACATGATTCCCAGACCAACACCAGCCAATACAACCAGGCTGCCTAAGGAAACCAAAGTATATTTTAATCCTTTCTTCATTACATTTTATCTTTTAGTTGTTTTTAGGGGGACAAAGATAGTGAATTTATCCGAAACAGCATAGAAAGTTGGGGGATAAATGTATGAAATAGGGGGCTGGATGTACAAAATGACAAAACGGCAACCTGACATTACTCATCAAGCATCCGTTTTAAAGATTCTATCATTTCCAGATATGTACTCTATTAAGTATATCCAATGCTACATATTTATCGTATTGCATAGATGCCATCCCGTTCAATTCTTGATTTAAAGAAAGGATTCATGTTTTTGTGAATACGCACTACATCAACTGAGCACTTGAACAAGCCCTCTAAAAACTCTTTCAAGTCGGCCAATAAAAATGGATTAGGAGTTTCTGTTTCTACACAAATATCCAAATCGCTTTGCTCTGTTTGCTCATTTCGTGATACGGAACCAAAAATACGCAAGGTCTTGATTCCAAAATCTTTAGTAATCTTGGAACTATTTTGCCTAATTATTGCTATATAATCTTGAACTGTTCTCATAACACTTATCTTTTAAGACAGTGCAAATATAAGTAATTATCTGGTATCTTCCAAACTTTTTGCCATGTTTTTGCAATTCATCCCACAAAATATCATTTTAAAACTTTGGTACTTTCAAATATTAATCGTAATTTTGCAACATATTAGAGTAACCAAAAATTAAGGAGGATTACAATATGACAAAAATAATATCAAACTCAAAAGAACCAACAGTTACCAATCGTCACGATTATGCAACAGAGGCTCATAACGAATCCGAAGAATATCCTTTTATGACATCATGCAATAATGACGAGTTGGCGAATCATGTCTTAGCTCGTGAAGAAGAATATGCAAGAACAGGCAACGCCGTTGACTTTCAAGAAATGATGGCCGATTTCAAAAACGAATTCGAATGGTAAACATACGAGTATTACCACCAACCCAAGAAGACATACGCTATTGTATCGAATATGCTAGGGATGAGTTTGGAAGGAAATGCGTTTTGAGATGGAAAAAGGAACTTGAAGCTATATACGCTCGTCTCATTGTGTTCCCTTTGTCATATTCTCCAGAGCCTATTCTGAAAGATTTTCATCGAGATTATCGTAGCGCACTGCTAAAGGACAACTTCAAGCTCATTTATCGCTACGACAAAGAGCGTGATGAAATCGTCTTTGTTGACATTTGGTACACCAAACGTTCTCAACAAGCATTATTGAGACAATTCAAAAGGAAACTATAAAAACTTAGCGAGCTGAAGGATTACTCCCTTTTGCTCGCTATATTTTTATCTTCTACCATTTCACCACCACCATAATCCTTATCGTCGATGGGGAAAATATAGTTGCGTATATTACTTTACATTATTGTTCCCTGATAAAGACTTTTCTGAACGTTTTTAAAAGAAAGCATCCAATACTTCCTCAAACACATCATTAGGACTCACTTTATTGAAGAGACGCATAGAAGTTTTGAGTTTCAACACGTCAATTCCGCTTCCCATGATATATTTGATGTCCTTATCCTTGTGAAGCAAGAGCGCCTTGCAGCATTCACGGAGTCTATCACCCAGAATTTCATGTTCAACATAGGCTCTGGCTTCACCCTCGCCATCCAAGCCATAGTATTTTGAATTGTAACTATGTCCGAGTCCCTTCTGTTGCGGGAAGATATACCATATCCAATGGCTTTGTTTTCTACCTTCATTCAGTTCACTCAAAGCCTGGGTATAGACAATCTCCTGTGCATCCAGGAAACGCAAGAGATCATAGTGTGGCAGCTGAGCATTTGGATATCTGATAATGTCCGCAGGTGTAGAATCAGACACTAAGCTTTTACCAGCGACAATTCTCTCATTATCATTTCGTTTTTGGCACTTACCGGGAACGAATAAAGCACTCAAAGACTTCACAAAAGTGACACCTAATTTTAAAAGATTCATCCTTGTTTTAACGTTTTTTTAAATTCTACAGCAGTTCCGTTCACAAATGGATAGGGAGCAATAACCTTCACCTTATTTGGCGATACCCCTTACATGCTCTCCAGACCAACACCAACCAATACAACCAGGCTGCCTAAGGAAACCAAAATATATTTCAAACCTTTCTTCATTACATTTTCTCATTGAGCGGTTCTCTAGTAACCGAGACGCTCCATCAAAGAATCTATATCCCCACCATTTCTACGCCACTCATCATAGTCGCCATATTGACCATCTGTTAACGTATAAAAAAGATCACGTTCGTTATCATCTTCTTCATAACCACAATAATCTTCGTCATCAAAATCATCATTATACATAATCCCAATATTTAGAATTTAACCAATCCATTACATTTGCTTATACCAATCTTGTTGGAAAGACAAATATACGACCTATATCTTCCGTTGGCAGCATTTGTAATCCCTTTATTGTAAAGATATTGAAATTTTCAAAATCACGTATATTAATGCTCCGCAATAAAACAGGTTTCTCGCCACGATTGTAGACACATACAGTTATACATATATTACGACAATACCCATCACCATCTGGACGCAATTCAAAAATCACATCCCAAGAACCCTCATCATTCTTATGTATGTTACAATTTGATATTTTAATCTCATACATCTTTTCAAGTTGAGAATCTTGCGAAAGCAGAAAATTGAGTTTACCCTCTTCCGTATTTGGCACGGAAGTTACGGGAACATACATACCATAATTTTGACAAACATCTTTGGCTGCAACATACCATACGTAATTATTCTCCTTAAATGAAGGCCTAATTTCTAACTTTACAAAATTACTGATTTTCAACTCCAAAATGGAAAAATCGTGTTCAGACATTATTTCATTTACATTTCTAGCAGTAAAACTTTCATCATGGCATAGCTCTTTCAGTCCATTCCACCTGAATATAACAAGATACTCTTCACCTGGCTTTAACACAGCTTTATTACTACCATCAACAATACATTTTTGTGTGTTCATATCACGCAACCAATCATAATTCCATACTTCCTCCCTAGCCAAATCATATCCTTCGCAATAAGTTTGTCCAGCCACATTTCTCTTGAGTACCCGCTTGCCGTCAAAGCGAAAATAAATCTTGTTGTCGATCTCAATTTCACTACCAGAAATATTCTTCACACAAATATGGTATGTTATACCTTGAAGATTGATTTTATACCCATCCAATCTAAATTGCAAACCATTTGCAACAAAGCCATTAAACCATTCTTTTTCCATAATTTTATTCATTATTGATTACTATTTCATTTGTATATAACCTCAGATGAAGCGATGCCCAGTCATCCCTTCTTTCTGAAAATGGCATTCAACACCATCTTACCCACTTTTCTTTCTAATCCAGCCTTTGAGGTTGGAATACCTGTTTCACGAGCAAACTTCTGTTTAGCTTGCGTGATACCGAGTGCTCGGCTTAAGGAGAAAGAAACTCCTGGGATCTTAAACTTTGACATAAACACCTGTATTTTATATTCATAAAAGCTACAAAGCCATATCATTTATTTATATGATACGAATATGTAACTCTCTAAAAAACAGTTTGTATTTTAGCTGCAATTTCACACATGCCCGCTGATTGTATATAATAGACACCCCAATCATATTCTTTAATGATAGTACCTATAGCCATACATATACAATAAACCGTTTCGTCCGTTTTGTCCGAACTAGCATAATGCTTTTTTCCCAAAGCAACCAACTTCTCAACAACTTCTGCATTAAATCGGCAATCTCTAATATCACAGGTGTCCGAATATGTCAACAAAGAAAGTATTTCTCTTTGAATGCTTGATTTATATTTTATCATACAAGGCATATATGACATTAAGTGATTAGAGACCTTACTTTTTACAGATTCTATATTCAATTTATTCAACATATTTACTTATCCTCAAAATATTTAATAAAACATTCTTTAAACAATGTATTATAATCAGTTTCTGCAAATGACATTGAAGCTATATATGACTTACAATAAAGTCCTATAAACCAAGCGACTCCATCTTCATCACATAAGTTCCATCCATTATCTTGCACAGCTTGTTCTGTCCATTTTACTATAGCCCCAACTACCTCTGCATGAGGATATGAAGCAATATTCATCCGTTTCAAGTTTGCCGAAGTACCAGAAACAAAAGAATCAACATAAGACCAGCGTGCTTGCAGTCCAACAATAGAAGCATTCAAATAGATTGCCGCTTCCTGTTCTATTCCCCACTGAAAAAACATAACCACCTATTATTTATATTACTATAATACTTTTTCTATTTCATTCTTCATTTCTAAATCCTGTCCACATGCTTCCAGCAAAGACGTTTTCAAATATCCTTTTATCATCGGATATTTTTCCACTGTTTGCTTAAACCCATAAGCATACTTATACAAGTATTCCCTCTTCTTACTACCAAAATGAAACAATGTATTCCACATTGGGAAGAAATCATCAGTATATCCTATTACAGAAATTAAGCACATCAACAATTTAACATCATACAATATGCTTCCATCATCAGGGGTACCATGTATCTTTATTGCATTATTCTCTACAACTTCGCTCGTAGGGGTTAAAAAAGCTAGAGACGTATAAACATCATAGGAATTATAACATCGAATGTAATCTGTTTTTACAGACACTAAATATGAGAAAGTATAATCTCCTAACTTTATATCCGTCCCCTTAGTTCCACTTAGCAATTCTACACTATAAAATGTATGAGTTCCATACTCAAAATTTATATCACTCATAACTATTTTTGCCCCATCTTTAATAGAAGCAGCCTCTGATGCCGAAACGGCACAAAGTTTCAACGCCCCCAAAGACTCAACAAACTTGTAATATTTTATATCTCCTTTATTCATAGTAACTATTTATATTGTTATTAAACGCTCTACAATGTTCAACACAGCTTCATGGGCTAGTTCACCTTCTTCTAAAACCTCCTGCTTTGTCAATTCAGAATGAATGCAAGCTACATGAGGAGCCTGTAGTTTTATTTTTGCAAACATTTCATCACCATCATTTTGATTCCAAGCCTTATACACATCACTTAATAAGAGTATATCAAAAAATTGGTTGTCATCGAGATTACCTCTATATCTTCCTATAGGTGCCGTACGAGCCAACAGCATTACCCTATCCAACTTGTCCATACACCCAAAAACTATTTTTGCACGAATCTTATACCCCTCAAGCCTATTAGCTAATGAAAAACTTTCGTCTTTTGCAACTCGACTACTATAAATATAAGCAAGAAGCAAAGGAAGATCGTTTCCTATTTTTTTCACAAACATATCGTAAAAAACAATCATCAAGATACCATCGTTTATCCAAGCATACTTATCGTTACATGAACGTAACTCTTCTTGCCACGAGTTGTCTTTTTTTAACTCCAAAGCAATTTTATTAAGGATTTCCATAATACGTGGAGAATAATCCTTTTGCACTAAAGCGTTACCAACTCGATTCTGCAAGTAATCATATATCAAATCTACCATAAGACAAAAAAATTATATTTTAACTATTATATCACGATAAATTGAAGTTGAGGAAAAAGGCAAAAGATGAAATTGTTCTTTCATATAAGGCAAATACTTATCAACCATGTCCTTTACCACATGAGGATAAAGCTTTTCCACTACACTTTTATTGTTATTATGAGCATAAAGCAAATATGCCCAACAATCAACATATATCAACAAATCACTATATATCAATCTTCCACAACGAGAAATATGTGCAAAAACAACCTTATCCAAACCACTCTTCAATGCATCATTAAAGAGTTTTTGGTTTGAGTTTGAAGCATGACCTAATATTGCCAAACAATCCGAGTTAAACTCCACTTCTTGTTCTCCGCGTGTTGGCTTTAGAAATATTGATGAATTTCCTACTTCTAATGATTGGGGACAAAAAGCATTAGTTATTGCCATCCCATTTTCTATAGGAACAATAACCTTCAACGTCTCGTTCGTATAGCTACTCGCATAATAAAAATTCAATTCTCTAACCATAATCCTATCTCTTCCAACTTGTTCCCAGAAGTTGCATTAGTTATTAAAGTTTTTATGAATTGGCGTGGGACTATTGCCTTTAAGCCAGAATAGAGGTTGTGGAAGGACCTATCTGCTAGCATAGGACAATAGCCCACGCCAAAAGGGTATATCATTCCTTTTCCATTTTGAAAAGGATACAATAATCCTAAAGGCGTGAGAATACTGTTCACTATCCAAGCAGATTTCGAAACTTCCACATTTCTATTCTAGGATAACGTTCAATACGCTCATTCATTTGAGTCTTCATTGCAGCCGTTCTTTTCCGTCTGCTCAAACTCTGACCGCAAAAGTAAGCAATATTCTTGATACTGCCAAACTTTTAGCCACTTTTTTATCGGAAATACTCCATTTTTCTGAAAAGGATAAAAAAAGGCATCGGATGGCACCACTACCGAAAAGATAGCACTTCCACATTCCTATTTCATGACGGTACCAATGCCCATAAACCTCTAACTTACCTATCCTACAAATATCTAAACCTACCTTGTATGAAATGCCATTCTGTATGTACCAAATGACAAAGAGGAGGCATCATAAGTCTAAATTACAGTTGGCGCATAACAGTTGACCTACGCATGCACATCACCTGTTGTGCAAGCGCATATCAGCTGCTATGCAAGCGCACAACAGCTGTTGTGCGACCGGAGATACTAACTAACTAAAAAACATATACTATCTTTTCTAACAACTTATACTATGTTTTCCAACAACATATCAGTAACATTCCAACAAACAAAAAAGGGTGAATCATTTACTTATGACACACCCTCTTTGCTAAATCAGACACACAACTGATCTTATCTTATAATATTATACTCAAACTCATAATCCCCATTCTTCAGCCATTCGGGAACATCTTCCCCATTTTCCATAAGGCCTTATTCCTCCTTTTTTTAGTTCAAATTAAAATTGCAAAAATACCTCCCGTCAATATTTATAACCAAAATTCATATACCTACAAGTTTTGAATCTAGCGATAAAAACAAGAGGATTGAGAGGCCGGAATTCTCTGTTTTCTGCTCTATATTTGACTTATACTGATATAGATAGACACATTTATGGTTAATTAATAAAATGTGTTTA
>OLSX01004623.1_pt1 | contig 10153 bp, 8 predicted proteins | sample 1673141 | NCBI WGS metagenome assembly OLSX01 (sample SAMEA3136759, study PRJEB25190) | human gut metagenome | biome: human gut; feature: human-associated habitat; material: faeces | place: Austria | collected 2013
GGGGTGAAGCGGCTCCGCTGACGGGACTGCTGTATTGCGCCGACTGCGGGGCCAAGATGTATGTTCACCGTATCAACAATGGTAAGCTCATTCCTCAGTACACCTGTTCCAACTACACGAAGGTTCCCTGTGGGACGCGCTGCCCGACGCAGCACCGCATCAATGAAAGTGTAGTGCTCGCGCTTGTGTCCAATACACTACGAGCGATTGCAGCATATTCGCAGAATGACCGCAAGGCGTTTATCCAGACGGTTGAGGACCTGAATGCCGCTCACTGCTCCACCGACGGTACACAGAAAAAGAAACGCTTGGCTGAAGCGAAAAGACGCGCTGATGAGCTGGAGCGGCTCTTATGCAAGATTTATGAAGACAAGCTCCTTGGCCGACTGCCAGAAAGCCGCTTTGCCGTGCTGGATGAGCGGTACGCCAACGAGCAGGAACAGCTGATCCGGGAAATCGAAACGCTGGAAGCGACGATTGCGGCGTATGAGAACCGTCAGCAGTCATCAGAACGGTTCATTGCCCTGCTTGATAAATATGAACGTTTTGACCCCCTGACCACAACTATGCTCAACGAGTTTGTGGAAAAAATCCTCGTCCACGAACGCGCCCGCAAGGGCAGCGGAGCGCAAAAGAAATACGAAGATAAGGTCAGAGCAAAGAAAAAAGCTGAAAGGGAGGCAAAGAGCGCAGCCCTCCGAGCCGGTGCTATCGCAAGGGGCATATTCATCCCCGTCAGTCAGTTGCCCACGTCGGCACCCCGGAGAGCAACGGTCCAAAACCGCCCTGCAATTTGAGAAAACATCATCAGGAGGAATGAAACGTGAACAGGTTCACCTATACCCGCGTTGGCGATGATTGGATTCCCGACCTGAAGCTGACGGAACAGTCGCTGCATCCTATCGGCAAGTGCGGACGTATGCGGCGGCGGTATTTGAAAGAATACCGCCCTGCCCTTTACAACAGCCTGTTACTCTCCGAGAAGCTCTATCCCCATCTGTTAGAGATTGACGAGGCTGCAAATGCGCGCATGGACATTCTCATGCCGCAGCTTATGAAAGCTGCAGGTGTGACCGAAGAACTAAAGGCCGCCGATCAAATGAAATGGGTGGGGCTGGCAAATAATTGCAGGGCGCAGGCGGAGGAAATTGTTTTGTCAGAAATAATCTTCAACTAATTTGGAAAATTGGAAAAAGTAAAATGGCTGTGTTCGTTAAAAACGAAGAAACCATATCTTCTGCAATACATTTCTCCAACAAAAAAACTCCGGTACATCCCAAACGGTTGTATCGGAGTTTATGGATCAAGATGGTAATCGTCAAATAGCGGCGACTGGAAGAAGTCGCACAGGGTAATGCCCAGTCCCTGGCACATTTCATGGATGATCCGTAGCTTCACGGATTCATACGAACAGTTGATAACGTTCCCTATGGTTGATTTCGGAACCCCGCTTTTCATAAAAAGCTGGTACTGTGTCATGTTCCGTTCTGAAAGAAGTTCTGTCAGTCGTTTACTCACGGCTTCATTTAGCTGCATCCGCATCACCACCAATCCCTGTCACTGTACTAATTATTATATGGCGGTACGTTGGAAATTTAGTCCCTGTACCTGTACTAATTGAATGTTTTGTAGTAGAATGTTTGTGTTGTCAGGAAGATGGTGATTATAAAACTTGTGCGTCATGGGAGCGGCAAGGGGCACATCATCCATCATAAACGAGTTGGTGTTCTGAACACACAAAACAGGGAGGCGTGGTATGAACAAAAAGAAAATAATCGGATTAGCCGGTGCTGTCGTGGTCTGTATTCTGGTCTTTGTATTTATCGTGATAAGAGGCAAATCACCAAATCCAGCAGAGAACCCGGAGGAAATGTTGGGACGGATTGAAAACGCTTTAGGAGATGAGTACAAGAAGCAATCCATGACGGAATTAGTTGCCACCCTCAAATATGGAGACGAGGAGGGCAATGAGATCAACTATTACATACTCAAAACCACCTATTATGAAGCCGATCCTGCGGAAATAACGGGACTAAACACAGAGGCAATCAAACTAATCGTTAATCCTGACCGGGCCGATTCCTGCCAGAAAATGAAAATTCAGGATTGGGACGCTGCCCTTTATGAAAGAGGGGAACTATCCTACCTGTGCTGGACATATTCGCCGGAGGTGAGCTATATCCTGGAATATAGCCCCTATGCGTTTGCGGATGAAGAAATCATAAAAATGGCGGAAAGTGCAAAGCCCATAAATGAAGAATAGACAGACGCCGGACACGGCGGCCCGCTGGCCGTTGCATCCGGCGTCTTTATTATGGCTTGTTTCTACGCATTTAGAACCCCAATACGGCGGCAACGGGATAAAGAATACCGCCGCCCCAGCAACCACGCCGGAAAAGCCTTGAAATTTTAGTCGTTTTCAGGCTCTAAATGCGTAGGTTGGCGGGCTGTTTGGACATAGCAAAGCCCCGGCAGCGTGGCCGGGGCCTGATGATCTTTACTTAATTCCATGAAGATTCCTGTATTCCCTGGGGCCGAGGCCATAGGCTTTCTTGAACAATTTTGCAAAGTGGCCGGAATTGTGATACCCGACTTTAGCAGCAATCGTAGCAATTCCATAATCAGAATTTTTTAGCAAAATCAGCGCCTGGTTTAACCGCAATTCTTTGAGATATTCATACGGCGTTGTCCCATAATACTTCCGAAATGCCAGTTGATACCGGGCTGTACTCATACCCGCTATCTGGGCAAGTTCTTCCCCTGTCGGGTATGCGGCCAGATCATTTTTCATCACCGTTACCGTTTTTCTTAAATTGCGGATGTCCTTATAATCCAGCTTTACAGAAATATGCTTTTGTTCCTGCTCCATGCCTTTCACAACAAGAGAAAGAAGCTCCATTACCTTGCTTTCCAGATAGATTTTCAGCGTATGCCCCTCTGCCTGACAATCCCGTATCTGCTGGAACACAAAGTTGAGTTCCGGCAGGCTGGGGTTTTTGAGAATGTAATCCCTTGCAGAGTTGAGAAGTTCGGCGTTGTTCCTGTCATGCAGCCGAAAATAAGTATTGAAGTATTTGGGCGATAGAATCACTTTCGTAAAACGAACAGGCTTCCCGCCCTCGCAATAGGTGTAAGTTTTCTTCTGTGTGTTTAGATAGCAATAAATCCCCTTATCCACCTGATTCTTTTTCCGTCCACCAATCTTGAAAGAACTGCTGTCCGTTTCAAACTGGCTGATCTCCATATAGTCCTCTGAAATTTCAGTGATCTTTTCAAAGGTGTCCTTGGGCGTATAGTCACCAATCAAAATTAAAAGAAGATCGTCCTCAAACTCGATCAGTTGGAACGTGCCGTTTCCGTATTCGGAAAGCATACGGTAGAAAAAAACACCGTCGCCGCAAAGCTCCTGCACCCTTGCAAAGTGCATGGCTTCGGGGAGCTGTAACAAATAGTCAATTACAGATGGAACCATTGTACCGCCGCCTCCTTTCTCTACTTGATAGTATATCATACCGGCTTTCTGCGCGCTACTTCAAAAAAAGGTGACAATCCAATATTTATCGGTCACGATTTTATAAAATATATGAAACAAAAACGCTGAAAACCCCAGAAATATCAGCACTTTCAGCGTTTTTCAAAATGCAAACAGTAAAGCGGGGTGGCTATTGAAATTTCCACTTCGTGCGGGTAAAGTAGATTGTGTCAGGTTAGCAAAATCTAACTGGCACATTTCAAAGAAAGGGGTATCGTTTGATGGAACAAAAACGAACCGGATTATCATACGTTTTTACTCTTGCGAAAGAGGAGCGCGGCAAGTTAAGCCTTGGGATGCTGCTGGCGGTCTTTTCGTCGGCCCTGTCTTTCGTCCCGTATTTGGTAGTCTACCAAATCCTGCTTCTGATAATCAAGCAGGAGGTGACGCTTCCCGCAATGCTTGGTTGGGCCGGAATCGGCATTGCCGCAGCAGTCTTACAGGCAATCCTGACATCCTTTGCCGGTATCTGCTCTCATACGGCGGCTTTCAACACCATGCACAGAATCAAGGTCAGAGTATTGGAGCATATGTCCAAATTCAACCTTGGATTCTTTCAGGAACACGCGCCCGGACAGATCAAAACAACCTTGTTTGATGATGTGGATAGGATTGAAACCTTTCTGGCCCACAGCACTTTGGAACTGGCCCAGGCAATCGTCGTTCCTCTGATGATGTTCATTTTCATGCTGCGGCTGAACTGGATTATGGCGCTTATCATGCTGGTTCCTATGATCTTGGGGATTGCAATTCCGATGGCCCTCATGGGGCGCTACCCGGATTTGACGGACGAGTTTGCAGGCGATACGGAAAAGCTGAACGCTTCCGCAAATGAATTTATCACCGCTATGCCGGTTATCAAAATGTATCACCTTACAGCCGAAAAATTTGAGCAGTACCGAAATTCCTTGAAGATATATACAGACTGTTGGATTAAGATGTGTGAATCGTCCTGCAATCCGCTGTCTATCGCTCTTGTGGTTTTGGATTCTGCCATTCTGTTCACGCTGCCGGTGGGCGGTTGGCTGTATCTGCGTGATTCGCTGTCTGCGGCATCGTATCTTCTCTTTATTCTGCTGACTATGTGCTTTTTCACGTCTTTCCTGAACATGGTGACGATTGCTATGCAGTCTATGGAGCTGGGCAGCGGCCTTGATAATGTGAAGAAGATCATGGATATGGAAACCATGAAAAGCGGACAGCAAACCCTTTCCAAAACCGGCTGTTATGGTATTGACTTTGACAATGTGACCTTTAACTACACACAAGGCGGAAAGGATGCGTTGTCCGACGTTGATATTCATTTGGAACCGGGTAGCTTAAATGCTTTTGTCGGCCCGTCCGGTGCTGGCAAGACGACGGCGGTACAGCTCCTTGGCCGCTATTGGGACGTGAGCAGCGGGACAATCAAGATTGGCGGCGTCCCGGTTACAGAACTTCAAACCGAAAATCTTTCTGACTTAACCGCGTTTGTATTCCAGGATGTATTTCTTTTGGAGGACACGCTTCTTGAAAATATCCGTATGGGAACAGATGCTACCGAGGAACAGGTACGCCAGGCGGCAAAGGCGGCGCAGATTGACGATTTCATTATGAGCCTGCCGAAAGGATACGCAACGAGAATAGGCGACGAGGGAGTGAAATTATCCGGCGGCCAGCAGCAGCGGATTTCGATTGCGCGGGCCATTTTGAAAGACGCGCCTATCGTTGTTTTCGACGAGGCAACTTCCTATTCAGACATTGAGAACGAACACAAAATACAGCTTGCACTCCAAAACCTCCTGCGAGGAAAGACCACGATTATGATTGCCCACAGGCTTCATACCATCCGCAATGCGGATAAAATTGTTGTCTTTCAGGATGGAAAAGTTGTCGAACAGGGAACGCATGATGAACTGATCGCCAGCGGAAGTACATACAGCCATATGTGGGACACCTATACAAGAGAAACTATCGGGGAGGAGTGAAAAGATTATGTTACGCAGTATTCAGAAATTGATTGGTGACAAACGAAAGCAGTTGATATTTCCTATTTTCCTGATGTCACTGGACGCCATCGGAAGCCTTGTCATGTACCTTATGCTGTATTTTACCGTAATTCATCTCCTGAACGGTTCTCTGACAGGTGGGCTTGTACGAAACTATACCATTGTATGCCTTATCAGTGTAATTCTCCGGCTGATTATTTACCGCAGCGGCTATTTTCTCTGCTTTTCCAGAGGGGCCGAAATGTGCAGCGGCCTACGCTTGGATTTGGCAAACCATTACCGTTCTCTAAGCCTTGGCTATTTTAATCAAAACAGCAGCGGGTATCTGCTTAGTACACTGACAAAGGATTTAAGCAATTTTGAACTTGTATTGACCCATACGCTGCCCTCTATCGTCAAAACATTGGTCATGGGCTGCCTGATCTTGGTTGGAACCTTTTTTATCAACTGGAAACTGGCGTTGGCCGAGTGCGTGGTAATTCTGATCGCGCTGCCGGTTTTGAATTGGGGCAACCGGCTTGTAGAGAAGTACGGAACGATCAAGCGTGATCTGACTTCTAAAATGATCTCTATTGTTCTGGAATACATCAAGGGCATGAAAGTGTTCAAGTCTGCAAATATGACAAGTACGCACTTCACAAGAATGTCTGATACGTTGGAGGACATACGGAAAACCAGCGTACAGGCGGAAGTAAAAACCGCCGCCCCCACAAGTATGTATTCTATCATTGCAAATTTCCTTTTGCCGTTTGTCCTGCTGGTTGGAAGCTATCTGTTCCTTGGCGGTACGATTGCTTCTGAACTGCTTGTGGCGTTTATGCTTATGAGCCTTGCGCTTTCTGCGCTGCTGATTGCGTTTGAACATTCGTATAACCTGCTGAAAGAACTGAAACTTGCCACTTCTAATCTGGAACAGGCATTTGACACAAAGCCGCTATCCTACAAAGAAGAAAAGGTAAAGCTCTCGCACTTTGATATTACCTTTGAAAACGTGAACTTCTCCTATAACCAGCAGGCCGATGTTTTACACAATATCAGTTTTCATGCCCCGGAGGGAAGCACTACGGCGCTGATCGGGCCGTCCGGCTCCGGCAAATCTACGGTTGCTAATCTGATCGCCCGGTTTTGGGATGTGACAAAAGGCTGCGTCCGCATTGGTGGGCAGGACATACGGGAGCTAAATCCTGACGGACTTTTGCACTATATCAGTGAGGTATTCCAGGAAAATACTTTGCTGTCCGATACGATTTACAACAATATCAAAGCTGGCCGTGAAGATGCTACCGAACAGGAAGTGATTGCGGCGGCAAAGGCGGCCCATTGTCATGAATTTATCGAAAGACTGCCTAATGGCTATCAGACCCATCTTGCCGAGGGCGGCAACACCCTGTCTGGCGGTGAAAAACAGCGGATTGCTATTGCAAGGGCAATCTTAAAGGACGCGCCTATCCTGCTTCTGGATGAATCAACGGCTTCTCTGGACGCTGACAATGAAGCAAAGATCAATCAGGCGTTAGACCGCCTGATGAAAGGGAAAACCGTTTTCGTGATTGCCCACCGTCTGAACACTATTCAGAACGCAGATCAGATTATTGTGCTGAATCAGGGACGGATTGAAGAAACGGGAACGCATGAAGAACTGTTAAGAAAGAAAGGCCATTACTACGAAATGGTGCAGGAACAGCAGAAAGCAAGAGAATGGATTGTAAAGGGGGCATAAACAGGAGCCGGTAAAGGAGGTAATACCGATGGGGCTACTTGACCTATTACTGGTTGCTGTCGGTCTATCAATGGACGCTTTCGCGGTTTCAGTATGCAAAGGTTTGAATACCAAAATGCACCCAGTAAAAACAGGGCTTGTCGCAGGGCTATATTTTGGTGGATTCCAGGCGCTTATGCCTACGCTGGGATATATCTGCGGCGGAACAATTCGCCAGTACATTGAAGCGGTTTCCAAATATGTTGCACTGTTTCTTCTGTGCATAATCGGTATCAACATGATTCGAGAAAATCTAAAAGGTGAATGTAAAGAAACAAACGGAGCATTGGGTTTTACTGTTATGGTTCCGGCTGCGATTGCTACAAGTATTGACGCTTTTGCTGTCGGCATAACGCTGTCAGCCTTAAATGTAAAAATTATCCTCTCGGCAACACTGATAGGAACCACAACATTCTTAATTGCATTTGTCGGCGTATGGATTGGACACTTTTTTCGGAAATCGGTTAGGAAACCGGGCCGGAATATTAGGCGGTGTGATTTTAATTTTAATCGGGGTACGGATTTTTATTATGGGCTGACAGAAAAGAATTGGAGGAATTTAAGAAATGAAAAAATTAAATGAATTGAGTGATGGCTCCTGCGGAAGGGTTGTTGCAATCAACGGGGACGCGCATTTTCAAAGCCGCGTGACCTCCATCGGCCTTACGATTGGCTGCCCTTTTGAAGTGATTCAAAATCCGAAAAAGCGGCCCGTTTTGGTGTACGCAAGGGACACGATGGTTGCCATCAACAAAACGGAATCTGACAAAATCATGGTGGAGGTGACAAAACAATGAGTGAAAAAACGATTGCCCTTTTAGGCCAGCCGAACTCCGGCAAATCAAGCTTGTTTAATGGCCTGACTGGTTCCCGTCAGCACGTCGGGAACTGGCCCGGAAAAACAGTGGAGCGCAAGGATGGTTCTTTTGTTCACAAAGATACCACCTATAAAATCATTGATCTTCCGGGAACTTATAGCCTGTCTGCAAATTCGGATGAAGAAGTTGTTACACGGAATTACATAGCCAGCGGGCAGGCAGATGTTGTTTGCATATTGGCTGACGCCTCCCAGCTCAACCGCAGCCTTTTCATGCTGGCTGATTATACCGGGATTCGCGTTCCCGTGGTTCTCCTGCTGAATATGATGGATGTGGCAAAATCGCAGGGGAAGCAGATTGACACCAATGGAATCGCTAAATCCCTGGGCATCCCTGTTGTGCCGCTGGTTGCTGCCGATAAAAAACAGTATGGCACATTTTTCCGTATGTTAGAAAGCATTGATAAAAATGCTTCGACTTTAGACGAAAAGCGCCTGGCGCAGATTTATCAGAATACAATCGGGGCCGCGTTTGACGAGATCAAGGCGCTGCTTCCTGCGGACGGAATCGGCATCTATTCGTCCACATGGTTGACTGCAAAGCTGATAGAACAGGACAAATTGGCGCGTTCTCTTGTGAAAGAAACCGTTGATGCAGGCACTTATACCGCGATTGAAAAGAAGCTGTCCGATGTAAAGGACGGAAACCTTTTGACAGGTGATTGCAAATTCCAGTGGATTGACAAACTTGTAAATGAGAACGTGACCAGCAAGAAGAACAAGCTGCCGCGGAGCCGGTTTGATAAGGCGGCCACAAGCAAACGCTGGGGAAAGCCTATTGCCATTGGCATGATCGTTTTAGGTCTGATCTGCTCTATGGTGATTGGCTTCCCGCTGATGGGGCTTTTCAGCGGGCTTATCAGTGCAATTTCCGTCCCTCTGGCCAACTGGCTGCTGGATATAGGCGCAGCGCCATTCCTTGTATCGCTGCTCTGCAACGCCATTTTGACCGCTGTTTCTTTCGCTCTGCAAATGGCAAGCTATGTGTTCGGAATCAGCCTTGTCTTTGGCCTGATGGAAGATGTCGGCTATATGGCGCGAATCTCCTATGTATTCGATGATACTATGACAAAGCTGGGATTACAGGGCAAAGCAATTATGCCTTTCCTCGTCAGTTTCGGATGCAATATCGGCGGAATCACTGGAACAAGGGTCATTGATTCATGGGGACAGCGTGTTATGACGATTGCCCTGTCCTGGGTAGTCCCCTGCGCTTCTACCTGGGGTGTAGTTGGACTTATCAGCGGTACGTTCTTCGGAAACGGGGCTGCTGTCGTAGTTCTGGCGTTGTTTGCCGTGGCGTTTTTGCACATCTTTATCACTTATAAGGTGTTTGGCCGGTCTTTGAACAAGGTAGAGGGGCGCACCGGCTTAATTATGGAATTGCCGCCTTACCATAAGCCTCATTGGAAAAGCCTGTTTGGTTCCGTTTTCAGCAAAATGGGAAATGTACTTAGCCGCGCACTCCGTATCATTATTTGCATTTCCGTGATCTTCTGGCTGCTTTCTTACTCGGCGGACGGAAATGTGGCGAACAGTATCATTTACAAGGTAGGAACCTTTATTGAACCTGTGACAAGCCTGTTTGGTTTACCGTGGCAACTGTTTATCGCTTTTGTCGCTTCCGCTATGGGCAAGGAGGCTTCTCTTGGCGTTATGGCTTCCCTGTTTAACACGGGAAGTATTTGGGCGGCTATTGAGCAGTCCGCTACCGTAGACACGGCGGCACTTAGTACAAGTATGCTGTCCGTCATATCCAGACCGGAAGCTCTTGCTTTCCTGTTCGCGTTTTTCTTCAATATGCCTTGCCTGATGGCCTTAACCGCAACAGCCCAGGAAACACACTCTATGAAATGGACTGTGCGAATTGCGCTCTATTATGTCCTTACAGCCTTGATTATGGCAACGATTGCGTATCACGTCGGTCTTGTTATTTTCTAAAGGAAAGACTAACTATTAAAAGTCAAGCCCCAAAACAAAATTTTCGAGAGAAATTT
>OLSX01004633.1_pt1 | contig 10144 bp, 9 predicted proteins | sample 1673141 | NCBI WGS metagenome assembly OLSX01 (sample SAMEA3136759, study PRJEB25190) | human gut metagenome | biome: human gut; feature: human-associated habitat; material: faeces | place: Austria | collected 2013
TTTCAGACTTACAAAGCTATATGCATAATCCCCCTAGTTTATCGGGTGAGCCGTATGATGGAGTGTTAAGGGTTGGGTGTTATTGACAGCAAGCAAAGGCTCGTTTGACAGCAAGCAAAGGTTCGTTTGATAGCAAGCATAGATTCGTTTGATAGCAAGCATAGATTGAATTTATATGTTATCAACGTCTTATACTGTCATTTAAAACGCTGCAATAATACATTTTTTTTTGGTTCATCCGATATTTGGAGTGACACAAGCTGGAGGTTATCGTGGAGGTTGGCGTCTTGATGTTCGTATAATGGACGTATAATTTATAGCTCGTATAATGAACGTATAATTTATAGCTCGTATAATGAACGTATAATTTTACTTGTAGTTCTTTTGTATGTAGTTCCCACAGAATGCACAGACCACACAGAAGCCTACGGGCTTAAGCTTTTCGAATCCACAGAATGGTCTACGCTTCGCGAGACAAGAATCCACAGAAATGATCGCTTGCGCCGCCATAGGTGGCGAACCATGCTTAACCTCGGCGACGCTACACAAGCAATCAATTCTGTGCCTTCTGTCGTATGACGCGCAGCGTCTATACGCTCTGTGGATTCAAAAACCTTAAGCCCGTAGGCTTCTGTGTGGTCTGTGCATTCTGTGGGAATTACAAGCAAAGGAGATACAAGTACAAGAGCCTCTCCCCGATAAACTGCAATTTACAATTCTATCACTCCAAATTCCGGATGAATCTTATTTAATTAAGGTGGTTGTTTGGCTTTTAGTATAAGTGAAAGCAAAAAAGCCGGGCCTCGCAATCAGCGAGACCCGGCTATATTTGTTCGAGTTTTTTAACTCTCTTGTTATTAGAGGTTAGGGTTCAACTCGTTCCACTTCTCAACAGCAGGAACGATGCCAAGCTCTACAATCTCGTCGCGCATCTTGCAGAGGTGCTCGTACGACTTAGCGAGGCTTGCCATCTCCTCCTCAGTGCCTGCAGGCTCTGTGAAGTGAACACCAGTCTTGTCAATAGTAGAAGGCATAGCCATCATAACGTTCTTGAAGCCGCACTTGTCGCAGTTAACGTAGCAACCTGCTGGCAATGTGAACTTCTCGCCACCCATAGCAGCCTCGATCATCTTAACAGCGTTGTAAGCAGGGCTCTGGAATGAAGAGCGGCCACGAAGCTTGATGATGTTAGAGCCACCCTGTACTGTGTGGTGCTTGATCTCCTCCCAACGCTCGTCAGAAAGACCCATCTCTGAGAGAGGCTTGCCGTCTACCTTAACCTGCGAAGCAAATACAGCCATCTGCTCGCCGTGGCCACCGTATGTGTGAGCGCCAGTTACCTTGTCCTGCTGTACGCCGAACTCGAGGGCGAGAGCCTGCTGCAAACGTGTTGAGTCAAGAGCAGCAAGTGATGTGAGCTGGTTTGGCTTCAAACCAGAGTGGATAAGAGCTGTAAGGGCTGTAACGTCAGCCGGGTTGAAGATAACAACAACGTGCTCTACGTCCGGGCAGTACTTCTTGATGTTGTCGCCGAACTCGGCAGCGATCTTGCAGTTGCCTTTCAAGAGGTCCTCACGTGTCATGCCGTCCTTACGAGGAGCACCGCCTGAAGAGATGATGTACTTAGCGCCTGTGAAAGCCTCCTTAGGATCTACTGTATAAGAGAGGTTAGCACCAGGGAATGCGCACTGCTGCATCTCGTCGAATACACCGTGTACACCCGGCTCGTAGATGTCGTAAAGACAAATGTTAGGAGTAAGACCGAGCATAAGAGCGCTCTGTACCATGTTTGAACCAATCATGCCGCCTGCACCGACGATCAAGAGTTTTTCGTTACTTAAAAATGCCATAATAAATAAGCTTTAATTATTTATGTTTATATAAATTATGATATACTTTTTTAGCCATACCTCTTGTTTGAGGTTGGCACTGCAAAGATACATTTTTTTTTATTTACTGCAAACGATATGCCGTTTTTAAAGTGTTGTTAAATCTTAATTTTTGATACCTTTTTATCGTTTTGTAATGTCAAGTTAGCACAATCTTGCCGTTGTGGGCTTCTGCCTTTGTCTTTCCGCCTTTGCGCAACTTGCCAAATAGTATCTCGCGCATAAGCAGAGGTTTGAGCATAGAGTCGACCGTGCGATCTATCTGACGTGCTCCGTATTCGCGTGTGAAGCCCTTTTCGAGCAACAATTCTTTGGCACTGTCTGCCACTGTAAGCTCCACATTCTTTTGTTGCAGCTTGTCGGTTAGTCGGCGTAGCGATTTGTCGAGTATAAGTTGTGCCATATGGTTGTCCATATCGTTGAACACCACGATGTCGGTAAGGCGGTTGATGAATTCGGGCTTGAATGTCTTCTTCACCTGCGACATCATAGCCTCGCCTTTTGACGTGTTGCTGGCAAAGCCTATGTTGGCTTGCGACGCATGCTGTGCACCGGCATTGGATGTGAGTATGATAACCACGTTGCGGAAGTCGGCTTTTTGGCCACGGTTGTCCGTAAGCGATGCATAGTCCATTATCTGTAAAAAGATGTTGTATATATCGCTATGTGCCTTTTCTATCTCGTCGAACAGCAGCACGCAGTTGGGTGTCTTGCGTATGGCATCGGTAAGTAGTCCGCCATCCTCGTAGCCCACATATCCGGCAGGCGAGCCTATGAGCTTGGATACGGCATGCTTCTCGGCATATTCGCTCATATCAAACCTAACGAGCTTAACGCCCAATTGGGCAGCCAACTGGCGTGCTACCTCGGTTTTGCCTACACCAGTAGGTCCTACAAACAGCAGACTTGCCATAGGTTTAAGCTCGTCACCTAGTCCGGCTTTAGCCATTTGCACAGCTTCCACAACGCTGTCTATAGCCTTGTCTTGCCCGTATATCTGTGCTCGCATATTGCTGGCAAGCGTCAGCAATGTGTCGTTCTGTTGGGTGCGAAGCGCCTCGGTGTCAATCTTGCACATTTTTGCAAGTATGTTGTTAAGCAAGTTGTTGTCAACAGTTTGTCGCTTCTGTGTAGTTAGAGGATGAGTTTCGCGATAGGCTCCAGCCTCGTCGATAAGGTCAATAGCCTTGTCGGGCAGAAAGCGGTCGCTAATGTGTTTGGCTGTAAGCTCCACAGCGTGCTCTATGCAACCCTTACTATACTTTACACCATGAAACTTCTCGTAGTTACCTTTAAGACCATTGAGTATTGCCACAGCCTCGTTGATCGAAGGTTCAGGAATGTCTATCTGTTGGAATCGACGTACGAGCGACTTCTGTTTGGCAATGTATCGGTTGTATTCCTCGTATGTTGTAGAGCCAATGAAGCGTATGGCACCACTTTCGAGATAAGGCTTGAGCATATTCGAAGCATCGAGAGCCGATTCGCCATTGCGCCCGGCTCCAACAAGGTTGTGAATCTCGTCTATATATAATATGGTGTTGCCCTCGGCTGAAAGGCCGTCCATTACCTGCTTGATGCGCTTTTCGAAGTCGCCTCTAAACTGTGTGCCCGCCACCATAGTGCCCATATCCATCATATATACCTTGGCACCTTTAAGGCGTTGGGGCACATCGCCACGCTCAATCATCGCAGTAAGTCCGTATACAAGAGCTGTCTTGCCCACTCCCGCCTCGCCAACGTGTAGTGGATTGTTCTTGTCTTTGCGGCACAACACTTGTATTGTTCGCTCCAGTTCGTCGTTGCGTCCTATTAGCGGATTGTGCTGAGTATATGTATCGTTAAGGCAAGTAACGAGCTGTCGCCAAGGAGCGTTGTTGAAGTCAAGTTTCTCTGTTTCGTCAATAGGATCATCAGTAGACTCGTTGTTATCGTAATAGCACAGCATGGCTTCAAAGAACTGTGCTTGCGATGAGCCTATCATGTTATGCAGAATATATGCGGCAGAAGAGTCGTCGAGCATAAGCATAGCCGCCACGAGATGTGGAATATCTATGGTGTCGACCTCGGCATTCTGCGCCTGCTTCATGGCCAACGACATCATCTGTGTAAACTGTTCGGATCCCTCTATGGAATAATGTGCGCCGTCGGGCACTCTTTCCATTTGTTCTAATGTCTTTTGCAGATAGTTCTGCATGTCTTGTATCTGGACGTTAATCTCGGATAAGGAGTAGAAGAAGGGCTGTTGTTCGGTTATGGCATATAGCACGTGTTCGGGTGTAAGGAACTCGTGTCGCATTGTACCGCACAATTCTATTGCTCGCTTAATGGCTGAGGCTGTGAAATTGCTATTTTTCAAAGTCTTGTGTGTGTTATGTCGTGTTAGTATATTCTTTAAAAAATAATGGTTCCCTATGCTATTCGGGTTTGCATTCAAGTCGCAAAGGAAAGTTGGCCTCGCGGGCCATAATTGTAGCCTTGCGCACCTTAGACTTGGCAATATCGTAGCTGTATACGCCAACGGTTGCGCTGCCATGATGGTGAACATCCAGCATTAAGGTCTCGGCTTCGGTAGTAGACTTAAAAAACACCGACTTGAGAATGTGCACAACAAAGTCCATTGTGGTGAAGTCGTCGTTGTATATTATCACCTTGAATCGTTGTGGCTCTCGTATTTTTGTGTCGGTGCGGTCGCGTAGTGATGTCTGTTGGTTTGACATATCTTAGTGTATATTTGTTTAAATAATAAGACGATGATATATTTGTGCATTAATAGTCGGACGACACAATCTTCATGTATTCGTCGTAACTGATGTGTCGGCCACCCATTGACTTAAGATGTGGTGTCTCAAACTGGCAGTCTATAAGTTTGCCGCCATTCTGCTGCATAAACCTTGCAAGATGTATAAGGGCTATTTTGCTGCCGTTAGGCACAAGCGAGAACATACTCTCGCCGAAGAAGCTTGAGCCTATAGCCACACCGTATAGTCCACCTACCAGTTGGTCGGTATGCTCATCCCACACCTCTACACTGTGTGCAAATCCTTGTTGGTGTAGTCTGGTGTAAGCCTCAATCATGTCTTTGCCCAACCATGCACCCTGCTCGTTGTATCGCAGTTGTGAACAGTTGTTTATAACGCCATCGAAATCGTTGTCGATAGTACATGTGTATTGTTCGGCATGTTGGTTGAGGAAGGTTCGCATAGAATGCGACACGTGTATCTCGTCTGGGAATATGACAAAGCGGTTCATAGGGCAATACCAATGTATCTCACGACAGTCGCGAAAGGAATACCATGGAAATATACCGTTGGAGTAGGCAAGGAGCAAACGGTCTGTGCTCAAGTCGCCTCCTACGGCAAATAGTCCATCCGAATCGCCAAGCCTTGGATTAGGAAAAACTAAGCGTTTTTTGTCGAGTCTGTATATCATACTGCAAATTTATAAAAAAACGACATCTTATTATTGTTTTATACGCAGAAATTTTATTGTTGATGTTATTGTTTTGTTTTTGATAAAAATAAAACAATAAGCCGTCTAATTCGTTCAAATTGTGTAACTTATGCCACGCATAAGCATTTAACAAACCTAATAAAGCTAACTTGCTCAATGAAAGCATTATTATTCTTCATAATGTCAATGCTCGTTTCGGTAGCAGGCATGGCGCAGAAGCCTAAGTTCAATATCGAAGCCGACCTGCAACGACTTGACTACGTCATGACCAACAGCGCCAACTACGACCGTCAAAAACAGCAGAATATCAACCTCATAAAGCGTTCCATGGGGGCTTATGTCACTCCTATGGAACGCTACAACTATTTCAAGCGTCTGTACGACGAAAACACTTATTCATACCTTTTTAATAACATTCATTACTTCCAGAACAATTGGTCCATAATCTCGTAACGCTTCTCCATGTTAGGGTCTTCCTTAACAAAAGTGTTGGCGTCGATCTGTAGAACCGGAGCTATGGCTTTGCCGTTGGTAGTTGGCCAATCAACGAGTCCGAGTCCATTAGGGTTGCCAGTCTTAACGAAGTTGACGTAGTAGTTGCTGAAGATATCTGATATTGTGTAATCCTCTGGCTGCCAGTCGTACACGCGGTTTGTAGGTAGTGTGCCCATGGCATATTCAATATCGGCAGAGTGAACTGCACCAATGTTCTTTGGAGCGGCAGGTGTGTCTGAGGTCTTATCCTGAACACCGCCAGCAAGACCTGCAACCTTGTCCTTCAATACCATGTCAGGACGTGGGTGACAATAACGGTAGCGATATACTGGCTGTCCTCCAGTAAGCTTGTGCATATTGCCCCACTTCCATGTAGAATAGTCGAGGAAGATGTCACCGGCAAGATTGTTGCCTGGTTGTCCCATAACATCGGCATCAGTGTTGAGGCCATAGAGCTTGAACAGTTCATCGGTAGCATCACCATAGATGGCGCGTGCTGCTTCCCTCAAATTCTCTATTGTGGCTGGTTTGCCACGCAGAATGAACATGACATTCATCTCCTGATTGTTGCCACCGATAAGCAATGGCACCTTAGTCTGCTCGCCATTGGCAAACACATCGTAGGGCTGCTTTGTCCAGAAGTATCCGTCGATGTTGTATGTAGGTACACTCTTTACACCGGCCTTCTTCATAAGCTCCTCGGCAGAGAGCGAACGCAATTCCTTAATATTCTTGCAGCCAATTTTTTTCGTCATTTTTAGGCCCTGGGTCTCAGCCTCCTTAAGTGTGGCAACCTTATTTGTTCCAATAACCGAACCGCTCGAACCCATTGCCTGGGCAAACAATCCTTTGCACAATGGCGATGCCATAAGCGAGCTAACCGACATTGAACCTGCCGACTCGCCTACGATAGTGATACGGTTAGGGTCGCCACCGAATGCTGCTATATTATCTTTTATCCATTTGATGGCAGCCACCTGGTCGAGAAATCCATAATTGCCCGAACCCTTATACGATGTCTCCTTAGAGAGTTGCGGATGTGCAAAGAATCCGAAGATGCCCTCGCGATAGTTGGCTGTAACTGATATGATGCCCTTGCGTGCCATAGCATCGCCTGCATATCTTGGCTCACTGCCGCTGCCACACATCAGACCACCACCATTGAAGTAGATAAGTACAGGCAGATGCTCGTCCATTGTCTTTGCTGGTGTCCATACGTTAAGGTACAGGCAGTCCTCACTCATCTTCTTTGTACCAAAGTTCATGTCGCCGAAGAGGTTCTCCTGCATAGGGTTTGGTCCATATTCTTTAGCTTGGCGTACGCCCTGCCATTTCTCTACTGGTTGTGGAGCCTTCCAACGAAGATTGCCTACTGGAGGTGCGGCAAAGGGAATGCCCTTGAATGTCTTTACACCAGATTCGTTTATGCCCTCAAGTGTGCCTTCGGCAACGTTTACTCTTGTGGGTTGTTGTGCAAACAATACTCCTGTGAGCAATGTAAGCATAAATGTCAGAAATGATTTTCTCATACGTATAATGATTTATATGTTTAAATTATATCTTTTCGAAGTTATTGGCTCAACTCTCAAATACTGCTTATTTAGTTACAATCTACAAATTTACTCTTTTTCTGTTACAATCTACTATTTTATCCTTCTTCAGTTACAATTTACCTATACCTTATATATATTTTAAATTAAAATTGTGCCAAATACTGCCACATTCTTCACATTGCTCTTGATAGGAAGCGTATTTTTGAGGTACTTAAGCAAAACCATTCCCTTGAATCCCCACTCATGGCGCAGAATCTCGGTAATTAGGTCGCTACGCTCGCTGGTCATTGTGCCGTTTGATAATAGGTAAGCATGATTTTAATGGTTGTATATAATATTTAAAAGTTCTATTCCGTGACACGGAACGGCCGTTCCGTGTCACGGAATGCGCGTTCCACGTCACCGAATGGCCATTCCGTGTCACGGAATAGAGATTTTAATTGTGTTTATTCCAATAATCTATGTGGTTTAATTGTTTTAGCCTATCACTTTATGCATTATAGATAATACGAGCTGAATTAATGATTGCTTAAGTCTATAACCCTTATGGATATAAAGTGAATATTCTTATCATATGCTCCATACTTCCAAGTATATTTCTCCTATTTTGTCCTTTTTTAAATATATTAACACTTACCTGTATTCTTGTTTGAAAATAAAGTACTAATTTTGTGCGCTTAAAATCTATTGAAAACCAATTAGAAATAAGTCAATACAAGTATTAAATTCAAATAAGAACCAATAACTATACATTATTTTTAAACTTTTAATTATGAGAAAATTGTTAAAATTGTTATTAATCATGCTGCTAACTATTGTATGTACGGCAAGTAGAGCACAAGAAATTACCATGGATTTCACGGATAATAGTGGTTGGAATATCCCTGGTAAGGGTGAAACTCCCAATCCGCCTCAAACGTTTGGCGATGGCAATAATGCTATTACGTTATCGGGTGATTATTATTATGCTAATTTTAGTTCAAACCCTTATTTGATGCTTAAAAGTGAAGCCACACTAACCTTTTCCAAATTTGATTTTGATGTGGAAAGAATTGTTGTGAAAGGAAGCGGTTCTGCTAATAATTCTTCCCTGGATATCTTTGTTGGTGACACTTCTGTAAGTGGAAAAGTTATTGCTAATGGTTTAAGAGCTTTATGGATAAATGAAAGTTCTCAAGCTGAAGGAAATGTTTATACACTGAAAGTTACTGATGACAACGCTCATATAGACAGAATAGAGATCTACAAAAAAGGTTCATTTGCGCCAGAGGGAAAAGCAGTTTCCTTTGTAGCTGGTAAGGATATAGTCGCAGGCAATAGTATTATAAAAGATGGAGTTACTATTTCTGGTGAAAAAATAAAATTTTCAAAAAATAGATATGGCATATATAGTTTTGAAAAAGGTTGCGATTTTACCATATCTGTACAAACTGGTACCATAAAAAAGATTGAATTTTTAGGGGATTCATATTTGAAATATTTGACAGGCGATGAAAATTTGAGTGTTTCTAATTTAAAGGCTGAATGGACGGGTAATGCTCAAGAAGTGTCATTTACTAGTCCAAAGGGTGCTCCAAGAGTAACCTCCATTACCGTTTACGTCTCCCTCCCCACAATCTCCCTTTCCGAATCCGAAGAAAATAAAATCGAGACTAAATCCGATATAAGTATCTCCCTTAACCGCAAGCTTGTTAAAGGTGCATGGAACACAATCTGTCTGCCGTTCGATGTGTCTGCAGCTCAAGCTAAGTCTGCTTTTGGTGCGGATGTTAGGATAGCTGCTCTTAATGCTGAAAGCAAAGGCAATACTTTGATGTTTGACAACAAGACTGCCGAAGGTATTAAGGCTGCCGTGCCTTACTTGATTATGCCGTCGGAGGTTAAGGCTGACGATAAGTATGAATTTTATAATGTAAGTATTAAGCCTGAAAATGCTGCCCAGGCTTCTGCCGTAAGCACACTTGATGGTTTCGCCTTTAAGGGTATATATAATAAGGTGGACATCACTCAGGGTATTAACAATTCTGAAAGCTACGCAGCTTTCCTTGGTGCTAACAACACTCTGTTCAAGGCTAAGGCTAATAGTATTACCAAAGGTTTCCGTGCCTACTTTGCCATTCCTAATTCTACAGCAACATCTGCCTTGCGTGTAGTTGTCGACGGTAATGCCACTTCTATAAAGAATATCAACTGTGGGGTGGTGGAGAACGATGATGCTGTATACAATCTGCAAGGTCAGCGTGTTGATGCCCATAGTCTCATGCCAGGCTTGTACATCAAGGCTGGCAAGAAGTTCGTTGTGAGATAATAAGAAAACTATTTATAAACAAAACTAAAACATTTATAGCAATGAAGAAAATATATTCAACTCCTAATATTGAAATCATTAACTTTCAGGGCGACATAGTGCTCAATACAACATCCGAGACAGTAAACCGGGTCTGCGATTCGGAAGGTGGTGGCTACGAGATTAGCATCAGTAGTGGCAATATGAGAGAAGCAGGACAAGAAGAAGCTTATTCGGGTGGCCAGTCGCAAGTATGGGATGACTAATGTTATTGGTTGCTTTTGTTGATTCTTGATTAAGTGTAATGTCTTCTTATATATTATAATAATGTATATATGTTTGCGTACACAGAGTAAAGATTGATACAAATCAATAATCATTATGAAAAGTGTAAATATATAAAGTTTTCTTGCCAAAAGTTTTGGTGGTTCAAGAAAAAGTCATACCTTTGCATCCGCTTTCGAGAA
>OLSX01004640.1_pt1 | contig 10126 bp, 7 predicted proteins | sample 1673141 | NCBI WGS metagenome assembly OLSX01 (sample SAMEA3136759, study PRJEB25190) | human gut metagenome | biome: human gut; feature: human-associated habitat; material: faeces | place: Austria | collected 2013
TGCGCACCACCGCCAGCACCTCGCCGCCCATCCGGGCCTGCCACTCCTCGTGGGTCTCCGGCCGCTTGGACTGAAAGGGCTTGCGGGGGTCGAAAAATTTTTCCTTTGGCAACGTGTGGTCACCTCTCAAAAATCAAAATCGTACCGCTGCTTTTTGGGCTGGTGGGCATATTTTTTGTGCTCCGCATCTGCCAGCAGGGCGGCAGCGGCGGCGTTTTCTGCCTTGGCGGCAAGGGCGGCAGCGGACGCAAAAGCGGCTTTATCCAGCACGTCCAGCGCCAGCAGGGCGCGGATGCTGTCGGTGTCCTGTGCCTTTAAAAGGCGGGCAAGCACCCGGTCGGTGTTGGCTGCCAGAAACGCCCGGTAGTGTCCGGCGGCAGCTTCGGTCAGCTGCCACGGATACCGCAGACGGGCAAAGCAGAGCATCGCCATAATGGCGGCGTCATCGGCATCGTGCCCCTGCGGAAAGATGGCGTCATATTCTGCGGGGAGGAATTTATTGTCGAGAAAACACTGTCTGTAATGGTATCCCTGCCCGGAAAAGGTGTGCAGCAGGATGTGGGCGGGGGTCTCCTCGATGTCCTCCCAGTAGGCAGGATACCACAGCGCCGCCAGCGGCGCGGGGGCATCGGCGGGCCAGAACTGTGCCTGCACCGCCTCGGTGATATTATTCACCAGTGCAAACAGCCCGGTGGGCTGCTCCGGTGCGGCCTGCACCCGCAGGGTCTCCAGCGCAAAGCAGTTCAAAAACACATCGCTGCCCACGGTAAGTCCCCCGCTGCCCACGGTGAGCAGGCGCAGGCTGCGGCAGTTGTAAAAGGCGCAGCTGCCGATGACCTGTACACTGTCCGGCAGGGTGACTTCCTCCAGAAAGCTGCCGCACACCGGGTGCAGTTCTTCTTCGTCCGCAGCCGGGGCGTCAAGGTCAAAATCGTATCGGCGGGCAGGCTTTTGCCCCACCGCCTGTCCAAACGCCCGGGTCAGCCGCACCGTGCCGTCTGCGCTTACTGCGTAGCGGCACAGGGCATCCGGCGCAGGCAGGCTGCGGGGCTTTTCGGAAAAGCAGTAGTCGCCCAGCTCGGTCAGGGCAAGGCTGCCGCCCGCCGGGGCGGGCAGAGTGCCCGGCAGCACCACGCAGGGTGCAGCGCCATACACCCGCACCAGCCGTGCTGTATCTGCCGAAAGGGGCAAGATATCCAATATCAGTTCGTTTGCCTGTTCCACCATGCTGCGACCTCGTTTTTCTGCATTCATTCAGCTTTCAGTATACCGCGAACAGGGGGTGATTGTCCAGTGCAGAGAACGATTTGGAACGGTTCTGTGCTGACGGGCTGCGGGACCCGGCAACGCTGCCGGTGCTCCCCTTTTGCTGCCGCCCTGTTCAAGTCCGCTGTTCTGCCGGTGCCGCTGAAGAGAAATTGCCGCATAAAACAAAAAAGACAGCCATCAAAAGCTGTCTTTTTTGTGGTGCAGGAATGCAATCCAAATCCGAATAACCTTCCAGCACCGATTCCAGAATGATGCCCTCTGGCCCCTCGGAGATGATCTCGGTAGCCGACATGAACTTGACACCGTTCTTCTTCTTTCTGACAGAAAGGGCCGAACCCGTGCAACGAGTCCGGCCCTTTCTGTGCTTTGGTTGGATCTTAAGCAAAGTTATGGTAAATGAAGAAGTTGGCTTTGGGAGTTTACAGCAGGCTCAGTGCTTCCTCGTCTGCCACAAGGATGCAGTCCGGATGCAGCTGCAGGATGCTGCCGGGGCAGGCAGGGGTCACAGGGCCGGTCACGGCGTCCTTGACGGCCTGTGCCTTGGCTTTACCGTTGGCTACCACCAGCACCTTGCGTGCCTGCATGATGGTCTTGATGCCCATGGTGTATGCCTGTTTGGGGACAAGGTTCTCGTTGCCGTCAAAGAAGCGCTTGTTGGCTTCGATGGTAGTGGGCGCAAGGTCGATGCAGTGGGTCTCCAGCTCAAAGGCTTCGCCCGGCTCATTGAAGCCGATATGACCATTGGGGCCGATGCCCAGCAGCTGCAGGTCGATGCCGCCCAGCTTGTGGATGATACCGTTGTAACGGGCACACTCGGCGGCAGTGTCCAGATTGGTGCCGTCCGGCAGGTTGGTCTTGGCCGGGTCGATATTCACCTTGCTGAACAGGTTCTCGTTCATGAAATACCAGTAGCTCTGGGGGTGCTCCTTGGGCAGGCCGCGGTACTCATCCAGATTGACAGTAGTGACCTCGGAGAAATCCAAATCGCCTTTGTTGTACCAGTCCACCAGTTGGGCATAAGTGCCCACCGGGGTGCCGCCGGTGGCAAGACCCAGTACACAGTCCGGCTTCATGATGACCTGTGCGGAGATGATGTTAGCCGCTTTGCGGGACATATCCTGATAATCTTTTGCGCGGATGATCTTCATAATAATACTCCTTTTATAGTACCGTTACGCCTGCGTTCCGGCAGGCCTGTAAAAATTCTACGGGCAGCTTTCCGTCCGAGATCACAATATCAATATCGGACAGCTCACAGATGTGGAATGTACTTTTCAGTCCGATCTTGGAGGAATCCAGCAGCACGGCTTTCTGCTCACAGCGGCGGAGCACGGTCTGCTTGAGCCGTGCTTCATCCTCCACGCCGCAGGTAAAACCGGTTTCCGGGCTGTAACTGGTCACGCCCAGCAGCAGCAGATCAAAGTTGATGCCCTCCATCGTCTGGATGCTCTGTGCACCGCAGACGCTCAGGCTGAACCGGTTCAGGCTGCCGCCCGGCAGGGACACATGGGGCTTTTCCAGCTTTGCCAGCTCCATGGCGCAGCTCAGGCCGCTGGTGTAGATGAGCATGGGCTGATCCGGGATGCACCGGGCCACTGCTGTGGCGGTGCTGCCGGAATCCAGAAACAGGGTGGTGTTGGGGCGCAGCAGAGCAGTGGCTTTTTCGGCAATGATCTGCTTTGCTTCGGCATTGCGGGCGGAACGGCGGCTCAGCAGGTCGTCTGTGCCTACCACCTGCTCCACCGACTTGACACCGCCATGCACCCGCACCACACGGCGGGCTTCATCCAGTGCTTTCAGGTCGGTGCGCAGGGTCATTTCCGAAACGGAAGGGAAAGCTTCCTTGAGCTGGGCAAAGCTAATGCTGCCTTTGCGGTTCACCAGCTCCACGATTTGATTGCGGCGTTGTTCCATGGGGGATTCCTCCTGTCTGCGTTTGTCCTGTCCCATGGCACGTTCCGCTTAGTCCTCCGGGTTGAAGTTTGCCAGCAGATATTCCTCTGCTTCCGGGCACCACAGGCCGTTGTGGGCATCCACGATGTCAGCCAGTGCGGTATAGCGGGGGTCGTTGTCCTGTTCGCCCTTGGCACGCAGATCGGTCAGGGCGATGAGGGGCATGGTCAGGTGGGTGTAGATCAGCTTTTTGCCGCCGGGGATCTTGGGCAGGTTGAGGGTGGTCTCGGCAGCGGCGTTCAGACCGCCGATGTGGGTGACCATCACAGCCGGGTCGATGCGCTTAGCGGCGGTCAGTTCCAGCGACTCGATCATGTCGGCGGTATTACCGCCGGTGGTGCCCATGACATGGGTAGAATTGTAGTGCACATCGTAGAAGTTCATCTTGGCGCTGAACTGCTTGTCGGTGGGGCCTGCAAAGAAGTTCAGGCAGCCGTCACGACCCAGCACAGCACTGGACAGCTCCACCACCGGCGCGATGGGGGCGTAGCAGAACACATCATCAAAGCCGGTACCGCCGGTCAGCTCCCGCAGCTCGGCAGCGGGGTCTGCCATGTTGGCGGTGTTGACGAAGTACAGGTCGATGCCGTCCTTCTCCTTGACCTCCTTCGGGGGGAAGAGGGACTCCGCACGGGCCAGACGATCCTCGTTGATATCGGTGACCACCACCATGCCGGGGCGCACATCACGGTGCAGTGCGTAGGTCAGAGCACCCAGACCCATGGGGCCTGCACCGGCCAGAATCGCCAGCTTGCCACCCTTCTTGATGCCCATATCGTGATGGTACACACCCATCTTGGTGTGGTAGGCGGCGTTGAAAGCACCGATGGAGCAGCTCATAGGCTCGGCCAGAGAAGCCTCGTAGTAAGCACGGCCCTTGTACTCCAGCAGGCAGCCCAGTTCCATGACCTCGGCAGGGATGATGCAGTAGGTGGCGTCGCCGCCGAAGAACTCGTAGGAGTAGCCGGGGCTCCACATGGTGCCCTTGTAGTTCAGGGCGGGCTGCAGGGTGAACTTCATGCCGGGCTTGAACTTGTCCTGATGCGCCTTGCCCACCTTGACGATATCACCGGCGAACTCGTGACCCATGATGGCGGGGTGCTCGGCTACATCCGGATGCACACGCTTGTGACCAGTGCCGAGGATGGCGCACTTGTAAGTAGACATGCAGATGCTATCGGAAACGACCTTGACCAAGATCTCATCGTCCTTGATCTCCGGCAGTTCAAAAGTATCCAGACGCAGGTCGTTGGCGGCGTGCAGACGAACAGCTTTGACTTTCATAATGAAACTCTCCTTTTATTATAACAGTTACCGTTGTGTTTTCAAGAAGTTTTACAGATGCTGGAAGGTGACCAGCGGCAGCAGTTCTTCGATCTGGCTGCGCTCTGCGGCCTGTGTGCCGCTGCACATCACATTGGCGGCTCCTGTGGCGATGGACAGGCGAACGGTGTTTTCTTCGCTAAGCCCTTCCGCTTCGGCGTAGGCGAGAGCGGCGACCACGCTGTCGCCGGCACCCACCGTGCTGCCCACTTTGACCTTCAGTGCCGGAGCGTAGATCACGCTGTCCTTGCGGAGATACAGCGCACCCCGACCGCCCATGGACACCACCACATGTTCGATGCCCCTGCGGATGAGCGCCTGACCGGCATCGGCCAGTTCATCCAGCGTTTTCAGCTCCCGGCCCATCATGCGGGAAAGCTCGTCGTTGTTGGGTTTGACCAGATAGGGAGCAGCCTTCAGCCCCTCTGCCAGCAGCTCGCCGTCTGCATCCAGAAAGACCTTTGCCCCTGCCTTTTTGCAGGATTCCACCCATGTGTAGTAGGTGTCCTTGGGGGCACCCTTCGGCAGGCTGCCTGCCAGCACCACGATATCCCCCCGTTTCAGTTCCTTCAGCAGGTCGTACAGCAGGGCGGTCAGCTCCGGGGCATCCACCTCGATGCCCGGCTCGTTGATGTCGGTGTTGGTGTGGTTTTCCGGGTCGATGACCTTCAGGTTCGTGCGGGTCTCGCCGGGCACGAAACGGAAGTTGTGGGCAAGCCCTTCACCTTCCAATGCGTCCTGAATGGCTTTGCCGCTGTTACCGGCCAGAATGCCGATAGCCTTGCTGGTCCCACCCAGCTTTGCGATCACCTTGCTGACGTTGATGCCCTTGCCACCGGGATCGGTACGCATCTTGGTGATCCGGTTTACGGTGTCCAGCGCAAGGTTCGGGATCTCAACGGTCTTGTCCAGCGCCGGATTCAATGTTACGGTGTAGATCATGGGAACAACAGCCTCCTTCATGATTGTTGTTATGAAACTCGAAACTGTTGAAACGAAAGCTCTGGCATTATAATACCAACAGTTTTCGCCCGTGTCAAGCTGTTATTTCAACAAATTGCACTGCGTGTTTTTGGTGCTTTTCGCCAACTTTCTGGGATACATGATTTTTAGTTCAAAAGTTCTCTAATAGGTATCTTGTTATAATAACAAAAAAGCTCCCGGCTCTGCCCAAAAGGCAAAAGCCGGGAGTGCGTTTTCAGTTCATTTTGTATGCGGCGGTTTGCAGTCCGCAAAAAAGCCACGGTCAAAGCCCTGTTCCAGCAGGTCTGCCGCTTCCTGCTGCTGGCCGGTGCGCAGTGCCTCCATCAGCCGGGGCGTTTCGATCAGCTGCCCGCTGACATTCTGCATGACCTCCACCGGGACGCCGTTCCCGTCATCCGGGGCCAGCAGTACCAGTGCCCCCAGCACGATGCGCCCCGGCTCATAGACCGGCGGCTGTGCCTGCAGATAGCCCAAGCGGCAGTCCTTTACCGCACTTGTCCTGCAATGGAGCAGCAGGGCATACAGGGGTTTGATGTAGGTATCGCTCAGCGTTTCACGGCGGCGAAGCTGCTGCTCCACCAGCCGGGCGTCCGCTTCCTGCGGGCAGAACAGCTGCGCCGCTGCATGGATGAGGGCAGCGCGGCTGCCGGGAACCTTGACGGGCTGGATGGTCAGATATTCCAGCAGCTCGGTCATGGACCGGGTCAGGCGCGCATAATACTGCAGCTTGGAGCCTGCGTGCGGTGCATCCTGCACGGGCTGCACCGCCGGTTCCGGTTCTGCGCGGTTCTGGCTGTACCGCGTGATAGCGTCCTTCAGCACGGCACGATCCGGTTCCAGCAGGGAAGGGCTGATGCACACCGCCGGGTAATCCAGTTCCAGCGGCACGGTGGAGATAATGAAGTCGATTTTTCTCCGACGCAGGTCGGCAGTGTTCAGCTCCCGCACCGAGCAGCACCCCTCCACCTGCAAAGAGGGAAACTCGTTTCCCAGCCGGGAAGCCAGAAAGCGGCTGGAACCCATGCCCAGCGGACAGGCCACTACCACCCGCAGCCGCAGCCGGAACATGGCATTCTGTTCCAGCACTGCGCCAAAGTGCATGGCAAGGTAGGCCGCTTCATCGTCTGAAATGGCGGGCAGAACGAATTGCTGCTGCACCGCATCACAGGCGGCGCGGGTGGCTTTCCACAGGCCGGGGTAGGCGGTGCGGATGGTGTCCAGCTGGGGGTTTTCGGTACGAATGTTCTGCTCCACCCGCAGCAGCATGGGGCGCAGGTGGCAGTACAGGTCATCCCGCAGGGAGGTGTAACCGGAAAGGTCTGTGTGCAGCGCCTTTTCCATTTCCCGGATAAGGGCGGCTTCCAGATTCCGCAGTTCCATCTCCTGCGCACTGCCCCAAGGATCCTCCGCACCCAGATAAGCAGCGAGATACAGTTCCAGATACTGCGCTTCCTCAGGCGGCAGGGTCAGCCCGAAGGCGCGGTTCAGCGCCGCCACCAGCCGGGCAGCATGATTGCCCGCCGGACGCAGCCCTCTGGGGGCACTGCCCTTGTCGCCGCCCTGCCGCAGCTGCTGAATGGTCAGGGTGCAATGGATCGCCAGCGCCAGAAAACCTGCATCCGGCAGATGGAGCTGCTCTTCCTGTTCAAACTGCTGCAAAACCGCCCAGACCTTTTCGGCCGTTTTTGTATCCAGCAGGGTCGAGAAGATCTCGTTTTCCGGCATCCGTCCGCAGAGCACCTCTGCCAGTTCCTTTTCCGGCATACTGCTGCGCAGCAGGGCAGACACCACCCTCCGGTAGGAAGAAGCATCCCCCTGCAGCCAGACCCCCACGCCGGGGCGGCGGAACATCTCCACCCGGTAGGGGTGCAGCTTGGTCTCAAGTTCATCCAAGTCCGCAGACAGCGTGCTTTCCGAAACACCAAGCGCCCGTGCCAGTACCGCTGTTTTGCAGGGCTCCTGCTCGCTGAGCAGCCTTGTCAAAAGCTGCTGCCGCCGCTCTGCGCGGGAAAGTTCTTTCCTGTCGCCGCTGTTCAGCTGGGTGCGCAGTGCGTCTCGCCGCTCCGGCGCTTCATCCAGCAGCAGACCCTTGCCGGGATTCCGCACAAAATGCGCCCCGGCAGCCTGCATCCACTGCTCCACAGCGGGCAGCTCCCGCAGCACGGTGCGGCGGCTGACCCCGATGCTTTCAGCCAGCGCCGCCGCCGTCACCCAGCCCTGCGGCAGGCTGAGCAGCTGCTCGATCAGCTTCCGTGCATTTGCCGACAGTTCCTCACGATACACCGCACCCATGTTGCTTTTCTCCTTTTCCCAAAAGTTACCCATTGCTTCTATTGTAGCATAGTGCCACCCCGTCTGCCAGCCCCAACGCAGAAAAGAAGTTGTGTGTTTTTTGTCACTATTGCCCGGTGACAAAAGCTTCCTTGTTCCCGTCTTGTATCCCGGCGCATCAGCAAATATGCACAAATCACCCGTGCATCCATTGGAAATGTTGCCGTATCAGCCCACTGGTGTCACCATCCTCCGGTGACAACCCCACCGCTTGTCACCATTGAAATCCGGCGCAGTATCGGCTAGAATAGGGCCAGAACGAAACGAAAGCTCCTCCGAACAACCGTCCGCAGGCCGCAGCTCCCATGCCACAGGAGCTGCACCGCCTGCCTTTCAAGTGAAAAAGGAGAGCTACAAATGAAAAACGCTGTTTCCCGCTTTGGCAAGTTCCTCAGCGGCATGGTCATGCCGAATATCGGCGCATTCATCGCGTGGGGCTTCCTCACTGCTCTGTTCATTGAAGCGGGCTGGTTCCCCAACGAAAAGCTGGCCAGCATGGTCTCCCCGATGCTGACCTACCTGCTGCCCATCCTCATTGCAGGGCAGGGCGGCAAGATGATTGCAGGCGACCGCGGCCGTGTCATCGCCGCCATCGCCGTGGTGGGCTGCATCTGCGGCTCGGACTACACCATGCTGATGGGCGCCATGGTCATGGGCCCTCTGGCCGGCTGGGTCATCAAGCAGTTCGACAAGAAGGTGGAAGGCCATATTCCCGCCGGTTTCGAGATGCTGATCAACAACTTCTCCATCGGCATTCTGGGTATGCTGCTGGCCATCCTCGGCTACTACGTCATCGGCCCGTTCATGACTGCCATCCTCACCGTGCTGACCGCCGGTGTGGACTTCCTTGTGGCGCACAGCCTGCTGCCGCTGGTGTCCATCTTTATTGAGCCTGCAAAGGTATTGTTCCTGAACAACGCCATCAACCACGGTATTTTCAACCCAATTGGCGTCAGCCAGGCTGCAGAGGCCGGCCGCTCCATCATGTACATGCTCGAGACCAATCCTGGTCCCGGTCTGGGCGTTCTGCTGGCGTACTGCCTGTTCTGCAAGGACAAGACCACACGTCAGTCCGCTCCCGGCGCGGTTGTCATTCACCTGCTCGGCGGTATCCACGAGATCTACTTCCCGTACATTCTGATGAATCCGATCATCATTCTGGCTCCGATCGCGGGCAACTTCTGCGCGATCCTGTTCTACACCATGACCGGTGCCGGTCTGTCCGGCCCGGCATCCCCCGGTTCGATCATTGCCTACATGGCGATGGCGCCGCGTGACTCCGTTCTGACGGTATTTATCGGCGTTGTCCTTGCAGCTGCCGTATCGTTTGTACTCTCGTCTGTCATTCTCAAAGCAACTTCCGGCAATGCGCAGAACCTCAGCGAAGCGCAGGCCAAAATGCGGGATATGAAGGCGCAGGCCAAGGGTGAAGCACCCGCAGCCATCGAATCCGCACCGATAAACGCCGGTGACGTGCACAAGATCGTATTTTCGTGCGACGCAGGCATGGGATCGAGCGCAATGGGCGCGACCAAGTTCCACAACCGCATCAAGGCCGAGCGTCCGGAGCTGATCGTCACCAACTCCAGTGTAGATAACGTACCTGCTGACGCAGATATCGTTGTCTGCCAGCGTGTCCTCGCCGAGCGTGCCCGCAGGAGTGCACCGCAGGCACAGATCATCACGATTGGCAACTTCCTTGCGGACCCGAATCTGGACACCCTGTACCAGACGCTGACCGCTGCACCTGCCGCGAAAGCCGCGGCTCCCGGAACCACTGACGAACCTGCCGCGCAGGATCAGGGCCTTGTAATCCAGGCCGAGGACATTCAGCTTGGCCTACCCTCTGTTGATAAGGAAACCGCGATCCGCGCCGCAGGTGCGCTGCTTACCAAACGCGGCTATGTCGATGCCGACTACGCCGATGCAATGGTCGAGCGCGAAAAGCTCGTTACCACCTACATGGGCATGGGCGTTGCCATCCCGCACGGCACGAGCGAAAAGAAATCCACTGTCAAAAAGTCCGGCGTTGTCATGCTGCAGTACCCTGACGGCGTAGACTTCGGTGACGAGAAAGCATACCTCATCTTCGGCATTGCCGGTGTCGGCGATGCACACCTTGACCTGCTCGCCCATGTCTGCGAGGTGCTCGAGGACGAGGAGGCGCTTGAAATGATGAAGAAAACCCCGGATATCAAGTTTGTACTGACCCACCTGCAGTAAAAGGAGAGAGTTTCATGAAACAGTTTACCATCACCATTCAGGA
>OLSX01004642.1_pt1 | contig 10118 bp, 8 predicted proteins | sample 1673141 | NCBI WGS metagenome assembly OLSX01 (sample SAMEA3136759, study PRJEB25190) | human gut metagenome | biome: human gut; feature: human-associated habitat; material: faeces | place: Austria | collected 2013
GCCATACCCTCCTACAGATTGCCGTTCATATATAAAGATAAATATGAATACTTACATAATTAAAATATATAATACAATTCAATGGAGAAATATCATATAGGACAAGAGATTCTGAAGGAAGTAAAGGCTAAGTACCCTTCGGTGGCAGCCTTTGCCAGAGAACTGTGCAAGTCCAGCTCTGCCACATACGAGATATTCGGAAAGACAAGTCTTGACACCGACTTGCTGCTGAAAGTATCGAAGCTGCTTGATAGAGACTTCTTCCGTGAGTTCTCTGAGAAATGTCTTAACGGAGAAGTGGCTGTGGAAGACAAGGATATGACAGAGAATCGAGTCAACTGTCTGTTGCCAGAAGACGAGTTGCATATCTTCACATATGATAAGCACGAAATGGTTCTTGAGGAGTACTTCCTGCTTCCACGCAAAAAGCCACTTGTGGCATTTTGCGGATGGAAAGATAGAGGCGAGGAGGCTTGCGTTAAGCAAACATGCGTAATAGGCGAAAATATCTTTGGTAAGGGAATGGTAAGACCACTTAGATTTAATTCAAAGAATTTAGCCGATTTGGAAGCGCAAATCCCGATGCTGACATCCATACCACAGAAAGCGTTCGTCATTCTATACAATGGTAGTGGGCTGCAAAACGGATATGACTATGTGATTCTCCTGGCAGAGAAACTGTTTGCTGCTTCAGGAAAGCACGTCGTGTTGATATGTAGTAATAGAAACGGGGTGTCAATAACCAATGGCAAAGCTGTATATAGCTCAAATGTCGAACCAACATTCGACACATGGAAAGAGCGCATCTTCGCATGCGTGCTGGATAATTGCGAGAATGACTTTGTATACAATCGCGAGCTTTACAATGCGATAAAAGGTAGAGGCTATATTGACGCCATTTACCATTGTCTGTTTGAAAAAGACGAAGAAGGAGCGCAGCAGTATCTGGCAGAAGCCCGGAAGCTAAGCACCTTCAAGGATACTGTTATCAAGAGTGATGTCAACATGGAACGTCATCAGATAAGTATGCTTGAAGTTCGTCCTGAAGACAAGAAACTTCTCGAAAGGTATAATCCTCGCGTCAGCATGTGGATTGACATAATCAAAGAGACAGGAGAAATCTTTGATTGGGAATATTCAATTTTGTCAATTCTATTGGGAAACGAAGCATAAATATATCAACTCTAAAAAATTGCTATCACAACAATAACTGACAAGGTTCTTTCTGTTCCATCGCTACATTGAGCAGCTGAAAGCTCCGTACCTGAAACATGCCGCAGACTTGATGCGCAAGACTGGGCTGCCGGTTGTATATCTTGCCAACGACTATTCTAAGGACGAGGAGCCTGAGCTCAATGTCTCTGCATTTGAGGAATGGGATTATAATGACTATAATAAAAAAAACAAAACAATGGAGAAAAATCAAATGATGGATATGCATGTAGAAATGGGTCTTGACTCAGAAAATGTCATAGACAGCAGTTCGCTCGACCCTCTGTTCGAGGAAGCTGCACGCATAATCGTAACAATGCGGTCGGGCTTTGCCTCGTTGATTCAACGGCGCTTGTCTATCGGCTACAACCGTGCAGTCAGAATTATGGACCAGTTGGAAAAGGCTGGAATCGTGGGCGTGGCACAGGGAAGCAAGCCGCGAGAAGTGAAGATTCAAGATGAGAACAGCTTGGAGAATCTGCTTGTGGCATTGCGCCGAATAACTAAAATCAGTAACATTCTGACTAACGAAGAAGCATACAAAGACATATCTATTCCTTCACCGTTCTGAACCTCTTGACCACACCTATTACTATAGAGTGTGTATAGGTGTGCGTCTTAATATTGTTGACATGCGACTGCTCGTAGTTGCCCATATATCCTATGCGCCATGTGGTGTGGGCAAGACGCAAGTCGAGTGTAAGCATCTGGCGGAAGGATGGAGTGGAGCCGAAGGTTGTGGGCACACAGTTGTGATCGTAGTTGCCACGGTTGAATATCTCGTAATACGACTGTCCATAGTTGGGCGAGAACATCAATCCGAAGAGTGGGGCAGAAGCCTCGTAATGCAGGATAAGTGGAAAGTGGGCACATGCTCCGGGATGCATAGATATGCCTCGTGTATGACTTGCACGTCCAATGGGATAGTCAAAACCTATGGTTGGCTCTATGTTAAGCGAAAGACGTGCATTGGCAGGATTGTTACCATTGCGTGTGTTGTATACAAATCCGATGTTTGCCGCTGCTGTTCCACCAGCAAGCATACGCAGCGGACGACGCCAAAGGCTGATTGTCCATTTGTGCAACAGCGAATAGCGGAATGTATAATTGCCTGCCATCTCGCCGCCATTGCCTGAACGGTTGTCGGCATAAGCAACGTTGCCCTCGTGCTGAAACTGGTTAACCCAAGCAGTAGAATCGTTCTCGCGACGCGTGTGCGATAGAAAAGTGAGGTTGGTGCCACGATATTTCTCTGGCGAGAGATATGTGTCAAGTATATTGGTATAGCCAACACCAATCATTAGGGCATTGGTTTTGTATTGCGGTTGTTGTATGCCAATGCTGTTGTGGCAGCCGTCTCCGTTTGAAGCGGCTGCCGCAACAACACCGCCCAACAATAGGGCAGCTGTGCTTATAAGCTTAGAGATCTTCATTTTCTGTAAAGATATTGAGTTGTCCTGTCATTTCGTCTATCACCTGCTGCTGGCTTTTTCCTGCATCAGGGTCAAGGTTTTCGGGCTCGTTGTTGTCTTCGTTTTCGTCGTTGTTCGATTCGGGTTCGGGATGTCGTTTAGGTTCAAGTTCCTTTACATCGGCCACATCCAGTGTTGTAATGCGCTTGCCTTTGGCTTTGAATCCCTTAACGGTGATAAACTCTTCGGCATCAATCTCTATTGGCGGACGTTGCGTTTCTGTTCCATCAGGTGCTGTTGAGGGCGCATAGTCCACCTTGATAAGCGGATAAGGCGTATCTGTTAGCAGCAACAACTTGCTGTTAGGATTTTCGCCTATATAGTTCTGTGGACGCTTGGTTGCCTCCATGCGGAATCGCTTTAGATATAGGTTGCCCGAATTGTCTGCATCAAGCAGCACGGCAGTCCATACCTTGTCGGGGTTCCACTTCTCTATTATCTTGATATTGTCTTCGTAGTGATTGTTGGCATCGAATGTAGAGATGTAGAAGTTGCCGTCGTCCAAAACCACCAATATAGAGTCCTCGTCGAAGAATTCGCCCAGCAGTCTTCCATGCTCGTCGTAGTTTAGGCGGTTTACATCGGGATCGTACCACACCTTGCGTCCGCCAAGGGTTGAATGACCATGACTCTTCAAGCCTATACGATGAATAGGATTTCGTGTTACAAGGTTGCCCTTTGATGCACGTCCCTTGATAGCTATCTCGGAGAAATCCTTGTCGATGAATATCTTCTTTAGCTTAGGATTGGCCTCAAGCGTAACCTTTATAACCTCAGCCTCGCCATTGGGGTTGGCTGTAAAGTATAGTACACGCGAGCCAGGCGTGCCTTGCGTCAGGTCGTATTCCTTGCCCACCGTCATTGTAGGCACAAAGAAACGCTTGATAAATGCGGCACCTGCCTTGCCATCACGGTATACTACATTATATATAGTGCGCTTGTCGTTCTTCTTGAACACTTGCACATGCAGAATGTTCTTGCCTACAAATATCTTGTCGGCTGCACGCACCATCTTGTACTTGCCGTCTTTGAAGAACACTATTATGTCGTCGATGTCGGAGCAGTTGCATACAAACTCGTCCTTCTTAAGTCCGGTTCCGATAAATCCCTCTTGTCGATTGATGTACAATTTTTGGTTAGCCTCCACCACCTTCGATGCCTCAATGGTGTCGAAGCTCTTTATCTCGGTGCGGCGTGGATGGTCCTTGCCATATTTGTCGCGTATGAATTCAAACCATTGCACAGTTACGTCAATCATATGAGCCAAGTCGTGCTCAATGTCGGCAAGTTCTGCCTTGATGCGTGCTATAAGTTCGTCGGCCTTGTCTTTGTTGTATTTCAGTATGCGCTGCATCTTTATTTCGAGCAGACGCAGAATGTCGTCGCGTGTGATGTCGCGGTGGAATGTATATTCGTACACGTTGGCATTGCCAGTGCTTGCGTTTCCGGCAGGCACACGGAACACCTGATTCTTGAAAGGCTCAAGCTTGGAGGCGATAAAAGCCACAACCTCGTCTTGCGACTTGGCCTGCTCAAACTTCTTCTCTTTGTATATGCGTTCCTCTATGAATATGCGCTCCAGTGACGAGAAGAATAATTGTTCCTCAAGTTCGGCCTTGCGTATCTGCAGCTCACGGCGCAACAGTCCCATTGTAGTATCGGTACTGTGGCGCAGCACATCGCTGACGGTAAGGAAACATGGCTTGTTGTCCTCGATAACGCAGCAGTTTGGCGATATGTTTATCTCGCAGTCGGAGAATGCGTACAAGGCATCTATTGTCTTGTCCGACGACACTCCAGGAGCCAAATGTACCTGAATCTCCACTTCGGCAGCCGTATTGTCGTCCACTTTCTTAGCCTTAATCTTGCCCTTGTCTATTGCCTTAAGTATAGAGTCGATAAGGGTAGTGGCGGTTTTTGAGAAAGGAATCTCGCGAATGACAATAGTCTTCGAGTCGAGCTTCTCAATCTTTGCACGCACCTTTACCATTCCGCCACGCTGTCCGTCGTTGTATCTCGATACATCTATAGAGCCACCTGTAGGGAAGTCGGGATAAAGACTAAACTCTTCGCCACGCAGATAGTGTATTGCAGCGTCGCATATCTCGACAAGATTGTGAGGCAGTATCTTGCTGCTCAAGCCCACGGCAATGCCTTCCGCACCCTGTGCTAAAAGGAGCGGAAACTTGACTGGCAAGGTGATAGGTTCCTTGTTGCGTCCGTCGTAAGAGAGTTGCCAGTTGGTAGTCTTTGGATTAAATACCACATCGAGTGCAAACTTCGACAATCGTGCCTCTATATAACGTGGAGCCGCAGCGCGGTCTCCGGTAAGTATGTTACCCCAGTTGCCTTGACAGTCAATAAGCAAGTCCTTTTGTCCCATCTGCACCAATGCGTCGCCTATAGAAGCGTCGCCATGCGGGTGAAACTGCATAGTATGTCCCACAATATTGGCCACCTTGTTGTATCGTCCGTCGTCCATACGCTTCATCGAGTGCAATATGCGTCGCTGTACAGGCTTTAGGCCGTCCTCGATATGTGGCACGGCACGTTCAAGGATTACGTATGAGGCGTAGTCCAGAAACCAGTTTTGGTACATACCGCTAAGATGATGTACGGCAGAAGCGTCGAATCGGTTCACCGGTTTGTAGTCGGAATGTTGCTCTATGTCTTTTATCTCGTCATCCATAAGTATATCGTGTGCGTTGTTTTATGCTAATAGTCAATAGCAAAGGTACTAAAAAAATTGGAATTTGTAAGCATATAGACGTGTTTCGAGGCTGAGTTTCATAACATTTAACTTGAATAACGTTACGAAATCAGTCAAAAAAGCGTATCTTTGCATCCTATAAGCAATTTAATGCAGAATTTCAGAATAATAAAACACATATAACAATGGCACAAGAAGACGTTTTCAAGAAAATCGTGAGTCACTGCAAAGAGTATGGTTTCGTATTCCCAAGCAGCGAGATTTATGACGGTCTTGCCGCTGTCTATGATTACGGACAGAACGGCGTTGAACTTAAGAACAACATCAAGGAATATTGGTGGAAGAGCATGGTGCTTCTTCACGAAAATATCGTGGGCATCGACTCTGCTATCTTTATGCATCCTACAATATGGAAGGCAAGTGGACACGTTGATGCCTTCAACGACCCTCTCATCGACAACCGCGACTCTAAGAAACGCTATCGTGCCGATGTTCTTATCGAGGATCAGATAGCCAAGTATGACGAGAAGATAGAGAAGGAGATTGCCAAGGCACGCAAGCGTTTCGGCGATTCGTTTGATGAGGCTCAGTTCCGTGCTACTAATGGTCGTGTGCTCGAGCATCAGCAGAAGCGCGACGCTCTCCACGAGCGTTACACCGAGGCTATGCAGGGTCCAGACCTTGCAGAGCTTAAGCAAATTATCGAGGACGAGGGCATTGTAGACCCAATAAGCGGAACAAAGAACTGGACCGATGTTCGTCAGTTCAACCTTATGTTCTCTACAGAGATGGGTTCGGTAGCCGATGGTACCAACAAGATATATCTACGTCCGGAGACTGCACAGGGTATCTTCGTTAACTACCTCAACGTTCAGAAGACTGGCCGTATGAAGATTCCTTTCGGTATCGCTCAGATTGGTAAGGCTTTCCGTAACGAGATTGTGGCACGCCAGTTTATCTTCCGTATGCGCGAGTTCGAGCAGATGGAGATGCAGTTCTTTGTACAGCCAGGCACCGAGATCGAATACTTCAAGAGATGGAAGGAGCTGCGCATGAAGTGGCACCAGGCTCTCGGCTTCGGTGCAGAGAATTATCGTTTCCACGACCACGAGAAGCTGGCTCACTATGCCAACGCTGCTACCGACATCGAGTTTAAGATGCCGTTCGGCTTTAAGGAGGTAGAGGGTGTACATAGCCGTACCAACTTCGACCTTTCTCAGCACGAGAAGTTCTCAGGACGTTCAATCAAGTACTTCGATCCACAGACCAAGGAGTCGTACACTCCGTATGTAATCGAGACTTCTATCGGTGTCGACCGTATGTTCCTCTCGGTTATGTGTCACTCTTATCGTGAGGAGCAGCTCGAGAATGGTGAGACACGTGTTGTACTTCTTTTGCCACCGGCACTCGCTCCTACCAAGCTCGCTGTGTTGCCACTTGTAAAGAAGGACGGACTGCCAGAGAAGGCTCGCGAGATTGTAAACGATCTCAAGTTCCACTTCAACACTCACTATGATGAGAAGGATACTATCGGCAAGCGTTATCGTCGTCAGGACGCTATAGGTACTCCTTATTGCGTAACTGTGGATTATGACACACTGAAGGACAACACCGTAACCTTGCGTTTCCGCGACACTATGGAGCAGGAGCGTGTAAGCATAGACCAGCTTCGCGACATCATCGAGGACAAGGTTAGCATCACAAGCCTCTTGAAGAAGCTTCAGTAAGCTTTGGCTTGCAGCATAATAACATATATTTGACACAATACATTTAAATGAAGAGATTCAGCTTATATTTTCTTTCGTTGCTCGTCATGATGCTGTCGTCAGCGCTTGTGTCGTGCAGCGAAAGCAACGAAGAGGATACGGAGTTTAACGATTGGCAGACTCGCAACGAACAGTATTTCGACCAGAAGTACAATGAGGTGAAGGCTCTCGTTGATGCCGGCAATACCGACTGGAAGATTCTGCGCAAATGGTCGTACGAGGGCAATGTGGCTACACATAGCTACGACCACGTGCTTGTCAACGTATTGAAGGAAGGCACTGGAGCCGGATGTCCTCTGTATACCGATACGGTTGATGTGCACTATAGTGGTCGACTTATTCCGTCCGAAAGTTATAGCGACGGTTATTTGTTCGACCAGTCGTGGACAGGCGATTTTGATGAGGCTACTGCCAAGCCAAGTACTTTTGCTGTAGGTGGCAATATTGTTAATGGTTTTAGCACAGTATTGCAGTACATGCACATTGGTGACAAGTGGCGCGTATACATTCCTTATCAGCTTGGCTATAATGACAAGGCAAGTGGCAGCGTTCCTGCCTACTCAACGCTTATCTTCGACATGGAGCTTGTGCACTATCGCCATGCCAACAACAAACCTAAGGTTGTGGCACGTCGTGTAAAATAAGGCTGAGTCGCATGCTATAATATAAAAAGGTGTGCCGCTACTCTTGATTGGGAGTAGCTGTACACCTTTTTGCTTTTATACTCTTTTCTATACGCACCACCAATTATCCCAAGCGGGTCTAACCATCGGAAATGAAAGGATAGTAAAATGATGTAATATCACTTATTTATAGTCTGTTAGGAATAAAAGCCGATTTTGGATTGGTTGAATAATTTTTTGTACCAAGTTGATACAACTTTTAATTAAGAGGAATAAGCAATGAGTGAATCAATAAATATATTGGATAAGGATTACTTGCAGTGGGTCGAGGAACTATGCAAGCGTTATCGGAAAAGTCAAATAAGGGCAGCAGTAAAGGTGAATACTGAAATGCTGCGTTTTTATTGGGAGTTAGGACAGGATATTGAGACAAAAGAAGCGTCTAACAAATATGGTAGTGGCTTTTATGCGGCACTGAGTCGTGATTTAAGACATAAACTGCCTGATGCTGACGGACTTTCTGAAACATCTGTCCGCTATGCAAAACGATTCTATTGCTTGTACTCGCCTCTTGAAAAAAGTCTTCCACAAGCTGTGGAAAAATCAGAGAATACAAATCTTCCACAACTTGTGGAAGATTTGCACACTATCCTATTCTCTATACCTTGGGGACATCATCGTTATATCATTGACAAGTGTTCGGAGGATGCTCATAAAGCATTGTTCTATGTTCGCCAAACAATGGAAAACGGTTGGAGTCGTTCTATGCTGTTGAATTTCCTTGGAACAGACTTCTATGAAAGAAGTGGAAAGGCATTGACAAATTTCAAGAAGACTTTGCCCGATGCGAATAGCGACCTTGCACAAGAGATAACAAGAGACCCTTATGATTTCTCTTTTACTGGTGTCCGTGGTAAATACAATGAACGCAAGTTGAAAGATGCTTTACTGGCTAACATTACGAAATTCCTGTTGGAATTGGGTACAGGTTTTGCGTATGTTGGTAAGGAGTATCGCTTGCAAATAGACGAAAAGGAGAAATTCATAGATTTGCTTTTCTATAATTTGAAATTGTCTTGCTATGTTGTGGTAGAAGTGAAAATTGGCGAATTTGATTTTCCTGATGCAGGGCAACTAAGTGGATATGTAGTAGCTTGCAATCACCTTTTGCGTCAAGAAGGTAGAGATAACCCGACCATAGGATTACTCATTTGTAAGCAAAAGAGTAACACTATTGCCCAGTATGCTTTAGAAGGTAGTAGTCAGCCTATCGGAATTTCCGAGTATGAACTTTCAAAGTTGTATCCTAAAAAGGTGGAAGGTACTATTCCATCCATCAAAGAATTAGAAGAAAAAATAGAAAAGGAAACAGAGGAAACCACAAAAGACAAGTAATTTTATTAGCACTTTTATGATCGGTCATTAGGATTTCTCTTTGTCGTACGGCAAAGAGAAATCCTTTAATTTTTCCCATATAGATAAGAATGATTGTCGTGTTTTTAGTGATTTAGCCAAATATAGGATGTGCTTGTCTTTTGTTTTTCCCAGATAGGCTGGTGTCGATATCAACTCGTATCGGATAGTCTTCAGAAATTTCTTCTTGTTGGAATTGATCAGCGCATGTCTGAACAACGACATGACGTTATATGCCATAACAATGAAATTCCCACATGCCTCTGTTGCCCAGAAGTTATTTGTGACAAAGTCATCGATAGAGAAATCATTCTTCAATTCTTTTATCCTATTCTCAGAATCCGCTCTTCCGCGATATGAGTCATATACAATCTTGGCCGGCAGGTCAAGGTCTGTTACAAAGCAGCTGTATCGGTATATTCCGAAATCCTGCTCATCCTCAAAAAGCTCCAGTTGCTTGATTTGCTTTCCTGCAGCTTTGGGGCGCTTGTCTATTTCTTGCCTGACCATCACAATGCGTCTAGGCTTCTCCCAACCGTTTGCCTGATAGATGGTTTCGGATATTTCCAATCCGTCTGTTAGCTCTATCCATTTGCGTTCATGGGTGAGACTGTACTTTATACGATTGTTGAAACGGCAGGCAATGATATAGTGTAACCCTTTCATTTCCAGATAGTCAAGTATTTCCTTCGCAAAGAAACCGCTATCCATGCGGACCAGCCCGACACGTTTGCCCTCAAGTTTTGAGAGCGTGTCCTCAAGAAACGACAGATAATTGGTACTTGCGGATGTGTTGCCTGGACGTAGCCAGTAATTTGCTATCATCCTTACATCGGAAACGAATGCAAGGAGAGGATGATGCGAGAGTCGTCCAGGACGTTTTGGGTTGTATCCTTTGGCTGCTCCTTCCTGACTTCCCTCA
>OLSX01004646.1_pt1 | contig 10116 bp, 8 predicted proteins | sample 1673141 | NCBI WGS metagenome assembly OLSX01 (sample SAMEA3136759, study PRJEB25190) | human gut metagenome | biome: human gut; feature: human-associated habitat; material: faeces | place: Austria | collected 2013
CAACTTCCAGCTGCTGCTGAAGCTTCGGCAGCTCGCCGTACTGCAGCTCGGCAGCCTTCTCCAGACGCAGGTTCTTGATGTAGTTTAAGCAGGAGGTACCCATGAAGCGCTTGAAAAACCGCATGAAATGATACTCACTGAAATAGCACAGGGAAGCCAGAGCGGAGATGGAAAGCTCCTCCGCATAATGGGCATCAATATACTCCAGAACTGTTTTTAATTTGGCGGTATATTCCATGTGGAGCCGTGTGTCCTCATCCGCTGCGCTGCAGCAGGGGAGAAGCAGCGCAATCAGGCGCAGAAAATCAGCCTTCAGCAGCAGCTCATAGCCCGGCGTGGCGGCGTCGTGCAGGGCATCCATATCGTTGAACAGGTCATCTAAGGCAGCGTGCAGCGGATGGCGGGTATCAAAGAAAAACGGCGGAATCAGCTTTGCTGTCGCAAGCGGCGTCAGATACTGCACGGAGCAGATATCCGCGGCACTGGCGCCGAGAAAATGCATGTGAAAAACATAAGTCTCGGTGCGAAGCGCCTCTCTGGGTGTCACGGTGATTGCGTGCAGCAGCGTCGGAGGGATGAAGATGAGATCGCCCGCGGCAACGTCATAGTGCTGCAGCTGGATCTGATAGGTGCAGCTCCCGGAGAGAATGCGCGTAAATTCCGCTTCCTCGTGCCAGTGTGCGCTGACGGACGGGTGCAGATCGTCGAGTGTGGTGATATATTTTTGCAGTGGAAAAAGCTGTTCACCGTGCCGGGCGTGTTCCTTTTGCTCCGGCGCCGGAATGGATGTCCTATTCATGTGCGTTCCCCTGATATTAAATAGCAGTATTGTGCAATAAAAAAGAAAATATAGTGCAAGATATTACGGATTTCTCTTATTATAATAACAGTATCATACAAAAAGGAAAAGAAAAACCGTATTGGGAAAAAGGAGAATGTGCAATGAAGAAAAAATGGTGGCACGATAAAGTGGCATATCAGATTTATCCGAAGAGCTTTCTGGATACGAACGGGGACGGAATCGGGGATCTGCGGGGAATTATCTCGAAGCTGGACTATTTGAAAGAGCTTGGCATTGACATCATCTGGCTCTCTCCGATTTATAAATCTCCCTTTGTGGATCAGGGGTATGACATTTCCGACTACTACGCGATCGCGCAGGAATTCGGAACGATGGAGGAGTTTGACGAGCTGCTTGCCGAGGCAAAAAAGAGAGGCATGTACATTGTGATGGATCTGGTGGTGAACCACTGTTCCGACCAGCATGAATGGTTCAAAAAGGCGCTGGCAGATCCGGATGGCGAATATGCAGATTACTTCTACTTTGTGAAGGAAAAAGACGGCAGGGAGCCGAGCAATTACCGCTCGTATTTTGGCGGAAATGCGTGGGAGCCGGTGCCGGGAACGGACAAATATTACCTGCACATGTTCGCAAAAGAGCAGCCGGATTTAAACTGGGAAAATCCCGTTGTCCGTCAGAAGATCTACGATATGGTGAACTGGTGGCTGGCGAAGGGACTTGCCGGATTCCGCATCGATGCAATCATCAACATCAAAAAAGACACGTCATTTCCGTCATTCCCGCCGGATGGAGACGACGGACTTGCCTCCTGTGTGAAGATGGTTGAGGAAGTGCAGGGAGTCGGCACGTTTTTAGAGGACTTAAAACATGCAACCTTTGAAAAATGGGATGCGTTTACCGTGGCGGAAGTTTTTAACATGAAGGAGGACGAACTGCCGGAGTTCATCGGGGATGACGGGCATTTTTCCACCATGTTTGATTTTTCCGCACATGAGCTGACCTACGGAGAACACGGCTGGTATGACAGCAAACCGATCGAATTCAAAAAATGGCGCGATACGCTGTTTGCATCCCAGTTAAAATTGCAGAAGGCGGGATTTGCGGCGAACATTATCGAGAATCACGACGAGCCGCGCGGGGCGAGCCGCTATCTGCCGGAGCATGCAAGAAATGAAGCAGGGAAAAAGATGCTGGGAACCACATCCATTCTGCTCCGCGGCATCCCGTTTATCTATCAGGGACAGGAGATCGGCATGACAAATTGCATCCGGAACGACATTTCGGAGTATGACGACATCAGCACGAAGGATCAGTATCAGGTTGCCATTGACGCGGGCTGCAGCAGGGAGGAGGCACTGCGCTGCTGCTACGAGAACAGCAGGGACAATGCCAGAACGCCGATGCAGTGGACGGATGATGAGAATGCCGGATTTACGGACGGAATGCCGTGGCTGGCAATGAATCCGAATTACCGGCAGATCAATGTCAGGGAGCAGGAGGCGCGGACGGATTCGGTGCTTGTCTATTACCGGAGACTGGTGCATCTGCGCAAGGCGGACGCCTACAGGGAAACATTCACCTACGGTATCTTCGAGCCGGCTTACCAGGAAATGGCGGATGTATTTGCGTATTACCGTGTGTCCGGGGAGAGCGGACAGCGTATACTGGTCGCAGCAAACTTTGGAACGGATGCGGTTTCCCTGCCGCTTGCCTATTCGTGCAGGCAGGTATTGCTGTCGAATCTGAGAGCAGAGAGTGCGGTGGAGACGGCATGTGAAAAAGCGAACGCGCTGACACTCGAAAGCTGTGAAGTGGCGGTAATCGAGCTGGGATAGGAATCCGGCGTTAGTAACCGGACCGGGATGGAAGTCAGCCGGCGGAAGAAGTGAGCCGGAATAAGCGTCAGCCGGCGGAAGAAATGAGCCGGAAAATGCGTGTGGAGCGGTGCAGGAAATTTTTGCATCGCTCCATTTTTTATGTTATGATAAGTGCAGAAAAACGGCGGAAACAGGCAGTTTTCCGTAAAATGAAATGTCGCAGCGGGCAGACAGAAGCCCACACGCAGGATGGGAGATTGAGATGAAAGAGAGCATAGATTGTCCGAAGCTCGTTGAGCAGTCGAAAAGGGTACAGAAGGGGCAGCACTGGCTGGTGGAATTGCTGGTGTTTGTGACGGTGTACATCATTGCGGCATTTGGAGAGATGCTGATTCTGCTGCCGGGAGAGCTTGTGCTGCTGAATACGAACACGGCATATCAGGATGCAGCTGCCTCCGGGGATATGGAACAGCTGTCGGAGGTGTCGGTGCAGATTGCGGGTTCGGATGCCTACGCGGTGTTAAAGCTTTTTTCCGGAATTGCCATGCTTCTGGTGGTCGTCTTATTCTGCAGGAAGTTCCAGAAGCGCAGCTTTGAGATGATCGGTTTTGTGAAGGAGCACGCGCTGCGGGAATATGCCATTGGACTGGGACTTGGGGTGGTATTTGCGGTAGTCACGGGGGGTATCGCGGTGGCAGCGGGAAGAGCGAAGCTGTTTACCGGAACGGCGCCGGGGATGCTGGTGCTGTTTCTCCTGGGATATCTGATCCAGGGGATGGCGGAGGAGCTTTTGTACCGCAGTTACCTGATGGTAACGATCGCGCGGCGCTATTCGATGACGGTGGCGGTGCTTATCAGTGCGGTGATCGGTGCGCTTCCGTACGCGGCGGGAGCCGTGGAGGCGCCGCTTGCATTTTTAAACGGTATGCTGTTCGGTATTTTCGCGGCGCTTTATCTGATCCGGCGCGGAAATATATGGGGAATCGGAGCGTTTCACGCGGCATGGAGTTTTGTGCGTGACATTGTTTTTGGGACACCGGATCAGGTGGCGACAGTGGTGGTGCTGCTTGTCGGAATGATACTTGTTGGAGGAAAAAGACCATGGGGGAAAGCGGAATCCTGCTGCTGATTTTCCTGCTGCTTCTCGGAGCGATACTGGCGGTCAGCATCGTTTTGATCCGGAAGGCAGAACGTGAGAGGGATGAGGCGCTGCAGCATGTCGCGGATGCAAGGACGGATTTTCTCTCCCGCATCAGCAATGACATCAAGACGCCGATGAACGTGATCATGGGAATGACGGCGGTCGGACTTGAAGAGTCGGATCACCCGGAGAAGATGGTGGAATGTCTTGGAAAAATTGATACGGCGAGCCGGTTTCTGATGGGGCTTTTGAATGATCTCGTGGATGTTTCCATGATTGAACTGGGAAGATTCCGGCTGCATCCGAAGCCGTATGCGCTCGAGGATTTTATGGAAGCCATCCGGGACATGACAGAGCCGGAGTGCGCCAAAAAGGGGATCACATTTTACATGTCCGGAGGCGAGAACAATCTGAATGTCATGGTGGATCCGATCCGGCTGGAGCAGCTCTTTTTTAATCTGCTGGGGAACGCGGTCAAGTTCACGCCGGAGGGGGGAGAGATCTCCTTTCGGGTATGCAATTATGCAGTTCACAGCGGTACTTTTTCTGCGGATTATGTTGTCGCGGACACCGGAATCGGCATGAGCAGGGAGTTTCAGAAACTGCTGTTTGAGCCGTTTACGCAGGAAAGACGGGATGAGGCGGAACGGCGGCACGGCAGCGGACTGGGGCTGGCAATTACACAGAATATTGTGCAGCAGCTTGGCGGAAGTATTGCAGTCACGAGCGCGATCGGCGAGGGCACGAAGGTGAAGGTGCATCTGGATCTTCCGCTCGCGGATATTCAGCCGCAGAAGGAAGTGGCAAGAGGCGGGGGTTCCAGACAGGCGTTTGCCGCGCTCGAGGGGAAGCGGGTGCTTCTCGCGGAGGATCATCCGCTCAATGTTGAGATTACGCGGAAGCTTTTGGAGCGCCGGGGCGTGGAAGTCGTCTGTGCGGAAGATGGACGGCAGGCGCTGGAGCTTTTTATGGAGAGGAAAGAGCATTATTTCGATGCGATCCTGATGGATATTGTGATGCCGAAGATGGACGGCTTTGAGGCGGCAAGGCAGATCCGACGGGTGTCGCACAAGGATGCGTAGATGATTCCGATTATTGCGATGAGTGCAAAAGATGCACGCGAGGATATGGATGCCTGTAAGGAAGCCGGAATGAACGACTATCTTGCAAAGCCGGTGGAGCCGCAGAGACTGTACCAGGTGCTTGCGGAATATCTTGAGAATCCGATGTGAGTTTTTGGACAGATTGCCGAAACGGTCAGATGTAAAATAAAAATAAAATAAATGACGTGTATTGACTTTTAAAAAGAAGTTGATATATTAGTGTATTAGTACTAAGGATATACTAAAAATAAGCGAAAGGAATAATAATCCCATGATGTCACAAGAGAGTATGATGAAGAAGAAATTGGAAAACATGCATTTAAAGGAAAGGATAGACTACGGATATAGAAAAGTCATTACAATGATGTTGATCTCTGGTCTGCTTTCTGTTGTAATTATAGGTGTATTGTTTGCCAATATGATGCATTATGTTGAGAATGTTAATGTAGCAGACCAGGCAGTAAAAATCTGCAGGATTAACGTTAATGCTGCAGCAAGAAATATCAGAGAGATGGCATTAAATGAGGATACATCCTCTTATGATAACTATGAACAAACAGTAAAAAGACTGCTTTCAGAAGTTGATTCTGAACTGCAGATTTTAAAGAAAACGGAAGTCCTTTCCGATGAAAATTACGAGGAATATGCAACGGCTCTTTCTGACTGGGGAAAAATTGGTTATTCCATTATAGAAGAAATAAAAAACGGAAACGATGAGAATGCCACAGATGCAATTCTTAATAATTGTACCCCGGCTTTAAATAAAGTAGTAGAAATTGCGATAAAATTAGATGAACTGACAGATGAGGCAAGTAGCGAGACAGTCAGAAATATGGTAGTCTGTACGGTTGCAGGATTTGTTGTGATTATTGTCTGCCTGGTTTTTGCATTTACTTTGACGCGGAAAACAAGTAAGAGAGTACTTGAAACAATTTTGGAGCCATTACATGCGATTGAGGACGTTGCAATGGAATTAACAGAAGGGAATCTGCACAGTACGCTGGAATATCATTCCGATGATGAGATCGGAAAACTGGCACACAGTATGCGGAAATCAATTCGTATACTGGGAACCTATGTAGATGATATTGACCGCTCCATGAAGCTCTTTTCAGAAGGAAATTTTGATGTTCATCCTGAGGTGGAGTGGAGAGGTGATTTTGTCGGTATTTTAAATTCGTTTATGGCATTTCAGGCAAGTATGGCAGGTACGATCAAAGGAATCCAGAATGTTTCCAATGAAGTTTCCGGCGCAGCAGAGCAGGTGGCATCAAGCTCCAATGATCTTGCAGATGGAGCTACAAATCAGGCTGCGGTAGTAGAGGAGCTTACCGCAACTGTTACAGGTGTTTCAGAACAGGTGGAAAAAAATTAACAGTCTGCCAAAGAAATCAGTGTAAAAGTGGATGAACTTGGAAATGCCATTTCAGAAAGTAATGGCAAGATGCATGAAATGGTTGATTCCATGCATGAGATCAGCGAGGCATCAAAGGAGATTGATAAGATTATCACGACAATCAACGAAATTGCATCCCAGACAAATCTGCTGGCACTGAATGCTTCCATTGAGGCTGCAAGAGCGGGAGAGGCTGGAAAGGGATTTGCAGTTGTGGCAAATCAGGTAAACGTATTGGCAGATCAGAGCGCCCAGGCGGCAAAGGAATCTGCGACTCTGATTGAAACCTCTGTGAAAGCTGTGGAAAAGGGAATGGTGATTGCGGGACAGACTGCGGCACAATTAGAAGAGGTTGCTGAGAATTCCAAATTAATTACGACTGAAGTTACAAATATTGCAGAGACGTTGGAGACACAGACGACAGAAATTAAGCAGATTAATGAGGGAATTGAGCAGATCAATGATGTCGTACAGACAAATTCTGCAACATCAGAGGAATGCGCGGCTGCCAGCCAGGAGATGAGCAGTGAGGCGGAAAGTCTGCGTGAAATGATCCGCAAATTCAAAGTTGCAGAAGATAAAAAAACGGTGTAACAGGTACTGTTTTTAAAAACATATAGAAACAAAAAGCGCACCCCTGCTTCTTCGTAATGGAAGAGGCAGGGGTGCTGGCATGTGGAAGACATCTGCTGTCAGCCCGGGGACGTGGGAATCAGTCCGTTCCAGAAGAACACAGGCTTTTCTACGGTACTCATATGTAAGAATCATCCGGTTCCGTAAGTGTTATCGCGTTATTTGTAAGTGATATATGTGCAATATTTACAAAAAGCGGGGAAAGATTGCAAAATAATTAACATCTATAGACAAAAAAATGAAAAAGTAGGATAATAAAAGAAATAACTATCAGGAAGGAGTCGGATGGGTATGAAAAATGTGAGCGTGCGTTGGAAGATGATTATTCTTGCGCTGATTACGCTGATTGGAACACTGGCGATCGGAGTTCTGGCAGTGAACCGGATGCTGGTTATGGAGGAGGGATCAGAGAGCGTTCTCCGTACAAGTATTGAAGATGATTATGATGAGAATATCAAGAATCAGGTGGATAATGCAATTTCCATGCTGGATGCGGTGTATGCGGGCTATGAAAACGGCGACTATTCCTATGAGGAGGCCGAAACGCGCGGAGCGGATCTTTTAAGGGAACTCCGGTATGGAGACGGTGGTTATTTCTGGGCGGATACCTATGACGGAGACAATGTTGTTCTGCTCGGAAGCGAGACCGAGGGAACAAACCGTATGGAGACAAAGGATGCGGAAGGTTACCAGATGGTAAAAGAGATTATACGTGTCGGACAGGAGCCGGACGGCGGTTATACAGATTATGTATTCCCGAAGGAAGGGGAGACGGAGTCCTCTCCGAAGCGCTCCTACAGCAGGGCATTTGAGCCGTTTGGATGGGTTGTTGGAACGGGCAATTATATCGATTATATTGATGAGACTGTTGCCAAAGAGACACAGGCAATGAAGGAGAATGTAAAAAGTGCACTGCTTGCGATTATCGGAATGGGAAGTTTTCTGGTTGTGATTGTTATGGCGGTCTGTCTTTATATGGCGTTTTCACTGAGCAAATCATTTCAGGTTGCACTCACGTACATCGGTTATATTACAAAGGGTGATTTTTCGCAGCCGCTGCCGGTACAGCTTGAGAACCGCAGGGACGACTTTGGTATTCTCGGCGAGCGCCTTGAGAATATGAAGTGCCAGATCAGAGATCTTATCAGAGAAGTGAAAAATGAGAGTTATGTAATCGGGGAGGTCGTCGATACGGTCAAGACGAATGTGATTACGCTGAACGGCAATATCGAGGACGTTTCCGCAACGACAGAGGAACTTGCTGCAAGCATGGAGGAGACCGCGGCATCCTCGGATACGATTAAGAGCATGTCTCTTGAGATTGAAGAGGCAGCAAAAAATATTGCAAATCGTTCGCAGGATGGGGCACAGCAGGCAGCAGATATACACGAGCGGGCATCAAAGGCACAGAACGATACCAGAGAACAGCGTGAGCATGCGAGCCGGATCCACAATGAGATACGGGAGAGCCTTACAAAGGCACTTGAGGCTGCAAAGGTAGTTCAGCAGATCGAAGTGTTATCATCGGCGATCATGGAGATTACAAACCAGACAAACCTGCTTGCGTTAAATGCTTCGATTGAAGCAGCACGCGCCGGGGAGGCAGGCAAAGGATTTGCCGTTGTGGCAACAGAAATTGGCGGACTTGCAGATCAGTCCAAGCAGACTGTTACCCAGATACAGAAGGTGACGGAGGAAGTTACGACTTCTGTCGCACAGCTTTCTTCCGATGCGGAGCAGCTGCTTGCATTTGTGGGAAATGATGTCGTGGCAAGCTATGACATGTTCGATGCGGTGGCTGATGCATACAACCAGGATGCAGGAAAGATTGATGCACTGATCAGCGATTTCAGCGCGACATCGGAGGAACTGCTGGCATCAATCGATGGAGTGCTGGATGCGATGGAGGGAATTGCAACGGCAACCAACGAAGGTGCAAAAGGAACGACAGATATTGCACAAAAGACCGTGGAAGTCAAATCCGAGGCGGATACGGTCACAGATGAAGTTGGCAGATGCGATCAGACGGCACAGCGTCTGACACAGGATATCTCAGTCTTTGTTGTGGATTAGAAAACAGTTCATTTTATGGGAAAGATATGATATAATTCATTTTAGCGACATCGGAGCATAGGAAAGGATACTTATAAGATGGACGAGAAAATGACAATGGAGATTACCAACGATAGATTAGAGGAAGCGATTAAGCAGTATGCGGCGGAGCGCACCAAGGAGAACCTTACCACGGTGTTAAACCTGCTTCGTCCGACCAAGCTGTATGTGCCGGCAATGCTTAAGGCGCCGGATCAGCCGACCCCGTGTTTCCTCAAGAACAACAAGGGCGAGCAGTTTTTTGTGGCATATACTTCCAAGGAGCAGATGCCGGAGGAGCCGAAGAGCCAGGCACTTCTTTTCATGCCGTTCCCGGCGTGCAACAACATCGTCGTGAAGCCGGAACTGGAGCTGACCGGGCTGGTCATCAATCCGTTCTCGGATAACCTTGTATTAAAGACCGAACTTGTACGGAAGCTGCATGAGGCAGATCAGAAGGCGGCACAGATGCGGCAGGTGAAGATGACACCGCAGCAGTTTAACGTGTTTGTGAAAAAGCAGGTGGAGTTTGGAGTTCTGCCGAAGCGCCTGTATGCAGAGGGAGAGACGTTTGTCCAGAAGCTCTGTGAGGAGCGCGAGGCGTTCGTGAACCAGATTTTTGCCGAGACGTATAAGGAGCCGAAGCTCTATCCGTACACAGAGGCAGACTATTCGGTTATGGCGCTTGACATTGCGGAGGATCTGACACTGATCCGCGTGGATCTGCCGGAGAAAGCACTGGCAGCCCCGCTTTGCTATCGTATCTATATTACGTTTAATCCGCAGACGAAGAAAGCGGGTTACTACACGATTGAGATGACGGCGGAGAAGGAAGTGCGCGCATTGGGACAGATCCTGCCGGATGGCAGGCATGAGAGTCTGGGCGAGGCGCCGGTTGAGGGAGCGGAGCTTCAGAAGATCATGGATCTGGCACGTTATGACGGCACAGAGATGACAAGCTAAGGCATACCGAAGCGAAGGCATATATGTCATATCGAAACGAAGGCATACATAAAGATACAATAAGAGACGCATGTCCGGCGGGAATCGGGGTGCGTCTTTTTATGGAGAAGGAAGCGCATTATTTCGATGCGATCCTGATGGATATTGTGATGCCGAAGATGGACGGCTTT
>OLSX01004654.1_pt1 | contig 10096 bp, 15 predicted proteins | sample 1673141 | NCBI WGS metagenome assembly OLSX01 (sample SAMEA3136759, study PRJEB25190) | human gut metagenome | biome: human gut; feature: human-associated habitat; material: faeces | place: Austria | collected 2013
AGATGCAGTCATCCGGCTGGAAGAAATACACACATTTTTCTCCAACGAATGTTTCCTATGCAGTTCCACCCGGAATCTGCATCATGTACTTCCTGTAATATTACTTATCATCAACTGCCACCTGTGATATGTGGCAGCCTCTTTTTCAACTGCCTCTCCAATCTGTTACAGTACCTGCTCTCCGTTCACGTACAGATGATATCCGTTTGCCGTGATATTGGAGGTATCACCGTCAAAGCTTGTGATATAGCTGTCACCGGTCAGTGTCCAGGTGGAGTTGTCATCCAGGGTCACGTCGACCGTACCGCCGTCCCCGTCCGGATTGATGGCACCCTCGTAGCTGGTGCCGTTCTTCATGGTAAGTGCCAGGCTTGAGATCTCATCCACGAGAATATTGCCCGTAAACTCCTGTGAATCCGCCGTCAGTGTCACATCTCCGCCGTTTGCGCCCTCTGTGCCCCATCCGCGGGAGGAAGAGTTGCCTTCCACGCGAAGGAATACATCATTGGCAAGTGTAAATGCGACATCCTTGAGCGTAATCTCACAATCCGTATTGGTGATATAGAACATATCTCCCGTCTTCGCCGTAATGCTGCCACCTTCTGCAGAAAAGGTTGCCTCTCCGACATCTGCATCACCGGACATGCTCTGGTAAATCATAATGCAGTGAATATTTTCATCAGAATCGCCGTTATAAGTGTTGCTCATATTTCCTGTCACTTCACAGTCGGTCAATGCAACGGAATTCTTGCCCTCTACCACAACGCCCTCGCTGGCATTCGCTGTCAGAGTCGCGTCTGACACGCTGATATCTGCTGTACAGTAGATTGCCGGGCTTCCTGTTCCGTTTGTCACATAGGAACCGCCGTCCACATTGACCGTACCGCCGCCCCGGTCGCTTCGGATTGCGGCTGCGGAATTTTCCTGTGTCTCGACATCCAGATTTGTAGCGTTCATGGTGCCGCCGCCGGTCGTCTGGATACCGCCGGAATTATTTTCTGTCGTGCGGATCGTGGAATCCGAAATATTTACAACCGTGCCCTCGCCATAGCTGAACACACCGTTACCGTTTGTCACGCTGGTATTGACCGTCGCTCCCGTAATCGTTGCCGTTGCGCCGTTTAGCACCAGAAGTCCGGCATTCAGTCCGTAAAAATCTCCATCCTCTGTGTTCGATGAGGAGCCGGCTGTCTTCTCGATCGTGATATCTTTTAAGGTAACAGTCGCTCCGTCGACACGAAGTGCGTTCTCATCATCACCGGTGGATGTGTAAGTCTCACTATCCACCTCGGTATCCTCGGTAATCGTATTTGCAGAAGTTCCGTTTGTCACCTCACCGCTTCCGCCAAATCCGCCGCCTGCATTTAAGTTGCGCACAGTGACAGACACTGCCTGGTTGTCTTCGTCCAGAACTACCTCCAATACGCTGCCGACTGCAATGTCATCTGCATTTCCCTCGTCGCTTCCCTGCAGATACTCTAATGTGATCGCCGTATCGTCTGTCAGGGTAAAGGTAATGCTCTCACCGGAAGCCTCAAAACTGCTGCCGCCCGGCATCTGACCACCCGGTGCGTCTCCGCTTGGTGCTTCCCCCGGCGCTCCGTTTCCGCTGTTGTCTCCGCTCGGTGCTTCTCCGCCCGGTGCTCCATTTCCGGATGCATCTGCGCTTGCGGTTGTAAGTGTTCCTACATCCGCTGTAATCTGATCGCCTTCAACTGCTGTAACCTGCACGATCACAGAATCGCTCTGGTTCTCCTCACTCTGCTCTGTTGCTTCTACCGTCTGGTTCTCTGTTGTATTACTGCCGCATGCTGTTACGGATGATACCGTCATAACTACGACGCAGCCCAATGTTACTAATTTTTTCCATTTCATGATCTTCATTCCTCTCTGACTCTGTCAATGTCTGTTTTCTTTTGATAGGGTTAGTATAGAAAGCCAATGTGAAGATCATGTGTTGACCACGTTAAATTATTCTGAATCTATTTTTTTCCTGTTTTTCACAAAAAACGCACCAGATTGCGCACCACACCGAAGATTACAAGCGCGGCGACGCTGACGTAAAGAATGAGATTCTGCCAGCGGGCGAACCGGAATCTGCCATTCTGCACATACCCCGCCGCACTGCAGATAAATACTGCCGTAAGTGGAAGCAGCAACACAAACAGCACCGGATGACAGAAAAAAGCCCCCTTCCAGTTAAGATGCAGGAGAGCCACACACATTCCCGCCACACCGCAGCCCGGACACAACAGTCCCGTCACTTTCCGGAACAGACAGGGAATGGCGAGCCCTGTGTACGACACGAATATTCCGTACAACAGTCCCGCCATTCCCAGTAAAAATATATTCATCAGCAATTTTTTCAAACGTGCTTTTTTCGTCATCCTACATTTCCGATCTGTTATGCCAGCTTATTCAGCTCGTTCTGCATCAATGCATATGCAATAATTCCAAATCCAAAAATCTGGAGAATCAGATACAAAACACCGCTGTTGCTTGACGGGATTCCACGGTTATTCTTTGTAAAGTCAAGCTTCTCTCCCTGCTTATATGCCCAGTAAATGCCGTAAATTCCACAGGTCACAATCGTCAGCAGCACCACCATACCGCCGGATGTTCCATTCACATCACCAGAAACCGTATTTACGTCATTGGTCAGACACACGATCCAGTAGATGCCATAAATTCCGCAGGTTACAAGTGTCAGTACAATACACACCGCAATATTTCTTCTCTCAATCATAACAAACTCTCCTTTAAATAAGTATGAATTCATTATATCAGTTTTTTGTATATTGTCTACTGTTTTCATACCGTGGCCATTTCATTCCTGCTCCATCAATGCAAGCACCTTGTGCAGGATGCGGTACAGCTCCCTCGCATCCTCCCCGGACAGTCCGATACAGCCGCCCATCTTCCGCGGAATGTCGACCGCCTGCTCCTTTAGCTGCTCTCCCGCCTCCGTGATCGTCACATTTAACACACGCTCATCTGCGTGATCACGCTCTCTGGTGAGGTAGCCCTTCTGCTCCAGCTTCTTTAACACCGGTGTCAGCGTCCCCGAATCCAGGTACAAAAGCGCCCCCATATCCTTCACATTGATCCTGCCATGCTCCCACAGCACCATCATCGCAATATACTGCGTGTAGGTCAGATCAATCTCATCCAGATATGGCTTGTAGCGCCGCACGATCTCCTTGGAGCATGCGTACAGCGGAAAACAGAGTTGATTTTCTAATTTTAAAGCATCATACTTATCTTTCATTCCGGCACCTGTCGCTTATAAATAGTTTTCAATCTTTTCGCGGACAACATCCATATCCGCCGTCGGTTCAAAACGCTCCACCACGTTTCCGTCTCTGTCAATCAAAAACTTGGTAAAGTTCCATTTGATGTCCGGTGTCTCCTTATAATCCAGATGCGTGCGCTCTAACATGCTTTCCACGATCGTCGCTAACGGATGTTCCTCGTCAAATCCCATATGTGTTCACTCCGTATCTTCTGTGTGCTGTTACTGCTCCATACATCCTTTTACCCATGCTTCCAGTTCCGGCTTCGGCATGAATCCGACATTCTTGCCTGCCACCTTGCCGTCCTTTAAGAATAAAAGCGCCGGAATGTTTGTGATGCCCTTTGCGATCGCAAGCTGCGTATTCTCATCGGTATCTGCATTGTAAAATGCCACCTCACCGTCCAGATCATCCGCCAGTTCCTCCAGTACCGGGGCAAGCATCTGGCACGGTCCGCACCATACTGCCGAAAAGTCCACCACTGCTGCCTTTGCCTGTAACGCTTCGTCCATATTGTTGTTCTGAATCTTCTTAACCATGATAATCCTCCTTAGATCTCTCTTTTTTTCTTATCCAGGTACTCTGCCGCGGACAGCGCCGCCACATTTCCCTGTCCTGCCGCCTTGATATACTGATACGGCTTTCCGGTAATGTCTCCGCATGCAAAGAGTCCCGGAAGGTTTGTCTCCATCTGGAGATTAACCTTTACGTGATTCTCCTCCGTCGCAAGTCCCGGCACGAGCTGTGACGGTGCGATCGCGTCTCTTAAGATAAATACGCCGTCCACCGGATGGGAACCCGCGTCCGTCTCAAGCGCACTTACCGTCTGCGTGCCTGTGATCGCTTTCGGCCGCTCATGCACAACCTCTATGGCATCCGACAGCTGCGGCTCCTCTTTTCCCATCGGGAAATAATGCACCTTTCCGACAATCTCCGCCAGATAGTCTGCTTCCTGCTCCGCCTCCCTGCCGTATCCGATCACCGCAACTTCCTTCCCACGGAAGAACTGCGCATCGCAGGTCGCGCAGTAGCTGACGCCGCTTCCTAACAGCTCGTTTTCTCCCGGGAACGGTTTCCCCATGACGATTCCTGCCGCCAGAATGACGGTGGACGCCTCAAGAATCTCGCCGGACACCTGGATTCCAAAATAATCTCCCATCGCATAGACCGCGTTCACGCGCTTCTCCGTCACCTCGATGCCAAGACCTGCTAACTGCTTCTTGTACCCGGCAACCAGATCTGCTCCTGAAACTTCCGGCAGCCCTGGATAGTTTAAAATCTGATGCGCCTTGCTCATCTTCTCGCTGAGTTCTCTGCTGCCGATTAACAGCACACTTTTATTTCTCACTTTCGCGGTAATCGCTGCCGACACACCTGCCGGTCCCGTTCCAATAATGGCAATATCTACTCGTTCCATACCATTCTCCATTCCTGTGTTATTTTGCTTCTATAATAGTGTAAGAATCTGTTCTTCCAGTTTTCTCATATCTCCTGTTGGTTCAAATCTTACCACTACCGTGCCCTGCCTGTCCACAAGGAACTTCGTAAAATTCCATTTGATGTCGGGATTCTCCTTATAATTCTTATCTATTTTGCGGAGCATTATTCCCATCGCCGCCGCTTTCGCCCCTTTCCCGAATCCGGCAAATCCCTTCTGGGATTTTAAATATGCATACAGCGGAATCTGATGTTCGCCGTTGACGTCGGATTTCTTCATCTGAGGGAACTCGGTGTGATACTTCAGCGTACAGAACTCGTGAATCTCCTCATCCGTCCCCGGCGTCTGTCCCGCGAACTGGTTGCACGGGATATCCAAAATCTCAAGTCCCTGATCATGATACTTCCGGTAAAACTCCTCCAGTTCCCGGTACTGCGGGGTGAATCCGCATCCGGTCGCCGTATTCACAATCAGAAGTACCTTTCCCTCATAAGCGGACAACGGCTGCGTTGTCCCGTCCGGCCGCTCCACAGAATAATCATAAATGCCCATCTCTTACCCTCCTTTCTCTTTGTCATTAAAAATGAATCTTTTTAAATTGTTTCATTTTTAATTGTGTACAATCTTTTTGTGCTTAGATTGTACACAATCTATTCGAGGATGTCAAGCATTATTTTATCAATCATTGTTCTCTGTGCCGGATTGTCGTAACCGGCAAAATGAAACATTGCATTTTTTCATCGAAAGCTCTATGATAGTCAGCAGACAATGGGATTTATAGTAGAAGGGTACGGTGATTTTATGCATATGAGTTTACTTTTAATGGAACAGATTTTGGAGCTTTTTCTCATGATATTAATGGGGTTTATCATTGTGAAAGCCGGGATTGTAACGGATGAGGACAGCAAGGTTTTATCTAAAATTGTGCTGTATTTGATTATTCCCTGTGTCATTATCAATGCCTTTCAGGTCAATTATACTCCTGAAACTGTACATGGTCTTCTGATTGCCTTTATCGCATCCGTGATGCTTCAGATACTTCTTCTTATTATAGTCTCCTTCATGGGGAAACTTTTTTGCTTAAATGAAGTCGAGATTGCCTCTATTTATTACTCAAACTCCGGAAACCTGATTGTTCCGATTGTAACTTTTATTCTTGGACAGGAATGGGTTCTATATGGATGTGTTTTCATGAGTGTGCAGCTCATCTTCATCTGGACGCACTGCAAGAAGATTATCAGCCGGGAGACTTCCTACGACTGGAGAAAAATTGTTTTAAATATTAATATGATCTCAATTGCACTTGGAGCGGTTTTATTTTTTGCTCAAATTCATCTGCCTGAAATATTAAACAACACCCTCTCAAGCGTTGGAAATATGATTGGTCCAGCCAGTATGATCGTGACCGGAATGCTTTTCGCCGGAATGGATCTCAAAAAAATTTTCGGAAATAAACGCGTATATATTATTTCATCTTTAAGAATGATTGTTATTCCGCTCATCGCGCTTGCCCTGATTAAGCTAAGCCGGCTTGCAGCACTCTCTTCCGATGCGCCAAAAATTATGCTCATTGTGTTTCTGGCAGTGATTACGCCTTCCGCATCCACGGTCACACAAATGTGCCAGGTATATGGAAATGACGCAAAATATGCAAGCGCCATCAATGTCGTGACCACGCTGTGCGCGATTGTCACGATGCCGCTTATGGTGTTACTCTTCACGTACATTAAATAATATCATCAAAAATATCCGGCAGCCGTTTCACACCTTAATAATTTCCATTTTCCCCTGCCAGAAGCAGATCACGATTTTCTCCATATAAATTGTTCAGCACGCCGATCACTGCACCGACGAGAACCGCCGCGATCACCGTTCCGATACCAACGGAACCGAATTTTTTTAGGACGATCATACAGGCCGTCAGCGAGAACGCAACCATCGTGACGTCAAACCCGATTTTCACCTTTGAAAAAGAGAACATTCGTGATATCGGAGATCGCCTTCATCGCTCCCTCACCCGCAAGCGGGATAATGTCCGCCGGCAGATAGAAGAGAATACCGTGTTCCAGAAACTTGATAATGGTCTCCTGCATCCCGGCTGGTATGTAGCCTCTGGGAGAATACTTTCGCAGAGAGTCAGAAGTAAAAGTAACCCTGTCCAATTCGCTTTTCTTTTCCTCTCCCATAATGGCTCGCATTTCTAATTGTTGCTGTTGTTTCTGGAAATAGAAAAATCTGCCACTTCAAAATCATAAAATGACGGCCCCTTCTAATGCCGGAATCTTTTTCCCTGAAATTCATGACAAAGGCACCCAGTTATTTATTACTGAGTGCCTGCATTAGAATCGTATTTATTTGTTCAGATTTGGTCAGATTATACCAAAATCTCCCTCAAAAATACCCCCAAAATCGCTCTCTGGTTGTCCTATTTTTTAACCACTAAAAATTGGGTGAAAATGGCTCTCGTTAGGTCAAATGGGGGCAAACTATATCAGCCCGTTTGGGTATAAGGGAACCCCGGAAAGCCTTGATTTTCCGGGGTTTTTGAACCATTTTGATATAGTCTGAGCAGTCGATTATCGCTTGCTGAACTGCGGAGCGCGACGAGCTGCCTTAAGACCGTATTAAACATCTCTATGGTGCGTTTTTCCTTGATATTACGGGCTTTTTCGCATTTTCTGTTGTCGGTTGTCCTATTCCTTAACCATAGAAATCGGTGATTTTTCATCGAAATTCTCCTGGTTCAAAGCATCATTCACTACCTCGAAAAGTTCCTCTGGTTTATTATACTTGACCCTCGCGTAAATGTCCATAGTTGTCTTACTATTCTCATGCCCTGCCAGGTACTGAACTGTCTTAGGGTCAACGCCCGCATAGAGCAGATTCGTGATGTAGGTATGCCGCAACAAGTGCGGTGTTACATCGAAATTCAGGGTATAGCGAATCTTGGGATTGTTCCTCTGCGTTGTTCCTAATGTCGGCTTGACGGTATATTTAATGCTCTGTCCATTCACATATTTATAGTAGGTTCTCTCTTTTGCAGAACGAACAACTACATACTGCCAAACTCTCGTAAACTGAGAATAGGAAAGCGGCTGTCCCTCGCTGTCGGCAATCACATACTCCGATATGGAATTTGCTTTTGCTTCCCGCAGACAGTCCACCAGACACTTTGGAATGGGAATATCCCTTTTAGCTGCCTTTGTCTTTAAGACGGTGGAAATCACTGGCCTGTTATGCTCTGCGCGCCATGCACGTCTCACAGAAATATATGGGGTGGATTTATCCAGGAATACACAATCCCATTGCAATGCAAGAATTTCTTCCCGACGCAAGCCGGAATACAAACCAATCATAATAAAAAGATATGGTGGAAGCTCTTTCACCGTATCCAACAGAACTGCAACCTGTTGATCTGTTAAGGCATCTTTCTTTTTCGATGCTTTTCCACCCTTTGCTGAAATTCCTACACACGGATTATCGGTTATCAGCTGACTGCGCTCTGCCGAATAAAACACACACTTAATCAGCATATTTACCGTATCATACAGTCCTTTCGATTTTTGAGACAGCGGAACAAGCGCCAGACGAATATCATCCGCAGTCACTTCCTCCATATACATATCTCCCAGAGAGTTGATGACATAATTCTTCATATTCTGTCTGTATCCTTTTATAGTGGCCGTAGACACCTTTGCTGACTGCATCAGCAGCCATTTCTCACAATACTCGGCAACCGTCGGATGCTTCCGGCGAAAGATGATTTCCTCCACCTGTCTCCGGCCCTCCAACTGCTTTTCATATAATTCTTCACAGGTGGTCGCATATAAGCTGACCTGCTTTCCATCGGCATCTGTAATTCTGGTTCTGTAATACAGTGTTCCTTTTCTTGTAACCGTTCCGTACTCTGGAACGCTTTGTTTTTTCTTAGCCATACAAATCTTCCTTTCCTGATAATGAGTGTTCTTAAATTCACACCTTCTTTTTATCAGAAAGCACTAACTTAATCAAAGATACGGATTATGAAAAACAAAGAGCGAGACATCCTTGCCTCGCTCCTGCGTTGTTTCCTGCTTTTATAATGTTATGCCTGTGCTGCATCCCACTGGGCAAATGCACCACCCATTGTTCTTACCAGCTCATCCGGTCTGTTGTATTTGACCTTTGCGTAAATGTCCATCGTAATTTTACTGCTCTCATGTCCCGCCAGGTATTGAACCGTTTTCGGGTCTACGGACGAATGAATCAGATTCGTAATGTATGTATGCCGCAGCTGGTGCGGCGTCACTTCAAAATCTAAGCTGTAAATCACTTTTCCGTTATGTGCTGCCTTTTCACCGAGGACCGGCGTAACCGTGTGCTTTACACGCTTTCCATCCTCGTAGCGATAATAGAAACGCTCCTTGACAGTTCGGGTCACAATATACTGCCAGAGCCGCTTGAACTGCGTATAGGATAACGGATCACCGTCTCTGTTCGACACTACATATTCTGACTGTGAATTAGCCTTTGCCTCTTTCAGACACTCTGCAAGGCAAACCGGCAACGGAATATTTCGATGCGCGGCTTTCGTTTTCAGCTCATCCAGAATCACCGGTCTGTTATTTTCCGTGTGCCATGCCCTGCGTACCGTTAAATAAGGGCAATCCACATCCAGATATACAGAATCCCATTTTAGGGCAAGAATTTCTTCTCGCCGCAATCCTGCATACAGCCCTAACATGACAAATACATACGGCGGAAGTCCCTGAATGGCATCCAGCAGTCTGGCAGCCTGTTCATCCGTCAATGACGCTTTGTCCTTCTGCGGAACGCCTCCACCTTTGGCCGTAAGGTAAATCGTTGGGTTGTTATCAATAATCTTACTTTCCTTTGCTGCCCGGAAAATAGATTTATACAGGATAACCACTGACTTATATACCGAAGCGGACTTCTCAGAAACAGGAACAAGTGCAAGCTGAATGTCATCCAGTGTCACATCTGCCATCCGCATCTGCCCCAGTTCTTTTATAATGTGCCGTCTGACCTTTGATGTATAATCTATCAGCGTGGTTGCCCTCACATGAACCGACTGCATCAAAAGCCATTTTTCACAGTAGTCTGCAACCGTCGGGGATTTCCGGCAGAATGTATCGTTGTCGATCTGCTCTAATGCACCCAACTCTTTATCATATAATTCTTCCGGTGTTCTCGCATAAAGGGCCACCAGTTTTCCATCTGCGTTCTGAACCCGCGTTCTATAATAATCTATGCCGTTAAGCGTAACTGTACCGTATTGTGGAATTGCTCTTTTTCTTTTTGCCAATTCCGCCACCTCCTAAGAATATACTCCAGCGCTGTATCTATGTTTTATCAGACCATTATG
>OLSX01004664.1_pt1 | contig 10077 bp, 10 predicted proteins | sample 1673141 | NCBI WGS metagenome assembly OLSX01 (sample SAMEA3136759, study PRJEB25190) | human gut metagenome | biome: human gut; feature: human-associated habitat; material: faeces | place: Austria | collected 2013
CTTTTTCCAGAATCTGTTCTTTGATCTCCTTGGAAATAACTGCCTGGAAATCACGGACAATAGTCGGGAACGGGTGGGGTCCCATAACAGATCCCAGTACATAGTGGGTGTCTGCGATACGGTTTGTCCACTCACGCATAGTCTCGGAAACGGCATCTTTTAAAGTTGCGGTTCCGCTTGTGACTGCATGGACTTTCGCTCCGAGGAGACGCATTTTGTATACATTCAGGGCCTGACGCTCGGTATCCTCTTTTCCCATGAAGACTTCACATTCCATGCCCATCAGCGCTGCTGCGGTTGCAGTTGCCACGCCGTGCTGACCTGCACCGGTCTCTGCAATGACACGGGTCTTTCCCATTTTTTTTGCCAGAAGCACCTGACCTAATACATTATTGATCTTGTGTGCACCTGTGTGGTTCAGATCCTCACGTTTCAGATAGATTTTGGCTCCGCCCAGATCTTCGGTCATGTGTGCCGCATAGTAAAGACGGGAAGGTCTTCCTGCGTATTCATTGAGAAGCTCTGTGAGCTCGCGGTTGAATTCCGGGTCGTTTTTGTAATGGTTGTATGCTTCCTCAAGCTCCAGAACGGCGTTCATCAGTGTTTCCGGGATGTACTGTCCGCCATGGATGCCGAATCTTCCTTTTGACATGTTAAAAATCCTCCTTTATGTTCCTCACGGTCTGTACCGCTTTCACTATTTTATCCGGGTCTTTGTGCCCATCGGTTTCTACACTGCTGCTTAAGTCCACAGCCCAGGGATGAAGCATTTTTATGGCTGTTTCCAAATTATCACACCCAAGGCCTCCGGCCAGAAACCAGGGACGTTTTATGGACGGTACCAGGCTCCAGTCAAAGGTCTCACCGGTGCCCCCGGCTCCCTGATCCAGAAGAATGTAATCTGCTTCCGAACGGATCGCCCGCTTTACATCTTCTTCTGTTTTTATGGAAAAAGCTTTTATCAGAAGCTGGTCTGTCATAATCTTAAGCTGTCTGATATAATCTTCGTTTTCCTGTCCGTGAAGCTGTGCCAGGGAAATGGTTCCTTCGTTTAAAAGCTGTGCGGGAAGTTCCAACGGTGCATTGACGAATACGCCTACCGGCAAAATACTCTCATCCAGCTTTTCCCGGAGAGTTCGTAACTGAGCTCCTGTGACGTTTCTTCTGCTTTTTGGAAATTCTACAATGAATCCACAGAAGTCTGGTTTTGCTTCATTAACTGCCTGAATGTCCTCCAGGCGGGTAAGGCCGCAGATCTTGATCCTGGTTCTGACCGGCTTCTCCTGCTGTTTCCGATCCGCACAGCCTCTTTCCTGTCGTATGGTGTTGTTCTGTTCTGTTTTCATCTCAGTGCTCCGCCATTTAACTCTTCCAACGCCGCTTTTTTGTCCGGGCTTCTCATCAGGGTTTCACCGATCAGAACGGCGCCTACCCGGTTTCTTTCCAGGATGGCAATGTCTCCGGCATTTTTGATGCCACTCTCGGAAACAAATACCACATTGTACGGTGCCAGGTTTCGAAGACGGATGCTGTTATTCATATCAACTTTGAAGGTTTTCAGATCACGGTTATTTACACCGACGATCTTCGCTCCTGCTTTCAGTGCTCTTGCCACTTCTTCCTCATCGTGGGCTTCCACCAGTGCATCCATTCCCAGAGATTCTGCCAGCTCTCTGTATTCCAGGAGTTCCTGATCATCCAGAATGGTGCAGATCAGAAGCACTGCCGATGCGCCAAATGCTTTTGCCTGATAGATCATGTACTTATCCACCGTAAAGTCTTTCCGGAGGACCGGGATATCCACCGTTTCCGTGATCTCACGAAGATAAGTATCACTTCCCATGAAATAAAAAGGCTCTGTAAGGCAGGAGATTGCGGATGCACCTGCTGCCTCGTATTCTTTCGCAATTTCCACATATGGAAAATCCGGTGCGATCAGCCCCTTGGAGGGGGATGCTTTTTTTACTTCACAGATGTAGGACATGCCCGGTTTTTTCAGGGCTTCCAGAAAGGAAGGCTGCTGTGGTGCTTTTTCTGCCAGAGCTTTCAGCTGTTCCAGAGGAAGCTGAAGTTTTTCCTTCTGGATACGTTCTCTTGTCTTTTCTGCGATTTCTTCCAGAATGTTTTTTTCACTCATTCTTTGTTTGTCTCCTCGATATTTCAACTCTCATTCGGCAATTTCAAGGAGTCTGACAACTTAATATTTCAATTAATGGGGTTGCCGATTCCTCTCCTCCCGCCATTATCCTCAAATTTCATTGCTTAATCTGATAAATTCCTCAAGCTTCGCTGCGGCGGCTCCGCTGTCGATCAGATTTTCTGCCATCTTCACGCCGGCTTCCAGGCTCTTCGCCTTTCCTGCGATATAAAGTGCTGCACCTGCGTTCATGCAGACCGCCTGACGCTTCGGGCCTTTTTCGGTTCCGTTTACAATGGCTTTTGTGATCTCTGCATTTTCTGCCGGTGTGCCACCTGCAAGTTCCTCTTTGCTGCAGCGAGTGTAACCGAACTGCTCCGGTGTGATCTCGTAGGACTGGAACCATCCATCCTTGATCTCGCATACAGAAGTCGGTGCACTCATGGAGATCTCATCCAGCTTATCCTGTCCGAAAACAACCATTCCACGGTTCACGCCAAGTTTCATCATAACCTGCGCCAGAGGCTCTACCAGTGACTGATCGAAGACTCCCATCAGCTCCATGTTTGCACCTGCCGGGTTGCTTAATGGTCCGAGGATATTAAATACTGTACGGATTCCCAGCTCTTTTCGGATCGGTGCCACATATTTCATGGCAATGTGATAATTCTGTGCGAACAGGAAACAAATGTTGATCTTTTTCAGGATTTCGGCACTTTTTTCTGGCGGAATGGTAATCTTTACGCCAAGAGCTTCCAGAACATCTGCGGCTCCGCTCTTGGAGGATGCTGCACGGTTTCCGTGTTTTGCAACCGGAACGCCTCCTGCCGCGATCACAAGAGAAGAAGTTGTGGAAATGTTGAAGGAGTTTGCTCCGTCACCGCCGGTTCCTACAATCTCCAGGACATCCATATCGTGAAGAAGTTTGATGCAGTGTGCACGCATACCTGCTGCAGATGCTGTGATCTCATCAATGGTTTCGCCTTTCATGGAAAGTGCGGTCAGGTAGGATGCCATCTGTACCGGTGTTGCCGCTCCATCCATGATCTCATTCATTACGGATTCTGCTTCGTCATATGTAAGATCTTCTTTTTTTGAAAGTTTGATGATTGCTTCTCTGATCATTCTTGTTCCCTCCTGTTCTGTAACGATCCTATCTTTTATGGATTACCATTCTCTGTCTTACAACTTCCGTACTGTCCGTTATCCGGGACAGTTTCTGTTCAATTTTACTTTTCCCTTACAACTTTCATAAAGTTTTCGATCATCGTTTTTCCATCTGGTGTCATAACCGATTCCGGATGGAACTGTAATCCGAAGATCGGATATTTTTTATGTTCCAGTGCCATCACCTCTCCGTCCTCAGATTCTGCGGTAACGACCAGTTCTTCGGGTAACGTATCCCGGAGCGCTGCCAGTGAATGATATCTGGCTGCCAGGAAAGTATCCGGCAATCCCTCAAATATCTGACTCTCACCAACTTTATGGATTTCCTTCTGCTTGCCGTGCATCAGCTCTTTTGCATAGGAGACGATACCTCCAAATGCTTCACAGATGGACTGATGCCCAAGGCAGATACCCAGGATCGGCAGCCTGTCTTTGAAATATTTTATGGATTCAATGCAGATTCCCGCATCTTCCGGACGCCCCGGGCCCGGAGAAAGGATCAGGGCTTCCGGTTTCATATCCTCCAGCTCCTGTATGGTTACTTCGTCATTTCGTACGACCCTGATATCCGGCTCCACAGAACCGATCAGCTGGTAAACATTATAGGAAAAGCTATCATAATTATCGATCAGTACTATCATTCCAGTCCCTCCTGTGCTGTTTCGATTGCCTGTACAACGGCCCTTGCTTTGTTGCAGCATTCCTGGAATTCATTTTCCGGAACACTGTCTGCCACGATCCCGGCTCCGGACCGGATGCAGATCTCGCCGTTCTTTTTATAAACCAGGCGGATGGCAATGCAGGTGTCCAGGTTTCCGGCGAAATCCAGATATCCGATGGCACCGCCGTAAATACCACGTTTGCTCTGTTCCAGCTCCTGGATGATCTGGCAGGCACGGAACTTCGGTGCTCCGGAAAGAGTTCCTGCCGGAAGGATGGCATCTACTGCATCCACTGCATCCTTGTCATCCCGGATCTGGCCGGTAACTGTGGAACCGATATGCATCACATGGGAAAAACGCTCGATGCACATATATTTTTCTACTTTTACAGTACCGATCTTACTGATCTTTCCGATATCGTTTCGTCCAAGATCCACAAGCATGTTGTGCTCGGCACGTTCTTTTTCATCGGCGAGAAGTCCTCTTTCCAGCTCCAGATCTTCTTTTGTCTTGCCTCTCGGTCTGGTTCCTGCCAACGGGAAGGTGCTTAATTCCGTTCCGGTAAGCTTGGCCAGAGTTTCCGGCGAAGCTCCAGCGATCTCAATATCATCGCTGGAAAAATAAAACATATACGGAGAAGGATTCGTAGCACGAAGGACCCGGTAGGTATCAAACAGGCTTCCTTCCGCTTTTGCCCTCATGGGATTGGAAAGAACCACCTGGAAGATATCTCCTTCGTGAATGTAATGTTTGGCGGTTTCTACCATCTCACAGTATTTTTCTTTAGGGAACTGTGGTTCAATGGAGGATTTCAGTTTCAGCGACGGGAATTCCTTTTGTTTTCCGTTTCGGATCAGATCTGCCATCTCTTTTAACTTCTCTTCGGCTTTCCTGTAGGAGTTTTCCAGGTCATCAGTCATCACACCGGTGATCAGCAGTACCTTCTGTCTGTAATGATCAAAGGCAATTACCTGGTCAAAAAGCATCAGATCCATATCGCGGAAATCCTGTACTGTCTTGTCGGTAAGCTCCAGCTTCGGCTCGCTGTACTTAATATAATCGTAGGAAAAATATCCTACCAGACCTCCGGTAAAGGTCGGCATATTTTCCAGCACCGGGCTTTTGTATTCTTTCAGGATCTGGCGGATAGCATCTCCCGGATGTTTCACCTGCTGTACGGTTTTTTCTTCGCTTCCGTCCTCGTGGATCTTCCGGATCTGAAGAGTTCCGTCTGTACAGGTGATCTCCATGGATGGCTCATATCCCAGGAAGGAATAGCGGCCCCATACCTCTGTCTGGCTGGCACTTTCCAGAAGATAGCAGTGTCTGCTGGCTGTGCGTAAGGTTCTCATGACTTCTACAGGTGTATAACGGTCGGAATACAACTCCCTGCATACGGGGATGCGCCGGTATTCGCCTGACTGTGCAATATTCTTGATTTTTTCTAATGTTGGATACATATACAGGCCCTCCTGAGTTCTTTTCATTCTTTTGCCGGAGGAGACGGTACGGTACTGGACATTCGCAATCCGCATTCGCTACTTGTTCATGGATTCCAATTTCTTCGAAATTAGAATCCAAAAACGCCCGCCTCCGGCAGAATCTGGTTCTGCCAGGGACGAGCGTCAAATTCAAAATCACCCGCGGTGCCACCCTGATTCACGGTTCGACCCGTGCACTTAGCGGAATACCTGCATATTCCCGGCAACTGACGTATGCCTTCACGTCACAGAATACTCGGTATCCATAATACCTTTCCCTGTGCCCTCCGCGGTCCATTTAGTAAACTGCTTCTCGGCCCGGCTCTCACCCTCCCGGACTCTCTGTGCGCGCATGAATACCTTTATCTCCGCTTCAACGGTTTAGTGGTTTACTCGATTAAATTTTTTATATAAAATAGCACAGGATTTTTAATATGTCAATACAAAAGTTGAAAAAATCGTCATTTTATTCTATAATTGTGACAGTGTGATTATCACAAAACCTACTTACGAAGGGAGTTTTACCACAAAATACCATGGCTGAAAAAAATGCAAACACCTGGCTGGATACCCCAGATCCACAGGTTTTTATCAAAAATTCCGCAAAATTTAATGATCTGATGATGATGTACCGCTGTACTGTCCGTGAGGTACGTACCAAACTGGAAGTTCTCAATGATGAATTTTCCGTAGAATATAAACGTAACCCGATCTCTTTTATCAAGACCAGAATCAAAAAACCGGAAAGTATCTACAAGAAACTGAAAAAACTGGGTTACGACTTCACTGCCGAGAATATCCAGAACCAGCTCAATGACGTAGCCGGTATCCGTGTTGTCTGTGCTTTTATTGATGATATCTACACCATTGCGGATCTCATTGCCAAACAGGACGACATCACCATCATCAAAGTAAAAGACTATATCAAAAATCCCAAACCAAACGGTTACCGCAGCTACCACATAATCGTGGAAATTCCTGTGTTCTTCTCCAAGGGAAAAACACCCATGCGTGCGGAGATCCAGATTCGTACCAATGGTATGGATTTCTGGGCTACCCTGGAACATCAGCTCAGATATAAGCAGAATATCGAAGAAATGGATGGTTACGAGGAAGTCAGCACTGAGCTTCTAAACTGCGCCCGCGCTGTCATTGATATGGATAATGAAATGCAGCGGATCAAAGATAAGATCGGACAGTTTCACGATATCTGATCCTGCCTGCGCATCGCCCGCGAACACAAAATGCCACACCATATTCCAGCTCTGTTCAACCCACTGGTTATGGTATGGCATTTTTTATAATATGGAATTCTACAACCTCACCTGTTCTTTTTCACTGTTCTTCACACGGAATACCCTGGGTGTCATATGGTAATGTTCCTTAAATACTCTGTGAAAATAACTGTTATTCTCATATCCCACAGCAGCAATAATATCACTGATCGGAAGATCCGTCTCACACATCAGCTCCACGGCCTTGTTCAGGCGTTTTCTCTGAAGAAGTTCCTTGAAGTTAAATCCTGTGCTTTTCTTGATCATCTTGCTTAGTACATGCATGGGCAGATGAAGCCTGGTGCACAGCTCTGTCAGAGTAGCTGTCCGGTACTTCTGCTCAATATAATCCAGGGTTGTCATGGAGATCATATTTTCGTACTGATTGGGAAGGCGCATCTCCACATACTGTACGGATTCCACCAGATACATAAAGATCAGGCCCATTGTGGTCTGGTTGATCCGTTCCCGGTTTTCTTCGCCGTTTACCAGAGAATAGATGATATTTTCCAGAAGATTCTGGATCTGCAGGACCTCTGCAACCTTAAAGTGAAGATATTCGCCACGTTCCTCATCCTGACGCAGAACATTTACCAGAAAATCCGCCAGCATATTGTCATTGCCAGTCATGGAATAAGCTACATCAAAAAACTCCGGCAGCACCATGAAATTGATGGCAATATCATTCTGTCCCGCTTTCAGAATCTCATGCTTTGTAAACTGGTTGAGAAAAAGCAGCTCGCCTTTATTCACCACGACTTTTTTTCCATCGATGATATTGGTGAGTGATCCCTCACACACATACAACACCTCTACAAAATTATGCCGGTGTGCCGGAAAATACACAAAACGTGTGTGTGTACGCACAGCGATCAGCCTGCCTTCTTTCAGCATCTTACGGCTGTCCACAGTGAAATCCCGGCCGGAAGTGTAGAGATCTTTGTTTACCTCTGCTTCTCCGTCCAGGATCTTACGTTCTTCTTCGGTTATTTTTCTCAGCTGATCCAGTAAAGCCTGCTGCATGTATCCTGCTCCTTTGTCTGTCATTGTCCTGTTGCTCTCATTTTAGCACTACCTTCACGGGAGTACAACTGAAATCACCCACTGATCCTTTTCCGGCTGCACAAAAGAAAAAGGCAGAGTCCAAAGACTCCGCCATTTCCAAAGGATTTATCATATGATTAGTACAGTTTAGCCATCTCTTCGATGTTGCTTGTATCGAATTTCAGAGGTGCGCCAAGTACAACTTCTGTACCGCCGTCATCAGCGTCTGTGATTGTGTAGTCACCAAGGTCGCCAGCTGTGAACTTGTCATCTTTGGCACCTGTGATGTCACCGTTGATCAGAGCGATTGTTGTGTAAGCGCTGAGTTTTCCAAGGCCCTGCATATCCCACAGATAGAAGTATGGGCAGGAATGATCTGCATCATCACCTGTGTACTCCTGCATCTCAGACGGAAGTCCAAGACCTGTCAGTTTGCAAGCAGATTCGTTGTCCTGAAGGTATTTAGCAGCTGCAGCGATACCAACTGTTGTCGGTGCGCAGATAACTTTCAGATCTGGGTAGTTCTGAAGAAGAGCTGCTGTCTGGTCTGTAGATTTCTGTGGCTCATCATCGCCGTATACAACGTCTACAAGCTCAAGTTTGCTGTATTTGTCATCGCCTTCCATGATGGTCTTCATTGCGTCGATCCATGCATTCTGGTTAGCGGACTGAGATGTAGCGGAAAGGATTGCGAACTGTCCCTCACCACCGGAAATATCAAGAACTGCATCCATAAGTGCCTGAGCAACTTCTTTTGTACCAGCCTGGTTTACGAAAATCTCACGGCTGTCTTTGTTCGGTGCGGAGTCGAAGGAAGATACCTTGATTCCTGCATCCATAGCTTCCTCAAGTTTAGCCTGAAGAGCGTTAACATCGTTCGCGGAGATACAGATTGCATCGAAGTCCTGAGAAATCAGGTTGTCAAGAACTTTGATCTGTGCATCAGCGGTAGCTGTCTCAGGATAAACGACCTGAACTTCGCCGCCTTCAGCCTCTACAGTCTCCTGGAAAGATTTCGCTGCGATCTCGAAGAATGCGTTACCAGCTGCTTTACCAACCAGAGCGATCTTTTTGTCTTTTGCGGAATCGCCAGCTGCTGCTTCTGTCTTAGTATCGTCTTTTTTGTCATCTGCTGCGAGAACCGGGCAAACTGTACCAAGAACCATTGCTCCACAAAGGATTGCGCTAATTACCTTTTTTTTCATTTTTGTTCCTCCCTATAAGAATATAATTTTTTATATGCTGCTGCCCCGCTACACCAATGGAGGCAGCTAACAATCATATGGGTTTCAAAATTGATATTTAGTTTTTCTTCATTGCGACTGCTTTTTTTACATCGCCGATGATGTTTGGAAGAGCTACTGCTGCTACCAGAAGTACACCGATGATCAGAAGGATTACCTGTGCGTTTACGTTCTTCTGTCCAAGACCAACTCGTAAGCATACGATGATAAATGCGGAAATGATACCACCGGCCAGGTTACCTTTACCACCTGTGGAGGAGATACCTCCGAATACTGCCATTGCGATGGCATCCATCTCGAATCCGTTACCGGTTGTTGTATTGGCACCATAAGAAGATGATACCAGGAACAGTGCACAAAGTCCAGACATAAGACCCATAACTGTGTAGATGATGAAACGGATCTTTTCAACATGAACACCAGCATAATAAGCTGCCACACGGTTTGTTCCGATCGCATAGGTACGACGTCCGAATGTGCTCTTTCCAAGGAAGATTGCAAAGAGGACACCAAGGATCAGTACCAGGAAAAGAATGTATGGAACCTGTCCGACTTTTCCACCAATGGCACGGAAACCATCTGTGTTTGTGATCGCGATACTTCCGCCGGCTCCAAGTGTTACCTCAGCGATACCACGGAAGATGATCTGTGTTGCCAGTGTTACGATCATTGGAGGAAGCTCCTTGAAACGGGTAAGGATAAATCCGTTAACCGCACCGCAGAGGGCACCAACAACCAGTGCTGTAAGTACTACTACAATGAATGGAGCGTTTGTGTTGCAGACCATGCAGCTTAAAGTTGCGGAGAGACACACGATCGCACCAACAGAAATATCGATCTCGCCTAATACCAGGATGTACGCCATCGGGAACATCATGAATACCTCTGCAAGGTAAACCGGCATCTGACGAAGAACACTCTTCAGATTATAAAATTCAGAAAATGATGCGCAGAAAATATTTACCAGGATAAAGAGAATGACCAGGATGCCTTCCCAACTGAATATGATGTGTTTCATCGGATTTTCCGGCACATTGTTAATACTTCTTCCAGATTTTCCAGCCATGA
>OLSX01004668.1_pt1 | contig 10070 bp, 10 predicted proteins | sample 1673141 | NCBI WGS metagenome assembly OLSX01 (sample SAMEA3136759, study PRJEB25190) | human gut metagenome | biome: human gut; feature: human-associated habitat; material: faeces | place: Austria | collected 2013
CGATCTCTGACGAGATGTTTGCAGCATTAAAGGCAGCAGGAGTCCGCGTAAAAGTAGACGACACAGACAAGAGCCCGGGATTCAAATTCGCAGAGCAGGAAATGCGTGGTACCCCGATCCGTATCGAGTGCGGCCCGAAGGATATCGAGAATGGTCAGGCTGTCATCTGCCGTCGTGATACAAGAGAGAAATATACTGTTACATTTGATGAGCTTGTGGAAAAAGTACAGGAAATCCTGGAAACAATCCAGAAAGATATGCTGGAGCGTGCACGTAAGCACAGAGATTCCCATACTTATGTTGCTACAAACTATGAAGAATTCAAAGATACTATTGTTAACAAACCAGGCTTCGTAAAAGCTATGTGGTGCGGTGACCGCGCATGTGAGGACAAGATCAAAGAAGATGTTCAGGCTACATCCAGATGTATGCCGTTTGAGCAGGAACACTTAAGTGATGTCTGCGTATGCTGTGGAAAACCTGCCAAGAAGATGGTTTACTGGGGAAGAGCATACTAATCAATAAGAAAATAAAGAAAACCGGCAGCAGAGATATCTGAGTGCCGGTTTTCGGGGTTAAGAATAAATAGAAGAAGATAAGGATGGTCATATGATTCTGGAAATACCGAAAAACGCGGAAACAATTTTGCATATACTGGAAAAAGCAGGCTATGAAGCCTATGTGGTAGGCGGCTGTGTGCGTGATTCCATTCTGGGACGGAGCCCGGATGACTGGGACATCACCACATCCGCAAAGCCGGAGCAGGTCAAGGCTTTGTTTCACAGAACAGTGGATACAGGTCTGCAGCATGGAACAGTGACTGTTCTTATGGAAAAAGAAGGATATGAGGTCACGACTTATCGTGTAGATGGTGAGTACGAGGACGGCAGACATCCCAAAGAGGTCACCTTTACAGCAAGCCTTAAGGAAGACCTGAAACGCCGGGATTTTACCATCAATGCAATGGCATACAATCCTTCTTCAGGACTGGTGGACCTTTTCGGCGGACTGGAGGATATTGAGAGAAAAATTATCCGCTGTGTGGGAGATCCGCTGGAGCGTTTTACAGAGGATGCACTGCGGATCATGCGTGCAGTCCGTTTCAGTGCGCAGTTGGGCTTTGCCATTGAAGAAGAGACTCGTAAGGCACTGAAGGTTCTGGCACCGAATCTGAAGCATGTCAGTGCAGAGAGGATTCAGGTAGAGCTTGTGAAGCTTCTGATGTCTCCTCATCCGGATTATCTCAGGGTGGCTTATGAAGCCGGGATCACAGCTGAATTTCTTCCGGAGTTTGATGCATGTATGACAACATCTCAGAATACGCCGCACCACTGTTACACAGTAGGAGAGCATATCCTGCACAGTCTCTGTCATGTACGTGCAGATAAAGTTCTCAGGATTACCATGCTGCTTCATGACATTGGAAAGCCGGTTGTCCGGAAAACAGATGAGAATGGAAGAGATCATTTCAAGATGCATGGGATTGCGGGAGAAAAGATGGCTGCACAGATCCTGCGCAGGCTGAAATTCGATAATGATACGATCCGCAAGGTAACCCGTCTGGTAAAATGGCATGATGACAGACCGGAGGGAATGACAAAGGCAGTGCGCAGGGCAGTGAACCGTATCGGTGAGGATCTCTTTCCATATTATCTGGAAGTGCAGCAGGCAGATATGCTGGCACAGAGTGATTACAGACGCGCAGAGAAGCAGAAACGTCTGGATAGGGTGAAAGAGGCTTATGAGATGATCATTAATGAACATCAGTGTGTATCTTTAAAAACTCTGGCAGTGACAGGGAAAGATCTGATTGAAGCCGGTTATAAGCCGGGTCGTGAGATAGGAGAAACGCTGAACCGTCTGCTGGAAGTAGTACTTGTCGATCCACAGAAGAATCAGAAAGAGATATTATTGGGTCTGCTTGATGAGAAATAGTGCAGTTTTATGGAATTGTCAGTATATCAGAATATAGTAAATAACTAAAATCCGGGGGTATATCCACCGGATTTTCTTCATATGTATAGAAAGAATTAAGATGATTAAGAGGGGGATATGTCATTGTATGATTACGGACTTGGTACCTTGGCTCAGTATGAGCTGACAGCAGACCGTTCTGCAAGGACAAGAGGGGCTTTGCTCTGCTATACATCCCGGGGATTTCTGATCTTGAGGGAGTTTCATGGTTCAGAAAAAAAGCTGGAAAAACAGCAGGAGCTTTTGCTGAGACTTCAGGAAAATGGTATAAATACCGATTATTTTCTGCGGAATAATCAGGAAAGTCTGGTCAGTAAAGATAAGACTGAACAAAGGTTTACACTCCAGCACTGGTATGAAGGAAAAGAGTGTGACACAAAATCCCGGGAAGATATTTTAAAAAGTGTCCGGACACTGGCAAGGTTACATATTTTAATGAAAATGGAACCTGTGGAGGAATACAGGGAAAGATCTCTCAGGGAGGAATATCTCCGGCACAATCAGGAGCTTCGTAAGATACGCAAATTTATACGGAACAAAGGAGCATCCAATGTATTTGAGAAAAATTATCTGGCAAGTGTGGAGCAGTTTCTTGAAAGGGCACAGTATGCAGTAAAGCTTCTGGACGAGACGGATTATGATGATCTCAGGGAAAGGGCATGGCGGGAAGGACAGGTATGTCATGGAGAATATAATCAGCATAATGTTCTGATGCTGAAAGGTGATCATTTGGGGACGGCAGTCACAAATTTTGGTCACTGGAGTTTTGATATTCAGGTAGCAGATTTGTATCGTTTTATGAGAAAAATACTGGAGAAATATAACTGGAATCTGGAACTGGCAGGGGAAATGCTCAGGGAATATCATAAAATCCGTCCAATCTCGGCACAAGAGTGGAAAAATCTGCGTGTACGTTTCACTTATCCTGAAAAATACTGGAAACTGGCAAATTATTATTATTCACACAAAAAGGTGTGGATTTCAGAGAAAAATGTGGAAAAGCTTCAGAATCTTATCAGACAGAGAGAAATCTGGGAGAATTTTGCAGAGGAATGTTTCAGGGATTATCCTCAGTAACAGTGCGGAACAGTTGTACGGAACAGTTACGAAAAACCTTGACAATATGGGGAAAAAGGTATATATATAGAGGATAGAGCTCTGTCGCTTTTGGCAGATGCCACCAAACAAGAAAGAGATCATTAGAGGAGGAAACACCATGAATAAAACAGAATTAGTAGCAGCTATGGCGAAAGAGACAAACTTATCCAAGAAGGACGTAGAAGACGTTCTGAAATCTTTCGTTGATGTCGTTTCTAAAGAACTGAAAAATGGCGGAAAAATCCAGTTAGTAGGATTTGGTACATTTGAAGTAAGTGAAAGAGCTGCTCGCGAGGGAAGAAATCCTCAGACTGGTGAAACTATGAAAATCGAAGCTTCTAAATCACCGAAATTCAAAGCTGGAAAAGCATTAAAAGATATGGTTAACGGTAAATAATAAAGGCGATAACCGGGGGAACGAAAGTTCCCCTTTTTTGATACTCCGGCGGAGTAATTCGTGAGTATCCATTTACATGACATTTACAGGAGCAAAATATGAGATTAGATAAATACTTAAAGGTGTCACGTCTGATCAAACGCCGTACAGTGGCAAACGAAGCATGTGATGCAGGAAGAGTTCTTGTCAACGATAAGCCTGCCAAGGCATCTGTACAGGTAAAGACGGGAGATACTATTGAAATCCAGTTCGGAAGTAAGAATGTCAAAGTAGAAGTACTGGATGTAAAAGAAACTGTCAAAAAAGAAGATGTAGAGAGTATGTACAAATATCTTTGATTCCGGATGGTAATTTGTAGCTTTTGTCATTTGTGCAGTGGGAACATATAAATTTTTAACATTTTATTGTCTATTTCCATTTTCCGGCACATAAACTACTGATAAGTAATAGATTGGCAGGTCATAGTTTCCGGAGGCTGTGACCGGGAGGCGTCTGTGGAAGAGAAGAAGATACTTTCAACTCACAGCCTGATGCTGGAAAACCGTCAGAACGGGAGAATTACCGGGGTAAAGGATATTAAATCCTTTGATGAAAAAGAAATCCTGCTTTTTACACAGGCAGGGAAACTTGTAATAAAGGGAGAACAGCTTCATGTGAAGCAGCTTGATCTGGAAAAGGGAGAAGTAGATCTGGAAGGAAAAGTGGACAGTCTTACCTATCTGTCAAAGAATACAGATAACAGGGATGAATCCTTATTTAGAAGGATGTTCCGGTGAGAGATGAGTGCATTTATTCATCATGAATTACTTCTGCTGCTCCGGACAATAGCTGTGGGTGCTGTTCTCCTTTTGTGTTATGATCTGCTGGCTGCATTCAGGAATGTTTTTGCACATTCGGATAAAGCTGTCGGGACGGAAGACATTCTATACTGGCTTTGTTGTGCCTTTTTTGTTTTTTCGGAGATTTACAGGAGCAATGAAGGAATCCTGCGTTTTTTTATGGTTTTAGGCTTTTTATCCGGAGCGTATATCTGCCACAGGATTCTAGGAGATATTTTTGTAAAATGCTGTACGAAATTTATGGAGATTCCTGTAATAATTATTAAATTTTTGATAAAATGGTTGCTATTTCCGGTCAAAAGATGTAAACTTCTGTGGTATAAAGCGTATAAATGTGCTAAAAAAGGAAGGCTGGCAAATTGGGTAATTCTAAGAAAAGGAAGAAAAAAAAGAAAGTAGGGTATAACTCTCTTGGAATGATTGCGATTGCGCTGGTTGTTTTAGTCCTTCTGGGAGGACTGATGCTAGAAAGTAATGACCTTAAGGAACGCCTCACAGGATATGATGCTAAGGCCGCCACTCTTCAGCAACAGATTGAAGATGAGCAGACACGTACAGAAGAAATTGATAAATTAAAGAAATATATGGAGACAGACGAATATGCAGAAGAGGTTGCCAGAGAGAAACTGGGACTTGTGAAGGACAATGAGACTGTTTTTAAGAAACAGCAGTAACAAATGTCGAAAACTTTTGCGAAGGATTCGTCTGCGTTTGACAGATATTTCAGAAACCCTTCCATATAATATCTGTAACTGTTTAGTACTTTGTGAAAGAGAGGACTGTTGAACAGTTATTGAAATTCTCTGATAAAAATGCAGTAGTCTGCTATATACAGGGAATGAATAAGGGGAGGGGAGAATATGCAGGAATGGATGATTGCCATGCTCGTTATCAGCATTATGCTGATCATACGGGACATGGCAAAAACTATTTTAGCAGAAAATCTGCCGGATACAGAAGAACTGCCGTCTCTGCAGGAGGGCCATCCTCAGAAAGAGAGGGTGGAGAAGTATGCGGCATCTTTTCAGAAACTGGCAGATACTTTCTACGGGATGCCTTATCGGAAAGATTATCTGAGCAGCAGGCAGGTTGAGCAGATCATTGAGGATACAAATGCAAAGGTATGCAGCAGATGCTATCAGAGGGAAATCTGCTGGGGAGAACACAGTCAGGAACTGGTGAAAGGAGTGGAGGCACTGGTACGTTCTATGGAGAGTGGAAACGAGGAAAATGTCAGAGGCATCCGCGCTGACTGGACAGGCATATGTCCCCGTTCCGTACAGTATTATGAGACGGTTGCAGAGAATTTTCAGAAAGAAAGGCAGAACCTGATGTGGGATAACCGTATGATCGAGAATCGGCTGGCAGTAGCACAGCAGCTTATGGAAGTCTCACATATCATGGAGAACGTAGCCAGTGATCTGTATGACCTGGAGCGAGTGACGCCGCAGTTTGAAGAAGAACTTCGCAAGGGACTGAGAAAGAGCCATGTGATCCTTCGCAGGGCATGGATGATGAATAAGGTGAAAGGACGTAAACAGATTTTTCTCACCATGCGTGCCAGAAGCGGTCAGTGTATTTCCATGACAGAGATCGCACAGCTTCTTTCAAAATACTGTGAAATTTCCATGGTACCTGTAAATGGGAGCAGATGTATTGTAAACGGAGAATATCACACTGTACATTTTGCTGAGGATGTAAGCTATCAGGTTCTCTATGGAACGGCCAGGCTTACCAGAGAAGAAGAGAAGGTTTCCGGAGATAATTATATATGCAGACAGGAGGATGGCGGCAGGTTTGTTATGTGCCTTTCGGATGGCATGGGCTCAGGGATGGAAGCATGCAGAGAGAGCGAGACAGTTGTGGAACTTCTGGAACAGTTTATGGAGTCAGGATTTTCCCAGGAAACGGCAGCAAAGATGGTAAATTCTGCTCTGGTACTCAAAGGAGAGGAGGGTATGTTTTCTACAGTGGATATCTGCGCAGTGGACCTGTATACAGGAATCTGCAATTTTCTGAAGGCGGGGGCAGCGTCTACATTTATCAAAAGAGATCACTGGGTGGAATCTATTACTTCTGAAAGTCTGGCCGCAGGGCTTGTACAGCAGATTGATTTTGAGACAGCTACCAGAAAGCTGTACCATGGGGATTACCTGATCATGATGACAGATGGAGTCCTGGATGCATTGCCTGACCAGAAAGAGGAGGAAACCATGAAAGAAATCATTATGGATGTTCACGAGGAATCACCGAAAGATTTCGGCAGGGGAATACTGGAACGGGTGCTGGGATACAGCGATTATCATGCACGGGATGATATGACAGTGCTGGTGGCAGGCGTGTGGAAAAAATAATGCTGCGGATACTAGAGTGTGTCTGAAAAAGGCTTTCTGCAAGATGTGCGTCACAATTTGTGGGATATTTTGCCCGGATGAGGGCGCCGTAGCGGGCTACGGCAACTGAATTCGGGTGAAATATCCCGCAAAGTGGGGCGTGCAGATTGCGGGAATGATTTTTCAGACACGCTCTAAGATAGAAAAGGAAATCAGGATAAAAATGGAAAGAGAAATTCTTGCTTATATAAAGCAAAACAGGATGATCGGAAAAAATGATGTGGTCCTGGCAGGAGTGTCCGGCGGAAGTGACTCTATGGCAATGCTCCGCATTTTAAAGGAGCTTCAGGGAAAACTGGATTTTACATTGAGAGTGGTCCATATACATCATGGAATACGTGGAAAGGAAGCGGACAGGGACCAAAGCTTTGTGGAAAACATATGCCGGAAGTGGCAGATTCCATGTACTGTTTATTGTTATGATGTTCCGGGATTGAGCCGGGAGTGGAAGCTGGGCGAGGAAGAGACGGGAAGGATTGTAAGAAAAGAAGCTTTTCAGAGGGAAGCTGCCGTCTGTGGGAGAAAGGACAGTGAGATAAAAATTGCATTAGCGCATAATCAGGAGGATCTTGCGGAAACTATGCTTCATAATCTGTGCAGAGGAACAGGTTTGCGGGGACTATGCACCATGCGCCCTGTAGACGGAGAGATTATCCGCCCGATTCTGTGCTTAAGCCGGGACAAAATTGCAGAGTATCTGAAAGAAAAGAAGATTTCTCATATTCAGGACAGCACCAATCTGTCAGATGAATATACCAGAAACCGAATCAGACATCATATTCTTCCTATATTGGAACAGCAGGTCAATGGAAAGGCAGCGGCACATATGGCAGAGACTGCGGCAAGGATTTCCCAGGCAGAGGAATATCTTACGCAGCAGAGCTGCCTGGTTTTGGGCGAGTTTCAGAAAGGTAAGGAATATTACTTTACTGAAAAATTTTTTATGGAGCCTCAAATCATTCAGGTTTATGCATTACAACAGGCGATGGAACAGCTGGCAGGCAGACGGAAGGATCTGGCGGCTGTTCACTATGAGAAGGTTCTGGAACTTTATGAAATGCAGACTGGAAGACGGATCAGCCTTCCTTATCACATGGAAGCCAGAAGAGATTACGAGGGAGTAAGACTTTGTCGGTACGGAGAGGAGAAGTCAGCCGGGATGATCGGTGAAAAGCATAAAGGTTCAGATATCCAAAACGGAAAAACAGTTTGCGGAAAAAATATATCAGACAGGGAATGGAAAATCAGAATTCCGGGGACTGTGACCAGTCCGCTGGGAATTTTTTCGGCAGAAATATTTTTGTATGAAGGTCAGAAGATTGAAGAAAAAAAGTATACGAAATGGATGGATTATGATAAAATAGAAAAGAATCCGTATATTCGCACCAGACGGACAGGAGATTATATGGTTATCAATGCGCAGGGGAACACAAAGAAGCTGAACCGCTGTATGATCGATGAGAAAATCCCGTCGGAATACAGAGACAGCATTCCGCTGATCGCATGTGGAAAAGAAATCCTCTGGATGGTGGGAAGCAGGATGAATGAGAGGTATAAAATTAACCCCAAAACCAGGAAGGTGTTAGTATTAAATTACCAAGGAGGAAACGAAAATGAGTGAGAAAATCAAAGTTTTACTCAGCGAAGAGGAAGTAGATTCCCGTATTAAGCAGATCGCAGCAAAGGTCAGCAAGGATTATGCAGGCAAGGAAATCCATTTAATCTGTGTATTAAAAGGTGGTGTATTCTTTACCTGTGAACTTGCAAAGAGAATCACAGTGCCGGTTTCTCTTGACTTTATGTCTGTATCCAGCTATGGTGATGACACCAAGTCCAGCGGTGTTGTAAAGATCGTCAAAGACCTTGACCAGCCACTGGAAGGAAAGGACGTTCTGATCGTAGAGGATATCATTGACTCAGGAAGAACATTAAGTTATCTCATCGAAATTCTGAAGCAGAGAAATCCAAACAGCATCCGTCTGTGTACATTGCTGGACAAACCGGAGCGAAGAGTCAGAGATGTAAGAGTTGATTATTGCTGCTTTAACATCCCGGATGAGTTTGTAGTTGGCTATGGTCTGGACTATGCACAGAAATACAGGAATCTTCCATTCATAGGAGTAGTGGAACTGGGGGAAGACTGAAAGGAGATTTAAGTAAGTGAATAAACAGCCAAGCAGAATTGGTCTGTATCTGGTGCTGATCATTGCACTGGTAGCCGGTTATTTTTATCTGAATAACCAGGTGGTTTCCCAGAGTAATTATACGCAGAAGCAGCTGGAGCAGGCTCTTGAAGACAACAAGGTGGTTGATGCGACAATTCAGCAGAACAGAGAAGTGCCTACGGGCTCTGTGATCGTAGATACTACTGACTCCGGTCAGAAGAAAGTCTATGTGACAGATGTAAATCAGGCAATCGAACTGTTGAATAAATACGATATTGATATTACAACTCAGGATGTACCCGGAGACAATGTATTTCTGACAACCTTGCTTCCGGTTCTTCTCACAGGTGCCCTTGTGATCTTTCTGATCATGATGATGAACCGCCAGATGGCAGGTGGCGGTGGCGGCGGAAATGCCAACCGTCGGCGGCGAGCGGCAACAGAATCAGGAAAAGCGGCATCCACATCATAGCTGATAGATTATGAAGACGTTGCAAATATACGAAAAGGGGCGGAATATCCGACCGCGTCGATTCAAGAATCGGGTCAAATTCTTTGGCATATATCTTGCTTTCGGTAGCAGCGAATATTAACTGGCTGTTATCCAACATTAATAAACGGTTTTAAATCAAAAAAACACACAAGAGCTTATGAAGACAGTTCGACTTTTCATCGTTGCGTTGTTCCTGACTGTTGCGGCTTCGGCGCAGCCTAACGCATCCTCCGCCCGGGACGGAAGTTCGCCTACGGTTTACATGATCTCGGTTCAGGAGACCGATACGCTCATTCCCTGCGAGTGGCGAGCTCGTGCGGCCCGTAACCGGATGGCGATGATGGACGCCGTCGACGATTACAACCAAACGCACCGCACCGGTTTCCAGCAGCCCGGGCGGCCGCAGTTCCTCTTCGCGCACAAACAGAACAAGTATTCGCTGGCGCTCGGAGGGTTCATCGCCCTGCGTACCAGTTACGACTTCGACGGAACGCCGTCGGCCACCGACTTCATCCCTTCGTCGATTCCGGTTCCGGGCGATTACGCTTCGCGGCAGCGGCTGTCGATGGATGCCTCTACCTCGCGCATCTATCTTAAAGGTATCGCCAACACCCGTGCGCTGGGCCGTGTCGTAGTCTATGTCTCCACCGACTTCCGCGGCGGTGCGCAGGGCAGCTATACGCCGCGCCTGCGCGAAGCCTACGTGTCGTT
>OLSX01004670.1_pt1 | contig 10066 bp, 22 predicted proteins | sample 1673141 | NCBI WGS metagenome assembly OLSX01 (sample SAMEA3136759, study PRJEB25190) | human gut metagenome | biome: human gut; feature: human-associated habitat; material: faeces | place: Austria | collected 2013
TCCGTTTCCGTTGCGCGGATATGTTTGTACCGACGCGAATTCACATTCACGGCATTTCATGTCGGTTCCTCCCAATTCCACCACCCTTGTTTCCCTCTGGCCGGGAAAGATTCATCGAATGCAACCGGGTTTTCGAGGACCCACGCGAACCGCCCCGGCGAATAGTCCCCCAAAATTCGTTCCCGGTCATTCAGACTATCCACAAGGTTTTCAACAGGCACGCAATCAACGATTTCCACAGTCCCGATCACCGCGCCGTATTCCAGCCGCGCGGCTCGATTTCCGGTTCCTTGAACCTCCGCCAGCGCCTTTTCGATCTCTTGCATATCTCCGCTTTCAAGAAGTCCCGTCCGCCACGCGTCTTTTTTTCCTGCGTGTACTGCTACGCGTCCTCGAACACTTGTCCGCCGCGGTCTGGTTTCGTAATGCTTCAATCCGGCCACGATTGCGAACGCGTAGGGTTGATAAACGGTAAAGGCTTTCATTCCGCGTCCTCCGTTTCTTGTTCTCTTGCGGCTTTTTCCGCCGTGTCAGCGTCTGGCCCCTCTCCGTATTCATCCGCGCAAAGTCTGCTGTTCGGGGTGAGAAATGCACATTCACCGCCTGTAACCGTGCATTCCCATCCGTGGTATTGGTCTGATTCCGCGGCGTATTTACAACCCATCATTTTCGCCGCCTCTCTTTTCTCCCTCTTTGTCCCGCTCCTTTGCGGCTTTTACTGCCGCCGGAATATCCCCACGGCCTGCTCCCTCAACTTCTACACGCACCACGTCGCCCGTTCGATATACGGTGATCTTCCGGGCCGGGTGAATGGCCTTGATAATCCCGGCCACGGCTTCGCCCGCCGCGGCAATCAGGACTACGGCCCCCAGCCAAACCCAAAAGGACGAAAATATAAACCGCAAAACCTCCATCGTTATTTCCTCCGTTCCAGCCTGTCGGCTATGTTCAAAATTCCTGTCATTGCTTCACGAATGTTCGTGTCTGTGTTCGCCGTGATCGACAGCACCCGCGCAATGTCCCGCAATTCCTCCGCCGCGGCCACGGCCTCCGCCGCCGTGCCGGATTCCTTCATGCACTCTGGGCAAAGCGGCAAGCCCTCCGCCGTCTGCGCTCCGCACCGTTCACACTTTCGGAGTTTCACCGCCCGCACCCCCTTACACGGGGTATCCGAAAACAAAGAATGTCCCGGTCAATATCGCGCCCAGCAAGAACCCCAGCCACGCGATCATAAGCACCGCAAGGACGTTTTCGGCCCATCCTGCTACACGTAAGGCCCATTTTGCCGCCGCCAGCGGCCCACGGCGGCGCTGTGCGGCCCGCTTTATCTCCGGGTTGTCCCGGTTCAAGTCGTATGTATTCGCCTTTACAGCCGCCGCCAGCTTCGGCGTGAAGTGTTTCCGCACCGTGAATATCACCCAAAAGGCGAGGACTGCCACGCTTCCCGCTGTCATTGCGCTTCCTCCCGTTCTCTGGCCCATGCGCATTCCGCGCAATCTTCCAATTCTCCCGTGTCCAGCGGGCAAGGCTCCATTTCGGCCCACTCTGGCTTCCCGCAATCGTATTTCATCGGTCGTTCTCCTTTCCTTCTGTCTGCCCGCGCAAGGCCAGCATTTTTTCACGAACCAGCTTGTCAACCACACGCCCCGGCGTTTTTAACCCGCTCATTGTAACAAGGCGATCAAGGTTGTATGCCGTCTGCGGCGTTACACGGACGGTAACTTTCTGTCTGTGCTGTTTCTTCATTGCTCCCGCTCCTTTCATGCGTGTAATCGAGGAATAGAACCGCTCCATTGAATCGGACCCGCCACGGTTCGAGGTCATCCGCGTTGACATACTTTCTTCCGAACCGTTCTTTCATGTCTCGCCATACTTCCCATGGAACAAAGAAGAATTCACTTCCAATTCCAGCGCACACGGCGGAGATCGCACCGCGCTTGTGGTGGTGTTCCAGCGCGTCCCGCTGTTCCTTTGTCAGAACATCCCATTTCATGCGTCCCGTTGTGGTGTACTTCGCTTCAAATACAATGGACCGCCCGCCCGCAAGCGTCCCTTGAAAGTCCGGCTGTGCGCGCGCCGTGAACCTCCCCTTGAAAATCCCGTCGCGGCTCTTTTCCAGCACGCGGAACGGTTCAGGGGTCTTGTCCACTGTTGCCCGCTCTCGCTGATCGTACATAGCGCACGCGGCTTTTATGGCCTGCTCGAAAAAATGCCCCTGCGCGTTGTTGACCTTGTTTTGGTAGCGCAAGGCCGCGCGCTGGTGGTCTATCTGCATTTCCTACCCCTCCAATTCTTCCCGCTCCCGTTCGTCGTGGTCCAGACACGGGAACGGCTCTGTCTGGTAGCACTCTTCGCAACATTCGTCGCATACAGCTTCCCCGCGTCGGCGGAAGTATTCGCAAGGTCGGACCCGCTCGACTGGCTTTCCGCATACAGCGCACTTCATGTTTCAACCCCGCTTTCCAGTGCGGCCCGCCGGGTGTGGGTGTCCATACCCATCATTAAGGCTTGTATCTTCAACGCCTCTTCTTTGCTGGTTTCCTCCGGCTCTGGTAATTCTTCGCACTCTTTCCCATTGGGCGGGAATATTCCGTTTTTTATCAGGAATGCGGAATAGAACCGCTCCATTTCCTCTTCCAACGCGGCCCGGAAAAAGTCATAGTCAAATTGAATTTCCAGCCGTTCCGCCGCGGTGCATTCAATTCCAACATTCTTTCGTTTTCTCCCTGTGTATGTTCCGACGCACCCCGAACCGACGCGGCCCGTTACGGCGTATATCACTTGCGCAAGCAACTTCCGTTCAATGGGTGTTTTGTACCTGAACCACGCCCATTCCCGGCGTTCCTCCGCAATGTCGGCTTCCGTGATTCCGTATTGCTTCATCAGGCGGTCAAGTGTAGCCGTGGCGGATTCCCGTTCCCCAGCAACGCCCCGTTCTGCCAACGCCTGAACGCGCCGGATTTTCTGTAAAATCCGTTCCCGCTCCGGTGTCACGTTTCTTCCCTCGCTTTCTCTTTCTGCGTGGCCGTCATGTCCGCGGTGTGTAGGGCCAGCACAAGCGGGGTCCGCTCCATAGCCGCCGAAAGGGAATAGCTTCCGCCGCGGGCCGCGTCGTCATACGCGCCCATGTGCCATCGTATCGCAAGGGCTTCCGGCTCCGACAGTCTCATAAACCGTTGAATCAGGAACGCGGACTTTTCCCCGTGTCCCATCGGGAAGCGATCTTTCACGGTGTATGTCCCGTCCGATTCCCGGTGGTAGAAATCCGCTTTGCAAAGGTCGTGAAGCAGGGCGCAAATCGCGCGGGTTTCCATTGTGAATTCTCGCGCATACGGCCCGTCAATCAGGGTAAAATAAACGTTCAAGCTGTGATCGACAAGCCCGCCGGGGTATGCCCCGTGAAACCTTGTGCTTGCCGGGGCGGTGAAAAAGTCTGTGCTTTCCAACCATTCCAGCAGTTCCGGCGCGCCCGTCCGGGTAATCTGCGTTTGGTAAATTTCCTTGAACCGCTCTTCATTGGTCATTCCGATTCCCCCTTTAATTCCTGCTTTACTTCTTGCGAAATGTCGCGCCCCCAAAATCCACCCAGCATAATTGCTTCGCATTTTTGCGCCTCTTCCGCCGAAATGTGCTTTCCGCAAACCCCGTCGCACTCTCTGCACATATAGAATCCAATCACGCTCCCGTGGGGGGATTCTTTACACCCCGCGCAATACCAGCGTCCCGTTACCTTGTCGGAAACCTTTCTGATTCTGCGTCGTATAACTCTTCCGGCTCTTTTTACCGGAATCCCGATGTAATATGCAAAAAGGCTTGTTTTTAACTGTTCCATTCTCGCAACCTCTTTTCTTTGTGCCGTGTCAGGTATTCGGCCCAACTTTCTTTCAGGTAGCACCGTCCATAAACAAACCGCTGGGCGAATTCTTTTTGAAGCGCGTTTGGTATAATCCCTTTCCGCTCGTTCCGTTCCGGCTGGGCGTATATGCTGATACCCTTTAGGCGTTTCAGCCGCTCCACGCGGTAGGCCGCGTTTTCCACGTCCTCCGTGACAAGCAGATAAATAAACAGGTGATACGGCTTCTTCCCGTGGTTTCCCAGCAGTTCCGCCGCCCGCTCGATTGCTTCAATCTGCGGTATCTGGTCGCAAGAAAACCGAATGAATCGAATCCACGTCAGCCGCGCCAGTATGCCCGCTATGCGGTCATCTACCAACCGCGCGTCCATGCCTTGATTTAGGTCTATCGCGTACCCGCTCCCGATCATGCTTTCAAGTTGGGAAACCCCATATTCGGAAGCAAGAATGTTATTGTCCATCAGGACAAGTTTGTTCGTGTCCGGGCGCACAACCTGTTTCCATTCCCTGTACGGCTTTATTCCTCCCTCTTTTTCCGGGACCACGCACCGCGGGCAATGGTTCGGGCAACCGCGTGTCAAATACCCTATCGCGTAGTCGCATTCCGGGTAAATGCCGTAATCAGGAAAGGCCGCGTCGATCTCCGGCGGCAACTGCTGGTTTATCGGTATATCGTCATACCCGGTCCCGCCTCGTATTGTGTCCGGCGGTAAGTACAGGTTTTCCGGCGTGAAGTCAAAGACTTTGCTTGAATACACCCGGTCATAATGGCACATAGGGGACCACCATTCTACGGAATCCCCGCGGGCTTTGTGGTATGCCGAAATCTTCATCAAGGCATAGTTTGGAAAGGTCTTGTGCCTCATGTATTCTTGTTCTGCGTCGTGAAGTCCTATCCGCATAGCGCACCCCGCGTCATATCTCCACAATTCCGCCGATGTTATCCACGTCGGCCCGCGTGACGCTCCGGCGCTTCAAGATTCCGGCTATCACTTCCCCGTAACGCTCCCAGCGTGCGGACACAAGGGCGAAATACCGCAATTCCGGGTTTGCCCGCGCCTGAATCTGTAAGCATTGCATAACGCGGTCGTCAATCTCCGTTTTCAGGGGATAGACGGCAATCTTTCCAGTTTCCTTGTCTACTTCCCGGCAAACTACCATCAGGCTCATTCTCTTCAACGGCTTTTCCGTCTCCGCCGCCGGGCGCTGGTCCCGCTCCTTATGCGTGCAATCGCAAGGTTCGCCCGCGTCCAAATGCGCCCCGCAATTCGGGCATTCCCGGTAAGGCGTTCCCATGTTGACCACTCCTTTCTATTCCTTCTTGCGCAATTTCAGGTAAATTGACCAGCCCGTGAAGTCGTTGTATTCATACTGAACCCCGTAATCTTCGTCGGTCGGGGTCCATCCGGGGTATTTCTTTTCCCAAAACTCCCGGCCCGGACGCTCCCGCGCCCATTTTTCGATCTGTCGGTGGTTGTACTTCCCGTCATTTGTCCTGCTGTAAGGTCGTTCGAGGTTGTGCGAGGAAGTCCACCGCTTCTTCCCACCACTCTGCTTCACAAGGTAGTTGCAGAGGGCGGCAATCCCGTTTTCGTCCGATTGCAGGCGGTCAGCATTGCAAAACCCGATTCTGTCTCCTTTTTTCTGGCCCTTTCGCTTGCGCTTCCTCCACAACTCTTCCACCACGTCGCGGTCCAGCCCGCCCGACATGATTATGTGGTGATGAATTCTCACGGGCTTTTCGCTGTTCCGCTTTGTTGTGTAGGCGGTGACAAGCATATATTTCAAGGGGGGCAATCCGTCCTTCTGCCTGCGATATTGGACCCGGCGGAGGTAGTTTGTTACCTCCCGTTCCGCTTCCTCCACCGTGTCGGGGAGGTATTTTGCGCTGTATGTAGCCGTCACGTGCAACGCTTCCGGGTCACTCCCGAAATTCAGGTTCGCCGTCTGTATGAAGTAGCGCCGGGCGTTTTTGTCGTTCAGGTTCTTTTGCTTCGGCTCCGTTTCCTTGATTTTCTTTGACCTCTTCCCGCGCGTAGATGCTGTCAGTTGCGCGGCGGTGTAGGGGTGTATATCTACCTCCCGATAATGCTTTCCGCAGTAGATTTTCTTTTCTCTCATAAAACTTCGCACTTGCTTCACTCCTTTTGCGGGTAGAGGAAGCGGGCGGGGCTTTACTTCCGGCGTGTGTAGTTGTCTATGCAGGTAGGAAGAACACCGGATATGGCGTGTCTTTCTTCCCGGTCCTGTTGTCATGCGTGACAAGGCTAATCGCAGGAACGTTAATACCCATTACAAGCCCGCCACGCCGCATAAAAACGGCGCTATTTGTTGACTTTTCCGCCGCTTTCTGCTATACTTGCGTTAGGTTGATAGATGATGTATTTTCATCGGCGGAATCCGCTTCGTGTTGCTCTGCAAAGCACCACGGGGCGGTTTTTCTTATGCTGTTTTTTCTGCGGCGGGGGAGGGGTCAACCCTCCGCCGCCTTGTCCTTTTCTTCCTGCGCGATCTCTTCCGCGTCCTGCTTCGACTGAAAGAGTGCGGCAACCGCCGCGCCCAGCGCATATCCCCAAATTTCCACAGGGTAAGCGTTCAGCATATTCAAAACATCGTCGCGGGCGGCATTCACCGTGATTTTGTCGTATTCCTCGCCGTCCTCTTCTCCGGGGATAGATACCAAGATTGCAGATTTCGGATAGCAAAGCGGGCGAACGCCCCTGCGGCCGCAGTACGCGTCGTTGCTGCCCAACGCGCCGGAGGAACGGACGTTGCGGGCGTTGTACGAGTATTCGGGGTCACACGTCCACGGGGTCAGGTTCCAGCACCACACGTCCACAGGCGGGGTGATGTTCCGATACTTTCGGCACAACGCGTCGGACCGTAAGGCGATCTTGTCCGTGGCTGTCCCGTAATCGGTCATTCCGTCGTCTGCGGTCAGGTCGCTTTCCCAGTCGAGGAACGCGCCCCGGTCTGCTCCCTCCGCAACCAGTGCGTCAAGGAATGCTCCGTTCAGTTCCCGGCGCAAAGAGGATTTCCGCCAGTCGTTGCAGTTCTCTTCATCGAACGCCCGGAGAAAAACAGGCTCCGCGGCCAGACAGAGGGTTCCTGCCCCGATGTCCTCGAATTTGACCCATTCCACACCGCCATACATGAAGCGGTCGCCGGGTTTCAGTTCAGCAAGTTTTTTCATGGTCCGTTTCCTCCCAAAAAATAGATTTGATTTCTTTGAACCAATCCCGCACCGTAGCAGAAATTACATAGTAGAACGCGGGGAGGAAGAGGGCGAAAATTTCGCCGCCGATTGCCCTATATCCCCGCTCCGTCAGGGCATAGGCCGCGCCCGCTCGAAACAGCACAACCCCGGCAACAGTCAGGACCGCATATTTCGCCACGGTCCAGCCGTTCAGCCGGACGCGCCGCCGGGTGTACTTCCAGTTCCGCCGCTGGCTGGCTTGTCCCGCCCTAATAGTGATCGTTCTGATTTCCTGCGTCATTGTGTACCCTCCGCAAAATTGATTCGTTCCGGCGGTGCGATTGCTACGGCCCGTCCGTTCCGGTCCAGCAGTTCTCCCTGAACGTGAAGCCCTGTCCCGTCCGCGGCCTTTCGGTAAATTACCGCCGTTACTTTTTTGTATGTAATTCCGCCAAGCATTACCGGGCATTCGTCCATGAGCGCCCGCTTTAGTTCATTGATTGTCACGACGCGCACCCCCTTTCCGTGAAATCTCATATTCCGCCCCATATCTGCGGCGTTTGCACCGCCAGCAGGTGATTTTCAGGTTCTTCCCGCCTCCAACGCGGGTTATTTCGTGCTTCCCGGCTTTTTTCAGTTCGAGGAAGCAGGGCAAGCAGAATTGACGCTTCACAATTTCACCCCCTCTTTGACTTTCAAATAGAAGTCCTCCGCGTCCATGTCCGCCGGGACGGTCAGACTGATTGTGCGAAACTGCTTGCGGCATTTCGTACACTCCCGCCGCTCAATCGCCCCCACAGTCCAGATATTCACGCTTCCACCGTGTCCGTTGTGAAGTCCGATTTCTCCGCAATGCGGGCATACAACGCGCAATCCGTTTTTTACAATCTCGCCGGATTCTCCATAAATCACGCCGTTCGTGGCCTCTCGCTCTACGCTTTTCATTTCTGGTCCCTCTCGATCACTTCGCAATCCCCGGCGCGGATTCCTAAGTAGTTCCCGCCGTGGTGGATGAAGTAGACCCCTTCTCCATTCCCGGCGGTAGAAGTCCCGTGGACGCTGAAAACCCGGCCCTTGTCCACCATCGGAATTTTTGTGTCGCGGGTGATTCGTATTTTCATGCCGTCACCCTCTTTCCCAAATCCGCTTTACTTCTCCGCAACAGTAGTCCGCCCCATTGGTCATCACCCAGTCTTTCAGGTCGTCCCGCTGGGCGCGCTTACAATGCCGTTCCAACGCGTCGTAATCGTCTTGTAGGGTGTCCGGGTTCAGGAATTTCAGGGTTTGCCCCGTTGCGAACGCCAGTTCAGCCGAAACCACAATGCACCCCGTCCCGTCGTATGTGTCCGGGTGAATGCGAATAAACAGGTTCCCCAGCTTCATTTTGAAGTAACCGGGCATTGCAATTTCTTCTTTTGTCAGGCCCTTTGCGGTCCCGAATTCCTGCACCGCAACCGCGCGGGCGGTTTTCAAAGTCAGCTTCACGCCGCCGGGATAGTCCTTTTTCATGCTCATTCAGCCTCCCGCTCGAATCTAATTTTCATTTGTGCTGGGTATAGATCAACCGTTGGCCGTCGTCTCCCGGTCCACCGCAACCCTCCGGCTTGTCCTACGCATTTCCATCCTGCGGCCCGCAGACTGGCCCCGTTTTCGGTTTCCAGAATGTAAGTCACAAGCCGTTTATATCCCATAGCGCGGGCGGCTCTCCATGCGGCGGCGTATAACATTGAACAGGCGTTGTGGGTTCCGTCCGTGCATAACCTGTTCACCTCCAGCGTCCACCCGTCATCTAAATGCCGTGCTACTGGTCGCCTCACAATGGCAACGCCCACAATCTTTTCCCCGTCCGATAGCCCGATTGAAAACTTGTGTCCCACAGTCGGCCCGTGGTGCCTGTGGTTCTGTTCAACGAATGCGTTTGCCTCTTTTAGCGTGATCGGTACAATTTCCAGCATTAGACCGCCTCCGCCGTCACAGTTTCAAGGCCCAGCCACCAGCCCGGATTATTCCGCTTGCTCTCATTGGGGCAAGGTCCTCCGTCGTCGCAACTGGCTTTCCCACACCCCGCGCAATAGTTCCGCTGGAATTCTTCATCCCACGGCCCTTCCAAGATCGGCAACCCCCGCAGGAATGCGGCCAGCGTCTCCGGGTTTTTTGTGATAGCTTCAAAATTAGTCACCGCGCAAACCTCCTTGTAAATTCCCCGCCGCGGTCTTTCCCCGCCGCTTGAAACTCTCCTGAACCCGCTGTTGCGCAAGAACGGGGCTATACGCCCTCCGTTGGTTGCGGTCCAGCCCTCCGGTTTCCCCGCGCTTCAACTCGCGGTATACCGTCGCCACTGTCACGCCAAGCCCGGCGGCAATGTCGGCCACTCGGTCCCCGTTCAGGTATCGGGCGGAAATCTGCTTTCGGTCCTGAAAGTCTATATATCTGTACTGCCGCACCACGTTTCACCCCCCGTTCCTTTTTCTTTTGCGGCTTTTTGTATAAAAAAAATAAATGCGACAGAACTTGCACCCGTCGTTCGACGTGGTGTTTGTTCTTTCGCATTTAATATTACAAGGCGCGTTCCCCTGGAAAAAATAAAAAAAGAGTTGACAAGACTCTTTCCTTTGGGTATACTAATATTCGTCTCGGAACTATAGCTCAGATGGTTAGAGTACCACGTTGACATCGTGGGGGTCACTGGTTCGAATCCAGTTAGTTCCACCACTTTAAAGATGAAGCCGCTCCTTGGGGGGGCGGTTTTTTTATCTTTTTTCTGAATTTCTTCTTGCTCCGTTCTGTCATACCTGCTATAATATCCGCATCACATTCAAATAAAGCAGTGCAGGACTGACGGATAAGTGGAATTGACCACGTGCTCTGCATTGTGTAACTTGCCGACCGTCTGGGCAGAGAAAAGCAGCCCGGACGGTCCTTTTTCATCCCGGCCTTTTCCTCTGCAGCCTTATGCTGCAGATTGAAATGTACCCTCTTTACTGGACACCCAGTAAGGAGGGTACATTTTGCGTTAT
>OLSX01004681.1_pt1 | contig 10052 bp, 10 predicted proteins | sample 1673141 | NCBI WGS metagenome assembly OLSX01 (sample SAMEA3136759, study PRJEB25190) | human gut metagenome | biome: human gut; feature: human-associated habitat; material: faeces | place: Austria | collected 2013
GACATATAATCAGGATCTGGTAAATTGTTATTTTTCTATCAGCGGATGTTCTTTGTAATACATGCGGGTGAAATGCAGAAATGTCAGCATATCGCCGCTGATGTATTTACTTTTTTTCCATACCATGCCGATTTTTATGCGGACAGGTGGATTGAGAGGGATGCCGGTAATATTGGAAGAGGAAAATTTATCGGTCATGCTGGAATAGCGAAAACAGCCGTATTTTCCGGTTTTTACAAACTGCAAAGTAGTGTAGATCTGGCTACTTCGCATCACGATATTGGGCTTGTAGCCGTCCATTTCAAAACGCATTTTCAAGATCTGATTCTGGACAGAATCCGCGTTAAAAAAGATCAGCTGTTCTTTTGACATTTCTTTTGTTCTGACAGATTCTTTTTCTGCCAGTTTATGGTCATTGCTTACACAGAAAACAATCTGGTCGTCAGCCAGGACTGTGTTGTGGAATTTATCAATATTATATTGTTCCATGTTGACCAGAGCGACGTCCAGGGTATCATCCTGGATCAGATTGCAGGCGCGGACAGAGCCGTATTCCTCTAGGACAACAGCAATCTCCGGGTGCTTTTCGTGAAAAGCAGTAAGAAGCTCCGGAAAAAATACGGTACTTAACATTGGCGGGATGCCGATGCGAAGAGGGGGTTTAACTCTGGACATGCTGGAGTAGTCAGCCTGGAGTTCATTACAGTACTGAAGGATATAGGTAGCTTTTTCATAGAAGGATTCTCCCTCCTGAGTCAGGATCAGCTGATTTCCCTTCCTGGAAAAAAGGCTGATCCCGAATTCAATCTCCAGATCACGGATAGCCATGGAAATAGTAGGCTGGGTTACATATAATTCTTCGGCTGCTTTTGTAATGCTGTGGCAGCGGCTGGCGGTGCAGAAGTAACGTAGTTGGTTCAGTGTCATGATATGCCTTCTCTCAGTGTATTATCAGATGAAATTCTTAACAGATTTTGCTGCTTTTTATCGAAATAAATGGGGGACAGAACATACTCTTTGGAGCTGACTGTCATTATAAAGATACCATGGACATGTGAAAAATTCCATATTCATTTAAAAATGAGAGGAGTTTATGGCAATAGTGCATAAAAATTATCATTAAAAATTGAGAGTATAAATTTTTTTTATGCGGATATGTGTTTCACTAATTTGTTTTTTTATATGTACACGAGTTATAATAAAGCCATCAAAAGAAACGTGTACGGCCTATACTTTTCAGAAGAAAACAATATGAAATCACAACATAGTGAAAGGAGAGTACAGAAATGTCTCAGACAACTATCACATTGCTGTTTCTTGTGTTCACCATCATCAGTTTCATCCTTGAAAAAATTCCTCTTGGTCTGACGGCTTCGATCTGTGCCATTGGCCTGACCCTTACAGGAGTTGTGGATGCGACAACAACGTTTTCACAGTATGTAAACAGTAACGTAATCCTTTGCGTTGGCATGTTTGTAGTAGGCCAGGCATTGTTTGAAACAGGAATGGCAAACAAGATCGGAGGCCTGGTCACAAAATTTGCCAGAACAGAAAAAACACTGATCATTGCGATCATGGTAATCGTAGGTGTAATGTCCGGGTTCTTATCCAACACAGGTACCGCAGCAGTGCTGATCCCGGTCGTCTGTGGAATCGCCGATGAGTCCGGGTATTCCAGAAGCCGTCTTCTGATGCCATTGGTATTTGCGGCAGCTCTTGGCGGAAACCTTTCCATTATCGGTGCGCCGGGAAACCTGATGGGTGTCAATGCTCTGCAGGAGATGGGGCTTTCCACAAGCTTCTTTATGTATGCGCCGGTTGGAGTTCCGATGCTTCTGATCGGAATCCTCTACTTTATCCTTATCGGATATAAATTTCTTCCGGACGGAAAGAATGCATCCGGGGAAGCGCTTGAAGATCAGCAGGATTTCAGCCATGTACCGAAGTGGAAACAGACCGTTTCTCTGGTAGTTCTGATCCTTGTGATCCTTGCAATGATCTTTGAGAAAGAGATAGGTATCAGCATTGAGGTTTCTGCATGTATCGGAGCGATCATCCTGGTTCTGACAGGAGTTATTTCCGAGAAGGAAGCACTGAAATCCATTGATCTGAAAGTTGTATTTCTTTTCGGCGGTTCTCTGACACTTGCAAAAGCGCTGGATACAACCGGAGCCGGAGAGCTGATCGCAGATAAAATCGTGGGACTTCTTGGATCTGATCCAAGTCCGATCCTTCTTCTTCTGGTGATCTTTATTGTAACCTGTGTACTGACAAATTTTATGTCAAATACAGCAACCACAGCACTGATGATCCCGATCGCGGTATCTCTTGCGAACAACCTGGGAGCAGATCCGAGAGCTGTTGTTATCGCAACGGTTATCGCAGGTTCCTGTGCATATGCAACACCGATCGGTATGCCGGCAAACACCATGGTAGTTGGTCTTGGAGGATACAAATTCAAAGACTACGTAAAATCCGGTCTGCCGCTGATCCTGGTATCTTTTGTGATCTGTATGATCCTGTTACCGATCCTGTTCCCGTTTTATCCGTAAGGAGAGAAACTTTTGAGTTACTGTTCACTTTGTGACCAGCAACATTTTTGATCAATTAAGTTCATTCCCTTCTGTACTGACCATACAGTACAGGAGAAGTGATAAATAAGCCAAAAAGCTATCTTAACCATTAATCAGCCAAAATTAATGATGAAACAACCAACAAAAACCTATGTAACTAAAAAACATTAAACCATCGAACCATATCAGGAGGTAAATCATGACTAAGGAAAATGGAGTTAAAGTATTAACAGACATGGTAGCAGATTTTGTTGCCCATATTGGAAAAAAATTACCGGATGACGTAGTTAAGAAACTGGAAGAGCTTGGTTCCCAGGAAACAGCTGCACTTCCAAAAGTTCTCTATGAGACAATGACAAAGAACCAGGGTCTTGCTGTAGAGCTGAACCGTCCAAGCTGTCAGGATACAGGTGTTCTTCAGTTCTGGCTGAAATGCGGAACAAATTTCCCGTATATCAATGAGCTGGAAGCACTTCTGAAAGATGCTGTTGTTCAGGCTACTTTTGCAGCACCGTTAAGACATAATTCCGTTGAGACTTTTGATGAGTACAACACAAAGAAAAACGTTGGTAAAGGAACTCCGACTGTATGGTGGGATATTGTTCCGAACAGCGATAAATGTGAGATCTACGCATACATGGCAGGCGGCGGATGTACCCTTCCTGGAAAAGCAATGGTTCTGATGCCAGGTGCCGGTTATGAGGGTGTTACAGATTTCGTTCTGGATCAGATGACAACTTATGGACTGAATGCGTGTCCTCCACTTCTTGTTGGTGTTGGTGTAGGTACATCTGTAGAGACAGCTGCCCTGAACTCCAAGAAAGCGCTGATGCGTCCGATCGGTTCTCACAATGACAACGCAAACGCGGCAAAAATGGAGAAGCTTCTTGAGGACGGTATCAATGCGATCGGCCTTGGACCGCAGGGTATGGGCGGAAAGTATTCTGTAATGGGTGTTAACATCGAGAATACCGCGCGTCATCCATCTACCATCGGTGTTGCAGTAAACGTTGGATGCTGGTCTCACCGTCGTGGACATCTGGTTGTAAATCCGGATCTTACAGTAACCTGTGATACTCATTCCACATGGAAATTTAATGCTTAATATAAACGGAGGGAAAAATCATGATCGAAATCAGAGGAGATAAAAAAGTTCTTATTACACCTATAAGCGCAGAAGACCTGGCTGATATCAAAATCGGCGATATTGTATGGCTGGACGGAGATCTGATGACCTGTCGTGACGTTGCTCACCGCCGTCTGGTTGAGTATGGAAGAGAGCTTCCGTATGATATCCGCAACAAAGCGATTTTCCATGCCGGCCCGATCGTTCGTAAGATCGAGGGTACAGAGGATGATTATGAGATGGTTTCTGTAGGACCGACAACTTCCATGCGTATGGAGAAGTTCGAGTATGAGTTTACAAAACTGACTGGTGTCAGAGTGATCGTTGGTAAAGGTGGTATGGGCCCGAATACGGAGCGTGCCTGCAAAGAGTTCGGTGCGATCCACTGTGTTTTCCCGGCCGGATGTGCGGTTGTGGCTGCTACAGAGGTTGAAAAGATTGTTGAGCACCACTGGGATGAGCTTGGTATGCCTGAGACTTTATGGTGCAATAAGGTTAAGGAGTTTGGTCCGCTGATTGTATCTATCGATGCACAGGGCCGTAACCTGTTTGAGGAGAACAAGGTTGTATTTAATGAGCGTAAAGAGGCTGCCAAGCAGGCAATTTATCCTGAGGTTAAGTTTATTAAATAATATTGATATTGGAAAAATTTTTCGGGATATCTGAAATGACGAAGCTCTGCCATGAGAGATTCAGGATTGACTGGTGATTGTGAGATTGAATTAACAGCGTGATATGAAAAAGAGAGATGTCCGGCGGATCATATAATGTGGTCTGCCGGATGTCTTTTTTTGTTGCTTTTTGTTGTTTCCTGGGGTTTTTGTGTTTTACAGGGGTGAGGTGGTGTGATAGAATATAAGAGCTGTTGCGGGGTAGTTATTAAGGGATTATCTGGTATAGAATTCTGTGCAGTGCAGGCGGATCTTGGATATCTGCCGGATAAATTTTTTTAGAGAGAATGAGGTAGAGGGTTTATGGGGGAGTTTTTGAAGAACATTAACTGGAAGCATGTTCTGATCATGTGTATCGGAAATGTTTTTGCAGGTATGGGGATTGGAATTTTCAAGCTGGCCGGGCTTGGAACAGATCCGTTCAGTGGTATGAATATGGCGGTTGCAGATACGCTTGGTATGGCTTATGGTAACTTTCAGCTGATTGTAAATATCGTGTTATTGATCATTGAGATTGCTTTTGGCAGAAGATTCCTGGGAATTGGAACTGTTGTGAATGCGGTGTGCCTGGCTTATATTACTACGTTCTTTTATAATATTTATACGGGAGTGTTTGGACTGGAGCTTACAGCTTTGCCGATTCGACTGGTGGCACTGTGCGTTGGTGTTGTGATTTGTTGTCTGGGCTTGTCTATGTATCAGATGCCGGATGAGGGAGTTGCACCTTATGATAGCCTTTCCCTGATCATGACAGAGAGATGGCCGAAGATTCCTTATTTCTGGCACAGAATGTCCAATGATGTGCTCTGTGCGCTGATCTGCTATCTGACAGGTGGTGTGATTGGAATTGGTACGCTGGTGACGGCTTTTGGGCTGGGACCTGTGATTCATTTCTTTAACCGGCATTTTACCGGGAAGCTGCTTGCCTGGGTTGATGGTGAGTGAGTTTGTAGTTGTATGGTTTGAGCTGAACTGGCTGCGGGATGTGGCTGGTTCGGCTTTTTTTGGTGAAAAGGGACGCCCGTGAGGCGTGTGCTGCCTGCAGCCGGGGCTTCGTCGGGGGCTGGCTTCTAGGCTGCCGGGAATCTGCTAAAAGCGTTTTACAAAAGTCCGAACTCGCGTCTTGCAGTCGCTCAGACAGCGGACTTTTGTAAAACAACGCAGATTTCCGCCAGCCAAGAATCAGCTCCCCTCCTGCAGAGTCCGGCGACAGGCAGCACACGCCTCACGGGCTGGCTTTTCCGGGCGGGATGGGAGAGTGGTGAAGTGGTAGTGTGGTTCAGGAGGAATGGTTGAGTGGTTTCCCGGGAGTTGGATGAGCCATCAGCGCTGCGCTGGACGGCTTTTATCGCATACGGAATCTCAGGAGTTCCCAGCGGGAGGTTACGTTGGTTTTTCGGAAGATGTTCTGCAGGTGTTTCTGTAGGGTGTTTTCGCGGATGCCGAGAGACCCTGCGATTTCGTCGTTGTTGCGGTACTGGTAGATCTGTTCGGCAATCTGGAGTTCGCGGTTTGTGAGGTGGCAGGTGTTTTTCAGGCGGGCGAGGGTTTGTTTGAGGTCGTTGGTCTGGGGCAGGCTGTGGGTAATCTGGTAGAGGACGGCGTTTAAGTGCATGCCGATGGCCTGGAGGTAGAACATGTCTTCATTGGTGAAAGGGCCGTCTTTTTCGGTGCGGAAGAGGGTGAGGATTCCCAGGAGTTCCTGCTGGTAGACACTGGCGTATTGCATGGAGTCGAAGATGTTGTATTTGCGGTAGCAGTGGACGTAGAGGGGGGAGTTGAGGCGCTGCTGGTCTTCCAGGAGATCGCTTTCGCGGACGAGGCGGGGTTCCCGGGAGTGGAGGAGCCAGAGGAGGTGGTCTTCGTCTGCGACCTTCATGTATTCGTTTTCTGCTTCAGTGAAGGCTTCGGGGATGCAGATTGGGGTGGTGAGGCGGATGGTGTCCGGATCTTCGGTGGTTTCGTGGAGGAGGATGCTGGCGTAGCTGTAGGGGATGACCATTTTCAGGCGGAGCAGGAATTTTGCTTTGATTTCGTTAAGGCTGGTGCAGGAATAGAGATCGTAGATCATGTCGTTGATCATAAGAAAGGTGTTTTTTTCCATGGTTTTTCTCCTTTTTTTGGTACAGTGGTTGCTGTTTTTTAGTTACAAAGAGATCAGGGTTATGGATATGCAGTGGATTGTAACCGTAATGTTTGTCTTATTTTTGGATAAATCTTACTGGTTTTCCAGATTTGTGAGTACTGATTTCATTTGAAGTTAGTATACTATCACATATACTTAAAATCAAGTATATATACTTGAAAAACATTAATTTAACTACCGAAATTAAGCATTGTATCAGAGTGTGAAAAATAATAGTATATCAGTATCAAAATAATAAAAAACACGAAACGTACGATGGTGTATTGATTGCGGAAACGCAATGAATACGCCATTTTTTGTTTCACGAAAAAGTCTGTTGATGCAAAGGGGCATATCCGTTAAACGGGTATGCCTCTTTCTGGTTCACAGAGGGAAAGGGGAGAAAAAAATGAATAGTGTGGCCTTTTTGGCAGTCTGATCGCACTTCTTCAGGAGTCGAAGGGTACTTTTGGTTTCCAGAAACTGGTTTCAAAATTCTGTAACACGGAGAGGAAAACTCTTCTTACTACTTTTGTTATGGGTATCCTGATCTTTGTGGATGATTATCTGAATGTGCTTTCCATTGGTGTCTGTATGAAGGGTGTCTGTGACAAACGTAAGATCCCCAGGGAGGCGCTGGCGTATATGCTGGATGCCACAGGTGCTCCGGTGTGTGTACTGCTTCCGTTTTCTACATGGGCTGTTTTTTACGCAAGTCTTTTTATTGACCAGGCAAGTGTGAAGGCGCTGGGATTTAAAACCGGTATTCAGGCTTATATCCGTGCGATCCCCTATTGCTTTTATCCGATCCTTACCATTGCTATTGTTTTCCTCTTTGCGCTGGGTGTGATGCCAAAGCTTGGTGCTATGAAAAAAGCCTATAAACGTGTGGAGGAGACTGGCAAGGTTTACAGCGATGCCAGCAGAAAATATAACCACGATGACAGAAAAGGTTATGAGGAAGAAGGTAACATCTGGAATTTCGTGATTCCCATGGGTGTGTTGGTTGCCATTGCTATTGCGACAAGCAACCTGCTTCTGGCTGTTGTGGTTTCCCTGATCGTTTGTTTCGTGCTTTATGTACCGCAGAAAGTGGTTGCACTGGATGATTTCTTTAACCTGATCGTCCGTGGTTTTGCGGATATGCTTCCGATCCTGATCCTTCTTGTAGTTGCTTTTGTTCTTCAGAAAGTGACAGAAGGAATGGGTATGACAGACTTTATTATTTCCGTTGCAAAACCGCTTCTCTGGGGCCCGGTTTTCCCGGCGATCGCTTTTGTTCTGGTTGCGGCACTTACCTTTACGACCGGTTCTATCTGGGGCATGAGTGCAGTCGTTGCACCGATCGTATTTCCGCTTGGTGCGGCTATCAGCGCAAACCCGATCCTCATTATGGCAGCGATCATTTCCGGTGGTGCATTTGGAAGCCACGCCTGCTTCTATACAGACGCGACACTTCTTTCCTCCCAGAGTGCAGGTATTGACAATATGGAGCATGCGCTGACACAGCTTCCATACGTTATCATTGCAAGTGTACTTTCTGTTGTGGGATTTCTGATCTGTGGTTTTGTGATGTAGGAGGTATGGCTTATGGGAAAATTTATTCTGAGAAGTAAAGCTGTTTTTACAGGTCTTGAAGATTTCCCCAGACCGGCTGCGATCGCAGTAGTGGACAAAAAGATTAGGCAACACCGCACAATTAAAGCGGCGGCTCCTTGTGCAGGCTCCGGTCGCACTGCCGCGGCGCTTTGCGGAAATTTTGTGCCCTGACTTTGGCTTCGGTTCCTTGCGCGAGTTCCGTCCGCGCTGCCGAGATTTCACGGTAATACATCAAGTATTACCGCAAAACTGCGCCTCGTCAGTCCGCAAAATTTACTCACAAATCGCTCTTGTTCAATTATGCGGTATTGCCTTAGTTTCTCAGAATTGGGAGGGAGGAGTGCCCTTATGGGCGGTTATGCGCTGTTGATCTGCCGCAGTCAGACCGAGGCCATCGGCCTGCGGCGGCATTTGGCGCGGTTGGGTGTACCGGGAGAGGTCGCGCGCCCGCCGCGTCACGAACGAACCGAATCCTGCGGATGGGCGGTGCGCGTGAGCGCGCAGCAGGCGGACTGGGCTGTGCATCGGCTGCGGCAGCTTGGTGCGCCGCCGTGCCGCGTGCTGCGGGAGGACTGACATGATCTATCTGGATAATGCTGCCACCACCTTGTATAAGCCGCGGGCGGTCGAGCAGGCGGTTCGCCGTGCGATGTACGGCGCGGCAGGCTACGCGCGAGGCGGCTACGCGGCAGCCGATCGAGCGGGAGAGCTGGTGTACGCCTGCCGGGAGCAGGCAGCGGCGCTGTTCGGCGTGGGCGAGCCTGAGAGAGTCATTTTCACGCTGAACGCCACACATGCGCTGAATATTGCGATAAATGCGCTCGTAAAACCGGATTCCCGCGTCATTGTGAGCGGTTACGAGCACAATGCGGTCATGCGGCCGCTGACGGCTCGAAATATCGAGCCTACCGTGCTGGATACGCCGCTGTGGGACGGCGCGGCTATGGTTTCTGCGCTGAAACAGGCGCTGGAACACGGCGCCGACCTGATGATACTCAGCCACGTTTCCAACGTGTTCGGCAGCATTGCGCCGCTGGACGAAATCGCGGAATTGCTGACGGCGGCAGGTGTGCCGCTCATCCTGGATGCGTCGCAGTCGGCGGGCGTGGCAGAGATTGACGTAAAGCGCTATCCGTGTCTTGCGGCGGTGTGCATGCCCGGACACAAGGCGCTGTACGGACCGATGGGCACGGGCATTCTGCTGGCGCTCGACGACCGGATTGCCGCGAAGCCGCTGCTGACCGGAGGAACGGGCAGTCTGTCCGAGGAGATGCGCCAGCCGGATTTTCTGCCGGATGCGCTCGAGAGCGGCACGCCGAACGTGCCCGGCATCGCGGGTCTCGCGGCGGGCATCGCCTTTGTCCGGGCGGTCACGCCGGCGCACATTGCCGGGCAGGAGAGACGGCTGGTGCATGAGCTTGCCCGTGCGCTCTCCCGCGAAAGCAAAATCGAGTGCTTTGCCGGAAAGGAGCAGACCGGCGTGCTGTCCTTCCGCGTTCCCGGCACGCCGAGTGAGGTGCTCGCGGATATGCTTTCGGACGAGGGGGTGTGCACCCGGGCGGGACTGCACTGTGCGCCGCTCGCGCACCGGACGGCGGGCACGGAGGACACCGGAACCGTGCGGCTGTCCCTGTCGTTCTACTCGACGGCGCGGCAGCTGGAGCAGGCCGCAGACAAAGTTTGCAGATTGGTAAAAAAACTGTGAACACGCTATACAGAAAGCCGGATTTGTGGTAGTATAAGTAAGGTAAAACATGGCTTTCTGTAAAGGTAACAGACTGCGGCTTGTCGAAAAGAAGTCTGTGCTTTACCGATTTGTTTTTTCTTCGCGCGTCAGCGCGCATAAAATAGAATTTGCTCAGCAAATTCATAAAAAACGGGAGCATGTATCTCGTTTTTTATACACTGAGAGGGAGAAAGTTTCCGAATGGGAACTTTCGGACGACTTTGGAACGGCC
>OLSX01004687.1_pt1 | contig 10044 bp, 10 predicted proteins | sample 1673141 | NCBI WGS metagenome assembly OLSX01 (sample SAMEA3136759, study PRJEB25190) | human gut metagenome | biome: human gut; feature: human-associated habitat; material: faeces | place: Austria | collected 2013
AACAGCTTTATTTGATATCTCTGTATCCTTATAAACTTTCATTTTGTCAATCATCACTTTTTTCCACTCCTTTCATGGTTTTCGATATGTTGCACAACGGTTTATCTTGTTCCTGCATTGGGCGTTTGACAGCCTGCTGGATAGGATTTTGAGTCAGACCATATTTTTTTGCAATGGCTTCCTCAATGGTCTTTTTATTTGCGTAATGCACCTTTCTCACCACTGCTTGACGCATTGGATATGTTTCATTCAATTCGATCCCCCACTCAAAAAACAGCCTCAGCTTTGTTTTCATTGGCTTTACGCCTGTTCTTGTGACGATGAACGTATCTTTTGGCATGATCTTAAGCTCATCTGGTGTCATCAGCGGTCTGCCCGTCATTTGAAGTGACTTAGATTTATCTCTGCCCTGCGAGATACTTCCTGTCATAACTGTCCTATCCCCCAGCGTTTTGGACAGTACATTGGCTGCTTCGGAGTTTGGTGCAAAGCCGCCATATAGGCAGACCTGGCAGTTATCAATAATGATGTCCGCACCTTCTTTGCCGTAGTTCTTTTCCAGCTGTGCCAATGACTGTATAATAGGCACAAAGCTTATCCGTCTGGAACGGCTGGCGGAAAACATCATTTCCGCAGACTGTATGGCAGGCAGTGTACCGAACTCATCCAGGAAGAACATGACTCTGTTGGGCAGCTTTCCGCCCATTTCATCGGCAATGGAAAGCATTTCTCGATATAGCTGCTGTACGATCAAAGAAATGAGGAAATATTTGCTGTTATCTTCCTCCGGCATAATCAAAAACACTGCTGACTTGTTCCTACAAAACTTTTCCGTATTGATTTTCGTTTCAAAGCAGAGCAGCTGTTCAATTTCAGAATCTAAAAAAGCATTCAGCCTGGACAATGCTGTTGACAGTACAGACGCCATTGCTTGGTCTGACGTGTTTAATGCAGCACCGGAAAGCCATCTTGCTTTATGTTCTTCCGGTAGACGTTCCATCAACAGCTTGAACTGACTTTTTCCTTTCACTTCCGATGGTCCCAATAAATCTTGAATCAATTTGAACACACTGATGATATGTCTTTCTTCGCCTTTTTCTTCTGTTTCATTTTTTTCTGGTTGGAATAAAATCACTGCTTCCACTTCTCGAATACTTACTTCCTGTGCTTTCGGCAAAAAATCTATGTTTTTATCAATGCAATTTTTTCTCATCTGTGCTATTTCCTTTTTTCGTTGTTCCAAGGCTTTCTGTTTACGGTTTTCCTGTTCCAACACAAGAGCATAGGGTGAACAGAATTCCGCAATCACCAATATCACAGCAGTGATCAAGCCCTCTGCCGAATCATAGAAGAAGGCATTTTGTCCAGCATTAGCGGAATCAAATCCACCGGAATTCATAACGGTTTTAGATATTATTTTTGCGTACTTCTCCGCTTTTGCCTTTGCCACAAGGGAGTCTGTCTGCAAATACTCATCCATGTAGTGGTTCACCATATGGAGCATATTGAAGCCATCGCTTTGGGTTGGATTTCTCAAATCCAGCACCGAAATATCATAGCCATAATATTTTTTTGCGATGGGAGCGTAGCTTCTCAGGAGGTCACCCTTCGTATCGGTCGTGACAAAACTCATACCTGACGCACAGCAGTATTCCAGATTTGGATATAAAAACTTGGCTGTCTTGCCCACACCAGCGGCACCGATCATCAGTGCATGAACATCTCCTTCCTCCACGATTGCAGTGACTGTTTTCTTTTTTCCGAACTTCATCATATTGCATCCAATGATAATGCCTTGGGGCAGGTCAAAAGGAGGCTTTCGCCTCCATACCTGTGGTTCATATCTCACTCTTTGAAATGCCGCATCGATTTCTTTTGGTGTGGCAAAACTAGCAGAACCATGCTGTCCATCGCCTACGGTTTTACTTTTGATGTTCAAAGATTTCCTATCGATCAAAAGCATACAGACCATAAAGGCACCGAAAATCAATAGCAATGGCATCAACTTCCATAAATTCTCCATTTCTTCAACCTTCCATCTCTAATTCCATCTGCTCTGTGGTATCAGGTTCTGTTTTTTGTTCTTCCTTGCTCTGCTCCACAAAACTGTTTTTTCTTTCCAGTTCCTGTGGATACTCCGTTTCCACATAGATGATAGCTCTCATTGCCATATCTGCCATGTTTTTCGCCCATACAAAAAGAGATGGCTGATCTTGAACCGCAAGGGTTTTCAAGTGTTCCATCTCTTCTTTCATTTCCTGTATGCGTCGATCCATTCTCGCTTTATCCAGATATGGTTTATATACCTTTTCCAATTTCTGTATGGTGGTTTGGTACATAGTCAACTCTGGCAAGTTCTCATCTCGTTTCATTTCACACATCAAGCAGACGGACAAATCTGCCATACGCAAAATGCTGGCAAGGAGTGGTTTTGTGTCCGCTTCTCCTTTCTTTACCGATTTTTCTGCCTGTTTGAAATCTCGCTTGATCTGATCCAGATAAAAAAAGAGACCCGATTTTTCGTGTCCCTGTTTACGCCACTTCATATACAGGCTTTCTGTGTCGGCATTTAGGATGCCCAGCTTTCTCACCGCAGTATGGTATGCTGTTTTCTTCGGATGGGACTGCGGAAGAACGGCTTCCATACCATGTTCCGCCTTCAGCTGCTCGTTCCAATCTTTATAGAGAGGGTATTCCCTTTTGATTTTTTCTACCTCATAACCCTTTTCAATGAGGATATCCTTTAATTTATCACAAGTTTCAATGCCTGCCGCATCGTAATCCAGACAGAGAAAAATCTCATAGATATTTTTTTGGTCTTCCAAAAATTGTAGAAGGGGTTTTGAAGACAACCCATCCAATGCCAGAAAGCTATCCGCTTTCCATTCATCATTTCTCAATGTAACAAACGACATTAAATCAATGGCAGCTTCAAACACATAGAGCTTGCTGCTTTCCCCTCGCCAGCAAAAACCATACCTGCAGTCAGAACCGGCAACGGTCATTCGGAAGCCTTTTGTCTGCTCTGCTGCGGATTTTTTGCAGGCTGACTTTGGTACTCCGTCTTTATCTGTTCCCACAAAAACTACGTTGCCGTGTTCCTTTTCCTGATAAAGTATTTTCTGATCCACAAAGCTTTTCACCACATCTTTTGAGATAAATCTTGTCTTTAAAAGATAGGCAAACAATCGTTTCATATTATTGTCTTTTTCAGGAAGTATGAATTCAGATTTTTCCGAAGGACAAGATATTTGTTCTTGATTTTCCTGTGCAGACGTTTTTTCAGATTGACTTACATTTTTTTCGTTCTCATTGTTTTTCTTCCTGCCAAGCTCTGGTTCTTCTCCATGCAGAAGTTCTTTCATGGCAGTACGAAAATTCATGCCATAAAACTCCTGCATAAACTTCAACGGATAGCCGCCTCGCATATTTTTATGATCATACCAGCGGTTTCTTCTGACGGAAATGCTGTCATGCTCTCCTGTGGAGTCTTTGTAGATCAGTACTGACTCACTTCCAGTTTTTCTGAGGTGTTCTCCTTTTTGCTGAAGGAATTCCTCCAGATTGGTCTGATTTGCCTTATCGATCTGTTCCTGGGTATAAAGTGCCATATGTTTCCTCCCTGTCCTTTGCCCTGTCCAGAGCGTTTTCCACACAACTGTAATCAAAGCTGTGTTCCTCATACGCTTCTTCCATCGCTTCCACTTCTTTTTCTTTTGGGAATGCAAATGGTGTTTCTTTCATCAGAAAAACCGTTACTTCCAAAACATTTTTTTCCGTTCTAAAATTCCATACTTCCCTTTCATAAATCTCATTTGGATAGACTAATTCCATGTTCTGCAAGTCCGTTTCTTCTATTTTCCAAATGACTGCTGGCACGATTTCATCTCCCACCTCCAATGTTGGCATGGCAGTTTCATAAAACCTGCGGAATTCCAATGCACAGTCTTTCAGACCGCATTGCATAAACAGTTTTGCTGATGGACAAATCCCCTGTAGCTTTTCTTCCTTCATATATCCATCGTAAGTCAATAAATAAACCATATTTCATCCTCCTCATACTTCCAATTCCAAATCACTAACTACTTGTTCCTTTACATGGTTATCCATCATTTCTTCTTCTGATTGAGCCTGATTGCAGACTTCTTTTGATTCGATTTCCGTTGGTTCCATCATCTTCTGCCATGCGGAGTTGCCTTCCAGTTTTTTTGTCAGCATTTTTCTTGCAAACTTATATTCTTCACCTACCATGCCGGCTCGTACCAGCCAAGTACGCATCATGAATTTATCGTTTTGATTCTCACTTTTCTTTTGGCTGACAGTACGGTTGTTTTCCACGAAGCTGCTGACGATCTGCGCGAACTGAATATCACTGAGCAATTCTTTTTGATGGAGTGTGCTTTTGAAATAAGGAAATGAAATAATGCCGTTCTCTTTGCCTTGACTGGTGTCTGCCACTTGTGAAAATGGAATGTCTAACGCTTTTTGAAATAATTCCCCTTTGCTCTCATAAAGATTTTCCAGATTGGTTTGGTACTTCTCCCAGTTCTCAATACAACTTACATCCAGAAACAGATTCATTTTCGTGGAGTCATTGACGATAGCACCTCTTAGTTCCAACTGTTCCAAGGCTTTTTCCAGCATTGGAAACTCATTTTCATATAAAAATGGTGAGAGCAGTTTCACTTGGTACATATAGTTTGCTCCCACCACTTTTTCGCCGTTATATCGTTCTGCTTTGATGCTGTCAGAGGGAAGGATACGCCACAGCCTTTGATTTTGATCCGGAACGTTATATCCATTGTCCGACAGACAGAAAACGACTTTTGTATCAAACTGTTCCGCCAAAATCTCTGCCACAGCTTTTCTTGTAATCCCTGTCATATCCATCTCAACACCATATTTTTTCCATCTCATACGCTTCCCTCCTTACATTTTCTGTCCATGGGCTTCTTTCTTTTCCATGATCTTACGCATCAGTTTCTTATCCACATGAATCTGTTGTTTCTTTCTGTCATAATCCTCTTCAATCATATGGCTGATGTGTTTCATCAGAAGCAGGAACTGTTTTTGTGCCTGTATTTGATGAAACTTTTTTGTTCGTTCTTCCCAGCTTTCTTGAGGATTTACTATTTCATGATTTCGTTCTTCTGGTTCTGCTACTATGACTTCATTCATTTCCAACAGTATCAATGCAGATTTCAAAACCATATTTTTGATATTGCGGAACTCTGGTTCGTCCGCAAGGGTTCTTCTGGCACGTTCCTGATTCTGATATGTAGAAAGGATATCGTCTTTCAATCCCAGCCAACTTTCATAGGCTTGTGAAATCTTTTTGTCCTTGCTGATTTCTTTGACGATCTCATCCACCAGCACTTTATTTTCTTTCTCCAGCCTGCCATAAACCTTTTTGTGTTTTGCTGTTTTCAGTTTTTGAGATAATTCCCAAAGCAAAGCTTCCGCTTTTGGATTATCTGTATATTCCATTGTCATTGCCTGTTTCAGTTTCCTGTCAAAGTAATTTTTCAGCTCGTCCCTGACTTCATCTTTCTGCTCATAAATATAATACAGCTCATCACGGAATATCTCATTGGCAAAAGAACTTCTCAGCTTCATTAAGTTCTGTCTGCCCAAATATCCTTGTTTCGGATTTTTGGAATAGCACATCAAATGAATATGAGGATGATGCCCTTCATTATGAAAAGCACCATACCATACAAAATGCTCTAAAGGAATTCCCATTGCCTTTGCAATCTCTGGTGCTTTACCTCGTACCAGTTCTCGCCACATAGCGGCATTATCATATCCCAATCGGACAGCGTCCTCCCGTTTTAAGGAAAGCACGAATGTCCAGATGTTGCCGTTATGTTCCGATGCTTCTTTTGCCACTTGATTCAGATCGATTTCTTTATCAGAACCATTCCAAAGTGCATGTCCCTGTTTTCCTCGTTCTGCTCTTGGTCTTTTAGCAAGGTAGCCCACATAGTTTTCCATACTGCCTTCCCTTGCCAAACCTTCTTCGGCAATTTTATTGATCAGTTCCATAGCGTTTTCTCTTGTTGGATTTTCCAAGTAGTCTTCATACTCTTGTTCGCAGCTTTCTCTCAATTCTTTATGTGCTTTTAGTTCTTTTTCAATCCATCTCTTCTGGTGTTCAGTGGCTTCTCTTTGTGACTGATTCACCTCAAACTTTTCTGCGTTTGGTCTTGTCGCAACATACCTTACATAGTTTTTTACTTGTGATGGTTTTTTCATTTTCAAATATCTTAGCGATAAAATAAATCTTGGCATATCATCACCTACATTTCAAATTGCATCTCATTATCTTGTTTCGATTCCAAGCGGTCTTTTAACTCATCCTCTGTTTCCATATGGAAATCATCCGGTCAGAAATCCAGATAGACCACGCCATGTTTTGTTTCTATCCCTGTTTGTGCAAAGCCTTCACCCCAGCCATCACTGTACTGTCCGTTAAAATAATCTTTCAGAATTTCAATCTCCTGATCCGCCAAAGGTTTTTCGATATCACATACCATAACACCATATGCTTTGTCCCCTACGGTTTCGATCCTGGGATATGCCGCCGTTACTTTTTTCAGCAGATCTTTATGGATTTCTCTGCTTCCATAAGCAAAGTAATGCATCAGCCCCATATCTTCATCTGTTTCATAATCCCATTCCTTACGGATGGCTTGATTGATTTCTTCTTGATAGGCTGTCAGGTCTTCTGCTGTCAGAAAATCGAAATCTACTTCTCCCAGTTCCTCCATAGCTTCTTCATCAAAATACGAATCGTAATCCATATCTTTGTTAAAGTCATAATCTATGATGCCCTGCACAGGACTATAAAATCTGTATTTCATTCCTCATCACTCCTTTGATATCTTACGGCTTCTTCCATGGTGAGGATGCCGTTGATCTTTTTCACTTCATTGACGCATCGGATATGAAGCCTTCGCATAGTTGCCTCATCCATATCATTGATAGCGGCAAGCATACTTTCCAGCTTTGCCATCTCCACTGCGATTTTGAAAAGCATACGTGCCAAATGGTTTTCTGATGTTTTGACGATCCCTGCCATGGACTCCAATATCACATCAGATAAAAAATCTGTATGTGTCTGCGATGAAACATATCCGGAATAAAACTCGATGGCTCTTTCGATAAAATCATTTCGTACTTTGCAGTCTGATATACGCATACCTTCCTCGCATTTTCTCAATGTTTCGTCGGATATACGAATGGTTATTTTGTTCTTTTTATCATCCATTAGCAACTCAACCCCTTTTTTAATGTGAAAATCCCTTTAATGTCAGTCTTGATGTCAGCCAAAACAGAGTCAAAATCACGTTTTTTCTAAGACTTCTGGTTTATTTCTTCTGAGAAAAACGTTTTTATTGATGTCAGCCTTCTAATTTTGATGTCAGCTTTGAGATACAAAAAATCCCCGCACTGTGGGTGATTTGAGGAAATGCCAGCCCATTTGATGGCTGGCTTTCACCTGCAAACATTTTTCGCATCTGTCAAAGCCCTCCCTTGCAGATACTTGCTCCAAACACCCTCTTTTTCCCTTCGCCCAAAATCGGGGCAAATTCGCTCCAAACTGCCTTGCCCTGCAACTACTCCACCTGCTCTACAAAGTGGCACACAAGGGCAAACAGGGTGCAAAAAAAGGCGAACCTTTTCGGCTCGCCTACTCTTTGTTTTGCTTATTCTGCTGTTCTGGATTAGAAAATCATATCATTTTCTTGTGAAATATCCTCTTTTATCGTGTGTTCGTTTGCAATCTCTCCCAGCAATTCTGCTCTTTGGCAGAACGCATCACATAAAACTGTCCTGCGTTCTCTGCTGATGTAAGGTGATTGGGATAGGATTTCTTCCATTTCTTCTTCCATACCTTTTAACTTTTTCATGTCTAACCATGAAAAATCTTTTACTAGTTTGATCTGTTCTCTATGGGTTTTCTTGAAAGGCTTGGCTGGCAGATTGGGAGAAAGTGGTTTGATCAGACTTTCCTGTGTGTTATACCATAGTGATGTTCCGCAGTCAAAAATAGGTGCAACACCAATCCATTCCAATGTAACTGCGTTTCGAATCAAACCAAAGTTATTGAAATGCCTGTCTTCATTTCCGATCAGAAAATCCAAAACAATCATTTTTTCTGTCTGCTCTCTGATATTTTTTACGCCAAGTTGTTCCGCACAATTCAGATAAAATTCATAGTCCGAGAGATCATTTGGCTTCTTTCTGCTCTGCATGATATGGTAAGCAGATACCAATTCCGTTTCAGAAGTAATGAAATCCTGGCAGACAGAAAACGGTTTTTCATGCTCCCACAGCAATGTATACTTCGTATGTGGGATACATAACCTTTCCGCAATCCCAGAAGCAATCACTTCACATAAAGGTTCCTGCTGGTATGGATTACTTCCGCCTTTGATTAAAACTCTTTTTCCATCTGCAATCTTCCACTTCTTAATCAACTGACCATCAGACGTATTATCTGGTGAAATCAAACTCATGCTGTCTGAAAATTCACCATATCCGAACAAAAGGTTTCCTACATCTTCAGAAAAATCATGATCGAAAAAATTTATTTCCTTCCACATCAACGGTTTATCCTTTGGGGATATCCAGTACTGATCGGAGAGACTGAGTCCATAACATTTTGCTAAAAGTTCTTGTGGAACTGACATATGCAGCAAATCCAAAGTTTCCCTTAGACCTGAACGGCTTGCAGGTATAGAACGTTTTGCCCACCACTTTGCCAGCATAGTTTTATCAACGCCATGTTTTCCAAGGGTTCCCACAGGAAAATGTTCCTCTGCGTACACCTCATATATATTTGTAATATGGGATAATTCATCCAACTCAATTTCTGCAACTTCAATTTCTCTATGCATCAAAATGTATTTCATCATTCTCACCTCCTACATTGAATTTTATTATATCATATTTATTTTCTAAAATGTTAAACTACTTTTCATTTTCTTCTTGACACCTTTCGTCAACAGAGTTTATATACCACAAGCGGCTTTGCCGACTTTGGTGAACAGGTGGTTTTTATTTATGGATATTTTTCAATATTTTCTTTCGCACCAAGCTGAAAACACATCAGCGTTCTCAGATATTTTTCGTACCGCAAAAGAATTTCATCAGCTTCTTGGTCGAAAAAGTTATCTGTTGGATCACTATTTATCCATGTTCTTTCGCTTGATCATTCAGACAGATTTCTGCCTTTTGGAAGAGAAAATTTATGAAGCCGTTTCAAAACTGCAGAAGAAAATACTGGTTGATTTAGAAAACAATAACGGTTCCATACCAATGTTTGACTGTCAGGAGCCATTTACCCAGCAGGAGCTTTCCTGGACTGCGTTGGCGGATACATTGCTGGAACAGGCGCTGACTGATTTCCAAAATCAAACTATGTCGACTTACCAAGGGACTGTCGATCTTGTCGATCTGGAACAGACAGAAGAAAAACTCGTTGAACTTCTCGGCAAGGATGTATGGGAACAGTTCCAGCAGGCACTGATCCAATGTTTTCTTCCCTGTTCCTTACTGCAGTTGTTTTGGCAAGGTTTTATCATAGAAATCACAAAACGCTTCCTGTCACGGGATTTGGAAACGGATCAGGAGATCTTCCGTCTATATCTGCATCGGTTTTTCACAGAGGAGAGCAGCTGATACCAGCTGCTCTCTTGCCCTTAAACGGATGGGATATCCTGCGGCTGTTCTGCTTGATTCTGTTCTTTCTCGGGTTCTTTTTCCTCTTTTTTCACTTTTGGTTTCCCTGTTTTTTCTATCTCATCGCCTTCTTCTATATACTCACGGACATCTGGCGGCACCAGTTTTCGATACAGCCTGTTCAGTGTTTCTTCCAGTTCCTGCTCCAAAGACACCTCTTTTTTTGCCGCATATCGCTTCAATGCCAAGTACTTGCTGGTTTCAAACTTCACCTGTATCGCAGAAAATTTCATGATGCTCACCTCCTCGTATAGTATCTTTAGATACCATTATTCTTATATAAAATTTAATAGTTAC
>OLSX01004693.1_pt1 | contig 10027 bp, 7 predicted proteins | sample 1673141 | NCBI WGS metagenome assembly OLSX01 (sample SAMEA3136759, study PRJEB25190) | human gut metagenome | biome: human gut; feature: human-associated habitat; material: faeces | place: Austria | collected 2013
GTTATCGCCTGTCTTTTTATTCTCCATTCTCCATTTTCCATTCTCCATTATATATAATAGGAATATTGTTGCTTTCCTCTCTTTTTTCGTGCACCGATATGGTACCCACAAAAGAAGTGAGGCTTATCGACTCGCTGAATGGAAAAGCGTATGCTTATCGTTACCGTAATCTGGATTCTTCCTATAAATATGCCTACAAAGCATATCGGCAGGTAAACCTTTACAAGTCGGGAAAAGCCGAGGCGTCCAACAATCTGGGTTTCTGTGCCTTCATGAATATGGATTTCGACCGTGCCGAGGCGTATCATAAAGAGGTGTACAAACTGACTAAAAATGAACTGGAACTGCTGATTGCCGATATCGGACTGATGAAGATCTGCCAGCGTACAGCACTCAACAAGGAGTTTTATGATTACCGTAACAGTGCCCTTCGCCGGATGAAACGTATCCGCGAGGAGAGCGATTTGTTTGCCGACCGCCACGAAGCACTCCGGCTGGATTATGCATTTACCGAATTTTTCCTCGTTTTCTCCTTTTACTATTATTATCTTCAGCAGCGGCAGGAAGCGATAACTTCTATCGATAATATTCAGGAAGACGAGGCATTGGGGGATACCAATCAACTTCTCTATTATCATTATCTCAAAGGATCGGCTTCTTTAGTTGAAACGAATACTCCGGAAGAACGGAAGCTCCGTGAATTTGACGAACTCTATCTGACTTGGCGGACTGCCGTAAAGAGTAAGCATCCGTATTTCGAAGGAAATGGAATGCAGGGACTTGCCAATCTGATGGCATCCCCGGCCAACTTCGAGTTTTTCAAGACAAGACGGGTGCATGCTTTGGATCAGTTCGATTTTCCGGTGGATTCGCTGTTTCCTTTGCGTCTGGCTCAACTGGCACTGGAGAAGTTTCGGGAATATAACGACTTGTACCAGATTGCCGGAGCTTATGTGTCCATCGGCAAATACCTGAATGCGCACGGATGCTATCAGGAAGCACTGGATACTTTATCAAGAGCATTGGACTGCGTAAACCACCATCACATGCTCTATTATCATAATGAAGTGGACACACTGGATAAATTATATACGTTTGCCGAAGGAGATACCACTTATACCGGAGTTCCGTGGATTGCTCAGGAGAAAGTGAAAACCGTTCCCGAATGGATTTCACGGATAAGGGAGCAGTTAAGCGTTTCATATGCCGGGCTGGGGATGAAGCATGCTTCTGATTATAACCGGAATATCTATCTGGATATTCTGAATTATACCCGTCAGGACAAGGAACTGGAAAGCCGTTATCAGTCTTTGGAAGCGGGTTCGCGACAGATGACTGTGGTTCTTTCTCTGGTTATCGTCGGACTGGTGCTGGTGATTATCCTCTGGTGGTTTTTCAACAAACGTTCCAAAATCAGGAACCGGGTGGATGTGGAGCGCCTGCAACGGATTTTATCTCTTTGCCGGGATATTACTTCTTCCATACCGATGAATGTACCTTTGATTCAGCAGGGCATCGACCAGTTGTTCGGGAAAGGACGACTGACACTGGAAATACCGGAAGAAGGAAAAGCGACATTGGTACCTTCTTCCCACCGGCTGAACCGGGACGAGAAAGCATTGGTACACGTATTGGAACCTTATATCGTGTGGGCTGCCGAGAATGAACAAATGGTGGCTGCATTGAGCGACGAGCGGATTCAGCTGGAGAAACAACGCTATATTTACGAGCAGCATATTGCAGGAAACAAACGTCAGAATCTGATAAAAAAAGCCTGTATGGCAATTGTGAACGGGATCAATCCTTATATTGACCGAATACTGAATGAAGTGCATAAGCTGACGGAAAAAGGATATATTGATGATGACAAGATAAAGAAAGAGAAGTACCAGTACATTGATGAACTGGTGACCACCATTAACGAATATAATGATATCCTGGCGCTCTGGATCAAGATGAAGCAAGGAACGCTTAGTCTGAATATCGAGACATTCAGCCTGAATGAATTATTTGATTTGTTGGGAAAGGGACGGCGTGCCTTCGAGATGAAAAAGCAGAAGCTGGAGATTGAACCGACTACGCTTATGGTGAAGGCTGACCGTGCGCTGACCTTGTTTATGATTAACACACTGGCTGAAAACGCCCGTAAATATACTCCCGAAGGAGGGACGGTGAAAGTATATGCACATGCTGCCGATGCGTATGTGGAAATATCTGTGGAAGACAACGGCAGGGGGATTTCTGCGGAAGATATAGCGCATATCATTGGTGAAAAGGTATATGATTCGCGTGCTATCGGCATGAAAGATGCGACAGATCCGGAAGAACTGAAAGAGAACAAGGGAAGCGGTTTCGGCTTGATGAATTGTAAAGGAATCATTGAGAAATATAAGAAGACGAATGAACTGTTCCGGGTATGTGTGTTCGATATAGAAAGTGAGCCGGGAAAGGGAAGCCGTTTCTATTTCCGCTTGCCTTCAGGGATACGTAAGGTGATTGGCGTGTTGCTTTGCCTGTTGCTCCCGGTGGGAATGACTTCTTGTTTGCACGACCCTCTTCCGTCGATATTGCAGGATAGTGATTCCATCGCTATTACTACTGATTCCACTTATGAGGATTTGCTCGATGCGGCATCGGATTATGCCAATGCAGCTTATTTTGCGAATGTGGATGAGAATTATGAGATCGCTTTGCAATATATCGATTCGGCAATGATGATGCTGAATGAGCATTATAAGAAATATGCGCGTACCACACAACCGCACCGGTACATGAAACTGGTCGGTAAAGGGACACCTGCCGAACTTTTCTGGTGGAATGAGCTTTTTGACTCGGATTATCATGTGATTCTCGATATCAGGAATGAAGCGGCAGTAGCTTTTCTGGCTTTGAAGCAGATTGATGCATATAGTTATAATAACTCGGCCTTTACGGATTTATATAAAGTGCAGGGTGAAGACCAGACTTTGGAGGGATATTGCAGGCAGCTGGAGCGGTCGAACACCAATAAAACGGTGGGAATTATTCTTTGTTTCGTCTTGCTGGTCGTTTCCCTGATAGGCTATTATCTCTTGTATATGAGGAAGATGCTCCAGAATCGTTTGAATCTGGAACAGGTGCTTGAAATTAATCAGAAGGTATTTGCAGCTTCTCTGGTCAGACCCCAGACTCAGGAGAATGAGGAAGCCCTTCAACGGGAGGAGAATACACTTAAAGAGATTCCTCAGCGCATTGTGAATGAGGCTTTTGGATCAGTAAATGAGTTGCTGACAATCAGCCTGATGGGAATTGCAGTTTATAACGAAACTACGCATCGGCTGGAATATGCTTCCTGTCCCGGACAGGAAATGCCGGAGATGGTACAGCAATGTTTTGATAGGGGGGAATATCTCTCCGCACAGAATCTCCAGGCGATTCCGCTGATGGTGGAAGCCGGTGGTGAGCATCAGTGTGTGGGCGTACTCTATCTGGAACGCAGGGAAGGGACACAGCAGGAAACGGACCATCTTCTTTTTGAACTGGTGGCGCGTTATGTGTCGATTGTGGTGTTCAATGCAGTGGTGAAGTTGGCTACTAAATATCGGGATATCGAATCGGCACACGAGGAAACACGCCGCGCTTCGTGGGAAGACAGCATGCTCCATGTACAGAATATGGTGCTCGACAATTGCCTTTCGACTATAAAACATGAGACGATTTATTATCCGAACAAGATAAAACAGATTATTGGCCGGCTGAATACGCAGAACCTTTCGGAAAAAGAAGAACGGGAAGCTGTAGAGACAATTACGGAACTGATAGAATACTATAAAGGGATATTCACGATATTGAGCTCGTGTGCTGCCCGACAGCTGGAGGAAGTAACTTTCCGACGGACTACGATTCCGGTACAGGAACTGTTTGATGCTGCCGGAAAATATTTCAGAAAGGTGATGAAAAACCGGATGGAAAAAATAGAACTGATCATGGAACCGATGGAAGCCAAGGTAATCGGTGATGTGAATCAGCTGCGTTTCCTGTTTGAGAACCTGATTGATGAAGCATTAGCGGTTCATGAAGAAGGAGTGATACGTCTGCAGGCCCGTAAGGATAATGAGTATGTCCGTTTTTTGTTTACGGATACAAGACGCGAGAAGAGTGTGACGGAACTGAATCAGTTGTTCTATCCGAATCTGGCTCGTATGACTTCCGGTGAGAAAGGGGAGTTGCGGGGAACGGAATATCTGATATGCAAACAGATAATCCGTGACCATGACGAATTTGCGGGGCGCAGAGGATGCCGTATCAATGCCGAACCGGCAGAAGGAGGAGGATTTACGGTTTACTTCACCATCCCGCGTAGATAAGAGAAAACACATAAAAGTTATTAGATAAATAAAAATGGAAGAACAGAAGTTTAAAGTTATTATTGTAGAGGACGTAAAACTGGAATTGAAAGGCACAGAAGAGATTTTTCGTCATGAAATACCCAACGCAGAAGTGATCGGCACGGCTATGACAGAAAGTGAGTTCTGGCCGCTGATGGAAGCACAGCTTCCCGATCTGGTTTTGCTGGATTTAGGACTGGGAGGTTCTACAACGATTGGCGTTGATATCTGCCGGAACATTTTCAAACGTTACAAGGGGGTTCGTGTATTGATCTTTACAGGGGAAATACTGAATGAGAAATTGTGGGTGGATGTGCTGAATGCAGGAGCCGACGGCATTATTCTGAAAACAGGGGAATTACTGACCAAGACAGATGTACAGGCTGTAATGGATGGCAAGAAACTGGTATTCAATTATCCGATTCTGGAGAAGATTGTAGACCGTTTCAAAAAGTCGGTGGCAAATGACGCCAAACGTCAGGAAGCGGTAATCAACTATGATATTGATGAATATGACGAGCGTTTTCTTCGCCATCTGGCCTTAGGCTATACCAAAGATATGATTGCCAGTCTGAAAGGAATGCCATTCGGTGTGAAATCATTGGAAAAACGACAGAATGACCTGATCGGTCGCCTTTTCCCGAATGGAGAACGGGTAGGGGTGAATGCGACTCGTCTGGCTGTCCGTGCATTGGAGTTGCGTATTATCGATCTGGATAATCTGGAAGCTGATGAAGAGTAAATGGCGAATGCCGCATCCCGCTACGATGTTCCTGCTGCTGACAATGGCGGTGGTCTTTCTTTCGTGGATATGTGATATCTACGGACTGAAAGTAACACTGCCGCAATCAGGAGAGGATATTCGGGTACAAAGCCTGCTGAGTCCTGAGGGAATTCGCTGGTGGTTGCGGAATGCTATCAAGAACTTTACCGGCTTTGCTCCGTTGGGCATGGTGATAATTGCCATGTTCGGACTGGGCGTGGCGCAGCATTCCGGGTTTATTGATGCGTGCATCCGTCTGGGAGTGGGCAATCGTAAGGAAAAAAGAAAGGTCATCTTGTGGGTGATCGTTCTCGGATTGCTGTCGAATGTCATTGGTGACGGTGGATATATTATTCTGCTTCCCATTGCCGCTATGCTGTTTCAATGGGTAGGTCTTCATCCGATAGCGGGGATTGTGACGGCTTATGTTTCCGTAGCATGCGGATACAGCGCCAATATCGTATTGAGTACGATGGACCCGTTGCTGGCACATACTACTCAGGAAGCTGCGCTTACACTGATGGGATATCAGGGAAACACGGAGCCATTGTGCAACTACTTTTTTATGAGTGCTTCGACGGTAGTTATTACGGGAATTGTTTATTGGGTGACTCAGAAATGGCTTCTCCCAACTTTAGGAAAATATGAAGGCAGTGTAAAGGTGGAAGCCTATCGCCCTTTGTCACGTAAAGAACGCCGTGCAGTGATGGTGGCTGTCACAGTAGCAGGGATATACGTAGCTCTTATTTTGTGGCTTACTTTCTCTTCTTATGGTATTCTGCGTGGTGTGAACGGAGGTTTGATGCACTCACCCTTCATTGCCGGTATCCTGTTTCTGTTGTCTTTGGGCGCAGGTTTTACAGGGATGGCTTACGGATTCAGTTCCGGTCGTTATCGTAGTGACAATGACGTGATCGAAGGACTTACCCAGCCGATAAAACTGCTGGGCGTATATTTTGTTATTGCTTTCTTTGCTGCCCAGATGTTTGCTTGTTTCGAGTATTCTCATCTGGACAAATGCCTTGCAATTATGGGAGCTGACCTGCTTTCTTCTTTTGAACCGGGTCCTTTGTCCGCACTTATTTTATTTATCCTGTTTACGGCGTTTATCAACCTGATTATGGTATCCGCTACTTCCAAGTGGGCATTTATGTCTTTTATCTTCATTCCGATGTTTGCGCAGATGGGGATTTCGCCGGACGTTACGCAGTGTGCTTTCCGTATCGGAGACAGTTCGACGAATGCCATTACTCCTTTCTTATTCTATATGCCTCTGGTGCTTACCTATATGCGGCAATATGATAAGCAGATTACGTATGGTTCATTGCTGAAATATACTTGGAGATATTCATTAGGCATCCTGGTTGTCTGGACATTGCTGTTTATCGTTTGGTATTTGTTGAAAATACCGATGGGATTGTAGGGTTAAGGAATGATTGCCGGGCTCCGGTTTATCTGATTGGAATTTTGTTTTTCTGAATTAATCGCTATATTTGCACCGTTCCTTAAAGAAAGACAACGAATGAATCTACCAGAAATCTCTGAAAATCTAATTGAACAGTTAAATCACGGTAATACAAAAGCATTTGATAAAATCTATCATACCTACTACCTTTATTTGTGTGCGATAGCTGTTTATTATGTGCATGACAAGAGGGTGGCAGGGGAGATTGTGAATGATGTCTTTGTCGCTTTTTGGCAGAATCGCCACCATATCACTCACCCGGCTCTTCCGTACTTGCGGCGTGCTATTCAAAACGCAAGTATTAGCTATCTGCGTTCTTCCTACTTCAACGAAAAACAGATGACGGAACAGATGGAAGAAATCTGGGCTTTTCTCGAAAATCATATTCTTTCTTCCGATAATCCTTTGCAGGCATTGGAGCATAGCGAAATGAATACCATCATCATGAGGAAGGTGGAGGAATTGCCAGCCAAATGCTCCTGAACATGACGACTTGAACTGGCCGCAAGGCGCTCTTTATGTCGGCATGGTGGATTGGGCGGAATTAGCTGAAAAAGAAGACAATGATGATACATATTATAAGTGGCTGACTCGTATCGGGCGGCGGAATTGTTGGCAGCCGGACAAACGGTTTTACCATGCTGATGACATCGCTGTATCACAGTCCTTTTTGGATTTATACCGCAAGTACAAAGACGAAGCAATGATTATCCCTACGCTCGCCCGTACGGAATGGATTGTCAATCATCCGTCTGAAGGCAGTTTCGAGCTGGTGGAGGGAGACTTAAAGACCTTGGAACGTTGGACTTGGTGTGATGCTCTCTTTATGGCTCCCCCTGTATATGCCAAACTGTATATGCTGACCGGAGAGAAAAAGTATATCAAATTTATGAATCGTGAGTATAAAGCGACTTATGATTACCTGTTCGATAAAGAAGAAAACTTGTTCTACCGTGACTGGCGTTATTTTGATAAGCGCGAAGCCAATGGCAAGAAAGTCTTTTGGGGACGTGGCAACGGTTGGGTGCTTGGTGGTCTGGTTGAAATATTAAAGGAACTGCCCAAGAAAGATAAGAACCGCAAATTCTATGAGGAATTATTTGTAAAACTGGCTACACGTGTTGCCGGATTGCAGCATCCGGACGGTTTTTGGCATGCCAGTCTCTTGGATCCTGCCTCTTATCCATCACCGGAAACGAGTTGCACTACTTTCATTGTCTATTCCATTGCTTATGGAATAAACGAAGGTTTATTGGATAAGGAAATTTATCTTCCTGTAATGATAAAAGGCTGGAATGCATTAGTCTCGGCTGTGGAACCGAATGGGAAACTGGGTTATGTGCAGCAAATCGGTGCCGATCCGAAGAAAGTGACTCGTGACATGACGGAGGTTTATGGAGTTGGTGCTTTTTTGATGGCAGGCAATGAAATTTATAAAATGGCGAGATAATCTGTTCCCTCTGTGAAGATAGTAGACAATAATCATAAAAACGCTGTACTGTGATGAAAAAATTCTTATTGACATGCATAGCCGTAGCCTGTAGCCTTGTGGCTGTAGCCGAAGAACTGCTCATCGAAGCTGAAAGTTTCAGCCAGCGAGGCGGCTGGGTGCTCGACCAGCAGTTCATGGATCAAATGGGTTGGCCCTATCTCATGGCACATGGCATGGGCATCCCTGTGGCGGATGCTACGGCAGAAATCAACATTCCCCAGGCGGGCACTTACTACGTATATGCCCGTACCTACAACTGGACTTCACCTTGGACCGATGCCGAGGGCCCCGGAAAGTTCCGCCTGGCTTTAGGCGGCAAATTGCTGAAAGCTACATTAGGACATACCGGTAATTCCTGGCAATGGCAATTTGCCGGAAAGACAGTATTGAAAGCAGGGACTACCACCCTTGCCCTGAAAGACCTCACCGGTTTCGATGGTCGTTGCGATGCCATTTACCTTACGACCGATGCGAACACGCAACCCGCTACCTGGGATGCGGCAGAGACAGCCGCACTTCGTACCCGCTTGCGACAACAACAGACGGTACCCGCTCATCAATACGACTTTGTGGTAGTAGGAGGGGGAATAGCCGGAATGTGTGCTGCCGCATCTGCTGCCCGATTAGGCTGTAAGGTAGCACTAGTGAACGACCGTCCTGTATTGGGCGGCAATAACTCGTCAGAGATTCGTGTACATCTCGGCGGTATTATCGAAATGGGGCCTAATCAGGGATTGGGGCGTATGATACGTGAGTTCGGTCATGAACGTTCCGGTAATGCACAACCGGGTGACTACTACGAAGACCAGAAGAAAGAAGACTTCATAGATGCCGAAAAGAACATTACTCTTTATGCTTCTCAGCGTGCGGTAGCCGTGAAGATGCAAGCAGACCGCATTGCGTCAGTCACTATCCAGCATATCGAGACGGGCGAACAAACCGAACTTACCGCTCCTCTCTTTAGCGACTGCACAGGCGACGCTACCATAGGCTATTTAGCCGGTGCCGATTGGGCTATGGGACGTGAAGGTCGCGATGAATATGGCGAGAGCCTTGCTCCCGAACAGCCCGACTCATTGGTCATGGGCGCCTCTATACAATGGTATAGCAAGGACATGAAGAAGAAAACCTCATTCCCTCATTTTGAATATGGCGTGCGCTTTGACGCTGAAAACTGTGAGCCTGTAACCATGGGCGAGTGGAAATGGGAAACAGGTATGAACCGCAATCAAGTCAGCGAAGCTGAACGTGTACGCGACTGATAGCAATCTGCCAGCGACGAAGTTTCTTCATTTTTTTTGCTTTCTCCTGATGAGTAGCGGAAGGAAGGTTATTTTCCATTGTTTCCATATTTATGATTGTTATTTGCGTATTATTTGACTAATGATTCTATTTGTCCGGTCAGTTTAAGCAGCATCAGGTTAGTCACCCGATAGTTATAATGTGCGCTGATATAGTTGTTTTGAGCTTCACTCATCTGCATTTCATCTTGCAGCACTTCCGTCATAGAAGCAATGCCTTCCCGGTAACGGTCGGAAGTGACTGCGTACACATCTTCGGCAAGCAAGTAGTTATCCTTCTGTTTCTTAAAGTTACGCTGATTGTTCATCAGGTCGTTCACAGCATTCAGATATTGAGTTTGCAGATTCTTCCGGGCATCTTCCCATGCCAGCCTTTTGTTCTCTATATCGATCATCGCCTTCTTTATTTTATAGGTTTTATCCAGTCCGTCGAAAATCGGAATACGCAAGGTTAGCCCCACTCCATAGGAACGAAACCATTGATTGGACGGACCGGAGTGGAACCAATGATAACCTTTATCCGTATATGCAGCATATCGCCAGCTGCCTGTCAGACTAAGAGGCTGATTCATGCACGTCCTCGCAAAGGAATGGTTCTGACCGAACCTTCTATTTTAGGAGGGATGAAAAGAGTGATAG
>OLSX01004700.1_pt1 | contig 10019 bp, 8 predicted proteins | sample 1673141 | NCBI WGS metagenome assembly OLSX01 (sample SAMEA3136759, study PRJEB25190) | human gut metagenome | biome: human gut; feature: human-associated habitat; material: faeces | place: Austria | collected 2013
AATATCGGAGATTACCAACTTTTTTAGGCACTATTTCTTATCCCGAACTGAGGTATTGAATTGACTCTCTTCTCCCTTCCCAATGTCTCAGGAAATGCATAGTGGCCATTACCTATTTCTCGAGGATTAGGCTCTATATGCTCGGCATACCATGCACGTTTATACTCGGTGGTAATAATGCCGTAATCTCTGGCGGCAATGATGGAAGCGGCGAGAGAGGCGCCATATAGCTCCTTGATGTCTATCATCTCTTCCAGCGTTATCAACTCTCGCTTCCTGGAACCCAACTCTTCGATAAGCGCCAATTTGGGAAGAAGGAAGAAACTGGCAAAGAGATCACAGCGCTTCTCCAGCCTCAGCGGACTGTCTTCCGGGAAAAGGAGAAGCAGATGGGCTAACTCATGAGCTGCCGTGAAACGAAGTTTCTCCACACTACTCTTATCCGGATTAAAATCGAGAATCATCAGCGGATGCTTCTTATCTGCCCAGGTACTCATTCCGAAAACATAATCCGGGAGAGTTGCAGCAAGTATCATGATACCTTTTCTTTCCAAGAGTCTCAGAATGCTGGCGATGGGACCATCACCGCAATGCCACTTTTCACGAAGAAGACTGGATGCCTGGATGGCATCTTCTAGCGTTGATACCTTGGTGCCTTTTATCGGATTCTTGAACTGGGTAGGAAAACCCGCTTCTTTCTCCTTGGCAAGATACAGCTCTGCCCAAAACGAGAGTTTCGCTTCCAGGGCTTGCAATTCGTCTTCGGATAACTTACCATTGGAAGTGGTGCGGAGCATCGGAACATCTATCTTGAGATTGGTACCATTGAAATATGCCTCGCTGATATTGAGGGCTTTGGCTATGGCTTGCAGGGCATCACGCTTGGGGCGCATGATGCCTTTCTCATAACGGGATATGCTCTGCTTGGTGATGGCTCCGTTGGTTCGCTCGACGAGTTTATCCATACTGAGCCCCATCATCAGGCGCGCTTCCCGCAATCTTATTGAAAATGAGTCATTAGTCATAATTGTCAGCTCTTTAATTTGTTGACAAATATAAAAAGAATATTCGATATTGTCACTAAACAACATAGAAATTTAACATAAAAAAGCACTAGAAAAGGAGAAGAATCAGGAAATTACAGTAAAAAAACGGTTTACACCTTATTATATAAAGATAGCACCTCGACCGTACTAAACATACAGTCAAGGTGCTAGAGTACAAAGATTCTGTATTTTGATTAATCTTTCAAACAACCAATTGGCACAACATAGACGCCATCGTCCCTGCGAACTGCATAACGAGATGTACCTGTTAGAACCATAAGGAAAGATGGGGATTTCATTTTCGTATCATCGATTTTAGAAGCCAAGAGCTTTAGATTCTTTGCTCCTTCTTCGATGTTCTTCTCACCACCCAATTTAACTTCTATCAGTCCATAATTCCCATTACGCAAATGAACTACAGCATCACACTCCAAACCATTACCATCACGATAATGATACACTGTTCCATCAATAGCATCGGCATAAACACGCAAGTCTCTGATACACATTGATTCAAAGAACAAGCCCATCGTACTGAGGTCATTCACCAAATCATTTGGACCTATACCTAAAGCCGCAACACCAATAGAAGGATCAGAAAAATATCGGGTATCCGAAGTGCGAATAGCCGTTTTACTTCGCAAATTCGGATTCCATGCCGAGGAATCTTCCAACACGAAGATTTTCTTCAAAGCCTCTATATAGGAAGCCACCGTATTGCGATTGGTGGCTACAACATCATTATTCTCCAAATCAGCACAGATAGTATTTACCGTTACCTGAGCACATTGGTTTCTTGCTAGAGAACGCAATATTCTTTTTGCTCTTTCCGGATCACGGCTCACATTATCTACACGAGAAATGTCAGAGTGTACCACGGCTTCATAATATCTATATGCCATATCAAGTGCGACCTCCTTACTAACCATCGTTGCCTTTGGCCAACCACCCCGACATATCAACCATGCCAAAGAATCAATATTGAGAGGATTAGTTGCAAAAACATCTGCTATGGGATTGGCAAACAATTCTTCTAGACTGACTTCATTTGTAGAATCGCCAGATTCAGAAAGACTCATTGTTCTCATTGTCAACCATGCAAATCGACCAGTCCCTGAATGGTGAATTTTGCTTGTATCAACAGGGACTGCAGAACCAGTAAAGATGAATTGCCCTAGTTCATCTCTATGATCAACTTCAAAACGAGCAGCATCCCAAAGTTGCGGGGCTAATTGCCATTCATCAATAAGACGAGGCACTTCTCCAGAAAGCAACTTTTTGGGAGAAAGATTTGCAAGTTCCACATTCTGCTCCATGTATTCAGGATCATCCATATACACAACGCTCTTTGCTTGCTGTTCTGCAGTTGTCGTCTTTCCACACCACTTGGGGCCTTGTATCAAAACGGCACCACTCCCCAAAAGTCTACGACTTAACATTTTATCTGCTATTCTTGCCTTATATTTCTTCATAATCATATTTTTTAAGCACCGCTGCAAAGATAATCAAAAGTTACTGAATACTAGCATTTTAAACGTTAAATTATGCAAGTTGAGGCATTTCCATTGTGCAAGTTGAGGCATTTTCATTGTGCAAGTTGAGGATTTATACTAAAAAAATGGTGTTTCATTCCTCAAAATGAAACACCATTGACCTAAATTTATGCTGATAATCGAATTTCGCAATTAGTTGCTATAAGCACTCTCACCATGCTCGTAGATGTCGAGACCTTCCTCCTCTACTCGCTTGTCAACACGTACACCTACTGTCTTATCTACTACCTTGAAGATAATATAGGTAACTACGATGCTGTAGATGATGCTTACCACGGTGGCTACCACCTGAATCCAAAGCTGATGCCAGTCGCCATAGAGAGCACCCTGCACACCCTCGGCTCCAGTTACGTATCTTGTGGCGAAAACACCGGTGAGGATAGAACCCAGAATACCACCCATACCATGCACACCAAAGGCATCGAGGGCATCATCATACTTGAACTTCTCCTTTACCACCGCTACCATGAAGAAGCAGACGATGGTGGAAATGATACCGATGCAGAAAGCTCCGAAAATATCGGTACTGCCGGCTGCAGGAGTGATGGCTACCAGTCCGGCTACAGCACCGGTACAAGCACCTACTGTAGTTGGCTTCTTGTTGACAATCCAGTCGATGAGCATCCAGGTGGTGGCTGCCGCTGCTGTTGCGATATGAGTTACGAGGAAGGCGTTGGCTGCCAGACCATCGGCTGCCAATCCGCTACCGGCATTGAAACCGAACCATCCCAACCAGAGGAATGACATACCCATGAACACGAAGGTGATGTTGTGAGGTGTGATAGGATGACCTGCACGGTAATCATCACGCTTGCCTACACAGAGTGCCATGACCAAAGCAGCTACACCGGCATTGATATGTACCACGGTACCACCCGCAAAGTCGATGGCTCCCATCTGCTGCAGGAAACCGCCGCCCCATACCCAGTGAGCCATAGGAAGATAAGCGATGATAACCCAAAGGATGGTGAAAAGTACATAACCGCTGAACTTCACACGTTCGGCAAAAGCACCGAGAATCAAGGCTGGAGTAATGAGGGCGAACATGCACTGGAACATTGCAAAGGTGAGCTCCGGAATGCCTGTAGGCATGATGGCATCCAAGCCGATGCCGTGGAGGAAACATTTATCGAAACCACCGATGACGCAAGCCAGAGGATTGCCCGAATCGGCATATTCTGTAGAGAATGCCCAGGAATATCCAAAGGCTACCCATATCAGACTGACTACTGCCACAATGAAAACCGTCTGCATCAGGATGCTGAGGATATTCTTCTGGCGCACCAAACCACCATAAAAAAGTGCTATACCCGGGATTGACATCAAAAGCACCAAGATGGTGGCCATGATCATCCACGCTGTGTTACCCGTATCAAGTGTAGTTAATAATAAACTGCTCATACTTATATCTTATAGTTAAATTAGAATACTAAATAATATTTATTAAAGATAAGTAAGAATGCCTAATTCAACATTCAACACTTAACATTCAACATTTTAAATTATTCCTCTTTCTCAGCGTTATACAATGCAATGTCGCCTCGCTCGCCGGTTCTGATTCTTACCGTATCGAGTACAGGAATCACGAAGATTCTGCCGTCTCCTACTTCACCGGTCTGTGCAGCGCCCTGAATGGCGGCGATGGTAGGCTCCACATTCTTATCACGAACCACAATATTCAGAAGCACACGTTCGATGCTGCTGGTATCATACATCACACCACGGTAAATGCGAGCCTGGCGCATTTTACCCTCACCTCTTACATTATAATAAGAGAACCACTCGATGTCTGCTGCTAAAAGCGCCTTCTTGACATCCTCGAATCTAGACTTGCGGATAATTGCCTCAATCTTCTTCATAATCCTTTAATAATTAATAATGTGTAATACCTTTATTGATTGTCTCTATTGAAAACGGACCATCTTCGAATGTCACCCAAACCAAGCAATTCATTACATTATGTTCGTTTTCGGATGCAAAATTAATACATTTTATCAGCATTTTAAAGTAATTAAAAACATTTCGTTGTTACTCTTTCACGATTATTTTAAATTTATCCAGTCATATCGCATTCTCCTTACAAATTGCAAGTAATCCTGCCTTTCTTCATTACAAATTGAAAGAAGACTAAAATTTATCTTCATTTCTTGTATATTTTTTCTTGTCTATTCCAACAAAAAGTCGTACCTTTGCAACCGAAATCAAACAAATAGTCATCGAAAACATTCGAAAGACTATCAAAAAGTCAAGCCTCACAAGAGGCAAGACGTGAGAGATAAAAGAAGAGTATTCAAACTTAAAGGACAACGCAATATGAAAGAAACAGTTCATTTCACCAAGATGCATGGGGCGGGCAATGACTACATCTATGTAGATACCCAGCTGTACAACATCCCAGACCCCGAAAAGGCAGCCATAGCTTGGAGTGCTTATCATACAGGCATCGGAAGCGACGGACTGGTTCTCATCGGAAAGCCACAGGATGGCAGAAGAGCCGACTACTCGATGCGCATCTTCAACGCCGATGGTTCAGAAGCGATGATGTGCGGCAATGCAAGCCGATGCATCGGTAAGTATCTTTACGAAAAAGGATTGACCCGAAAGGACACCATCCGACTGGAAACGCTTTCGGGTATCAAGATATTGAAACTTCATCTTCAGGATAAAAAAGAAGTTGTGGAATCGGTAACAGTAGACATGCTGGAACCCAAACTTGAAAATCCCGAGCAATTCTTAGGCCCTTCGGTGCTCGAAGCTGACGGCAGAAAATTTGAAGGCACCTATGTTTGCATGGGTAATCCGCATTTCGTTACCTTCGTGGATGACATCAACACCATCGACATCGCCCACTATGGCAAGATTCTAGAAAGAGACGAAGCCTTTCCTCAACGATGCAACATCGAGTTCGCACAAATTACAGACACTGACATTATAAGGACACGAGTTTGGGAAAGGGGAAGCGGAATAACAATGGCTTGCGGAACAGGAGCTTGTGCCACAGCTGTGGCCGCAGCCCTGACCAAGCGTGCCGGTAGAAAGAGCAGTATCATAATGGATGGCGGAACGCTGGAAATAGAATACAGCGAGGCAGATGACCATGTCTATATGACGGGACCTGCCGCCTTCGTCTTCGAAGGAGAAATTGAATTATAAATTAAGAGCAAACTTAAATAACAAAGGTTGATAAAAAGACCGCAATAAAGGAGAACAAAAATATGGCATTAGTTAATGAACATTTCCTGAAGTTGGCTAGCAATTACTTGTTTGCCGACATCGCAAAGAAGGTAAACGCGTACAAGATTGCCCACCCGAAACAACGAGTTATCAGTCTGGGCATCGGTGATGTAACCCAGCCCCTCTGCCCTGCCGTCATCAAGGCGATGCACAAGGCAGTGGATGAGATGGCCGTACAGGCTTCCTTCCGAGGCTACGGTCCGGAACGAGGCTACGACTTCCTCCGTGAGGCTATCATCAAGAACGACTTCCTGCCTCGCGGCATTCATCTCGATGCCAACGAGGTATTCGTAAACGACGGAGCCAAGAGCGACACAGGAAATATCCAGGAGATTTTGAGATGGGATAACAACATCGGCGTCACCGACCCGATTTATCCTGTATATATCGACTCTAACGTGATGATTGGCAGAGCGGGAGTCTTTGAGAACGGCAAGTGGAGCAATGTAACCTATATGCCATGTGATGAGAGCGACGACTTCATCCCTCAGATTCCAGACCACCGTGTGGATATGATTTATCTCTGCTATCCAAACAACCCTACGGGTACGGTCATCTCGAAGGAAGAACTCAGAAAATGGGTGAACTACGCTATCAAGAACGAGAGCATCATCCTATACGATGCAGCCTACGAGGCATACATCACCGACCCGGAAATTCCTCATTCTATCTACGAGATTCGTGGAGCCAGAAAGGTGGCCATCGAATTCCACAGTTATTCAAAGACTGCCGGATTCACCGGTGTGCGCTGCGGATACACCATCGTACCAAAGGAATTGAAGGCCAAGACTTTGAGCGGTGAGGAAGTGGCATTGAATCCGATCTGGGATCGCCGCCAATGCACCAAGTTCAATGGTACAAGCTATATCAGCCAGCGTGCTGCCGAAGCCATCTACACCCCTGAGGGTAAGGAGCAGGTGAAGGCAACCATCAATTACTATATGGAGAACGCCCACTTTATGAGAGCGGAACTTCAGAAACTCGGACTGAGAGTATATGGCGGCGAGAATGCTCCATATCTCTGGGTGAAGACTCCTAACGATACACCAAGCTGGAAGTTCTTCGAGGAAATGCTCTATGGCGCAAGCGTAGTCTGCACCCCAGGTGTCGGCTTCGGTCCATCAGGCGAAGGCTACATCCGTCTTACTGCCTTCGGTGAGCACGAGGACTGCAAGGAGGCCATGGAGAGAATCACCAAATGGCTGGGAAAATAAACGTTCCAACAGATTATAAAAACATTGAAAATCAGAAATTTTAAATTATATAAGGTATGAGCAACTTAAGATTTGAAGCTGTTTCAGAGGCTTCCAAAAGAAAGCCTGTTGAGGTAACCGCTCCTAGCGAGCGACCAAGTGAATTCTTCGGAAAGAAGGTATTCAACCGACAGAAGATGTACAAGTATCTCCCTGCAGATGTCTATGAGAAACTGGTAGATGTCATCGACAACGGAGCTCGTCTCGACCGTAATATCGCCAACGCCGTAGCCAAAGGCATCAAGCAGTGGGCTGACGAGAATGGCGTAACCCACTACACCCACTGGTTCCAGCCATTGACAGAAGGTACTGCCGAGAAGCACGATGCCTTCATCGAGCATGATGGCAAGGGTGGTATGATCGAGGAATTTTCAGGTAAGTTGCTCGTTCAGCAGGAGCCTGATGCATCATCTTTCCCATCTGGCGGTATCCGCTCTACCTTCGAGGCACGCGGTTATTCTGCATGGGATCCAACATCTCCTGTATTTATCATCGACGATACACTCTGTATCCCTACCGTCTTCATCTCTTACACAGGTGAGGCACTCGACTATAAAGCTCCATTGCTCCGTTCATTGCACGCTGTAAACGTAGCAGCTACAGAGGTTTGCCACTACTTCAACCCTGATGTCAAGAAAGTTATTTCCAATCTCGGTTGGGAGCAGGAGTACTTCCTGGTAGATGAGAGCTTGTATGCTGCACGTCCTGACCTGATGCTGACAGGTCGCACCCTGATGGGTCACGATTCTGCAAAGAACCAGCAGATGGACGACCACTACTTCGGCGCCATCCCAGAGCGTGTTCAGGCATTCATGAAGGATTTGGAAATCCAGGCTCTTGAGCTCGGTATTCCTTGCAAGACACGCCATAACGAGGTAGCACCAAACCAGTTTGAGTTGGCACCTATCTTCGAGGAGACCAACCTTGCCGTTGACCACAACATGCTCCTGATGAGCTTGATGAAGAAGGTGGCTCGCCATCACGGTTTCCGCGTACTTCTCCATGAGAAGCCATTCGCAGGCATCAACGGTTCCGGTAAGCACAACAACTGGAGTCTCGCTACAGATACCGGCATTCTGCTTCATGGCCCTGGCAAGACACCAGAGGATAACCTCCGTTTCGTAGTCTTCATCACAGAGACTTTGATGGGTGTATATAAGCACAACGGTTTGCTCAAGGCTTCTATCATGAGCGCTACCAATGCACATCGTCTGGGCGCCAACGAGGCACCTCCAGCAATCATCTCTTCATTCCTCGGCAAGCAGTTGACCGACCTTCTCGAGCACATTGAGAAAGCCGACAAGAAGGATCTCTTCACCGTGGCTGGCAAGCAGGGCATGAAGTTGGATATCCCAGAGATTCCAGAGTTGATGATTGATAACACCGACCGTAACCGTACATCACCATTCGCCTTCACCGGTAATCGTTTCGAATTCCGTGCCGTAGGTTCTGAGGCTAACTGTGCATCTGCAATGATCGTATTGAACACCGCTGTAGCCGAGGCTTTGACCGACTTCAAGAAGCGTGTGGATGAGTTGATTGCCAAGGGTGAGGACAAGACTTCTGCCATCATCGATATCGTTCGTCAGGATTTGAAGACCTGCAAGCCTATCCGTTTCGACGGTAATGGTTACTCTGATGAGTGGGTAGAGGAAGCAGCCAAGCGTGGTCTGGACTGCGAGAAGAGCTGTCCAAAGATCTTCGAGCGTTATCTCGACCCTGCATCTATCAAGATGTTCGAGGATATGGGTGTCATGAAGAAGAACGAGTTGGAAGCCCGCAACGAGGTGAAATGGGAGACCTACACCAAGAAGATTCAGATTGAGGCTCGTGTAATGGGCGATTTGAGCATGAACCACATCATCCCTGTGGCTACTCACTATCAGAGTCAGTTGGCTAAGAATGTGGAGAACATGATTGACATCTTCGGTGACGAGGAAGGCAAGAAGTTGACTGCCCGCAACATCAATATCATCAAGAAGATTGCCGAGCGCACTCAGATTATCGAGACCGGTGTTGAGGAGTTGGTTAATGCCCGCAAGGTTGCCAACAAGATTGAGAACGAGCACGATAAGGCTATTGCTTATCATGACACAGTAGCTCCAAAGATGGAGGAAATCCGTTATCAGATTGACAAGTTGGAGTTGACTGTAGCCGATGAGCTCTGGACATTGCCTAAGTATCGTGAGCTTCTCTTCATCAGATAACAAGCAATTTTCTGGTTTAATTATAAGTTATAGTTTTCGTTTAAGAAAAAGAAAACGCAAAAGCTCTAAAAGAGCTACTCTTCATCAGATATAACAAAGAACGATCAATCTATTTCTTTTATTGGTTGTTTAAGTTTGCGCGGAGTGTGGTTGTGAAATCACGCTCCGCTTTTTATTATCAGATAGTTAGATTACTTTTCAGCCTCAACAAAAAAGGGCTTCTAAAAACCAAAAGTCCCCAAATAGCCCCAAAAGATACAAAGAAATCACTCCATATTGAGACTGCCATTATACCTAAGTGATTTCTTATTCACCATTCATCATAATGGTTCCCGTCTCTAAGGATAATTGTTACTAAACCACAGATAATTATTACTAACCCGCTATATCTTTATGAGCATACGTACCTCCATAACGTCCAGACTTTGCAATCAAACCAATTGCATTGGTGGTATCTATCCATTTTTTAGGAGAAAGAGTAAAAGCATTAAGACCTGCCTCTTTTTTAAACCCCTCGAATTCGAGGGGTTTAAAAGACAAAATAAACCAAGCATAAACCAACAAACTAATAAACTAATAAACCAAGCCAACCAAGCATAACCCAAAACATACCACAACTATGCTATTTTTCATCTGCCACATTCATATTCCTGGAAGATTCTTTCTTTTTTTCACTGCTGTCCCGTTTAGAAATCATCGGGGCTGAAAAGGCTAGGATATAGCCAA
>OLSX01004701.1_pt1 | contig 10017 bp, 9 predicted proteins | sample 1673141 | NCBI WGS metagenome assembly OLSX01 (sample SAMEA3136759, study PRJEB25190) | human gut metagenome | biome: human gut; feature: human-associated habitat; material: faeces | place: Austria | collected 2013
AGGTTGCTGGCTGATGGCATAATTTTCTTAGCCTCTTTGCTTCCTGCTGCGCAAGAACCGAGCAAGCAGCCCGAAGCTGCCAGTCCGAGGAAAGACCAGCCTGTGTTTTTTAGAAAACTTCTTCTATCCATGATAATAAATTTAATGGTTTTATCTGTTTTTCATTAATCTTCTGTCGCCCTTGAAAAGCTCGTTTACTTTTTCGTCGGGGTCGTTGTCTTTATACTGCTTTTGAGTCTCTTGCAGCAGTTGCATCAGCTCTTTCTGCTTTTCCGGCAATTGATAAAGCAACTCAGAATAGGTAAAGGAATAAGAATCCAAAATGAAATCCACTGCCTGTTCAATCATCTCGCCACCGCACACCTCTCCTTTCGGAGTCATTGCAAAAAGAATATTCAATATCTTTTGCAGATACCAAGTGATTCCTTCAAAACGATTATACAAAGAGTCAAAGACTGTAATATCAATATTCTTTTGCGCCATCCTGAAATGATGTTGTACAAACTCCATGTATTTCTGTTTATCGATTGCCGATAAATGCAGGATAGATACACTCTGATAAAAAGGACGGGCAGGACTAATAAACATTTCACCCATCAAATGACGTTGTGAACCGGCAAATATAAAATGAGCCTTGTCGCAATGCTGGACATAAGTACGCAACAAAGCCTCCGTATTCTTTTCCGGATATTGTGCAACCTGTTGAAACTCATCGATAGCAATAATACAAGGCTTATCAGATACAGCCAAATAATGAAAAATTTCATCCAAAGTCGTTTCCGGCGACTTGATATCGCCCAATTCCAAATTCCATTGCGGCATTCCCGACATATCCAATGAAAAACCGGCCTTTAAAGAGACCAAACTATTAACAAACAACTCCCAAGCCTTTTGTCCTTTCGGTTTTAAAGTCGCCAAAATTACTTTTCCTAACTGAAAAACGAACTCTCGGAGTGTCTTGGTCGCATAAATATCAATTAGGAAGGTATAATAATTTTCCTTTATTTCTTTCAAATGGAAACAATGCTGGATTAGCCCGGTTTTTCCCATACGGCGGGTAGAGATGATGGCTACATTGTTTTCATTGACCAGCCAACGAAGCAACTCTTCGGTCTCCCTCTCTCGATCACAGAAATATTCGGGAGCGATGTAACCACTTGTAACGAATGGATTATTTAACAATGTCATGTTGTTTTCTTTTTACGCAAAGATAATTATTATCTTATAATAATCATCATAACGTAATCAGATTCCGATTTAGAGTCCTACCCTAAAAAAAGTCCTTTCGAAAGAAATCTGAATTTCTCCCGAAAGGACTCTTTTTAACACAGAAAGGCAATAAGAGCCAGTGCGACCTTATCAAGGTTGTTTACCGATATAAGCTAAAATACCGCCATCAACATACAGCACATGGCCGTTTACGAAGTTGGAAGCGTCGGAGGCCAGGAATACGGCAGGTCCCATCAAATCTTCAGGAGTTCCCCAACGGGCAGCCGGAGTCTTGGCAACGATAAAGGCATCGAACGGATGACGGGAACCGTCAGCCTGTCTTTCACGCAAAGGAGCAGTCTGCGGAGTTGCGATATAACCCGGACCGATACCGTTACACTGGATGTTATATTCGCCATATTCGGAAGCGATGTTGCGAGTCAACATTTTCAAACCACCTTTGGCGGCAGCATAAGCCGATACGGTCTCACGGCCGAGTTCGCTCATCATAGAGCAGATATTGATGATCTTTCCGTGTCCTTTCTTGATCATGGAAGGGATAACTGCTTTAGAGACGATAAACGGGCCGTTCAAGTCGATATCGATCACCTGGCGGAATTCGGCAGCCGTCATTTCCACCATCGGGATACGTTTGATGATACCGGCGTTGTTCACGAGGATATCAATTATGCCTACTTCCTTTTCGACTTGTGCAACGAAAGCATTCACTTGTTCTTCATTTGTCACGTCGCATACATAACCGTGAGCTTTGATACCTTCAGCTTCATAGGCAGCGAGACCCTTATCCACCAATTCCTGTTTGATATCGTTAAACACGATAGTAGCACCGGCTTTAGCGAACGCAGTCGCAATCGCAAACCCGATACCGTAAGAAGCACCTGTTACAAGTGCAACCTTACCTTCCAATGAAAAATTTACCATAATAATAATAATATTAATGTCCGAAATTCATTACTTCAAGTCAGAGATCAAAGAGAAATCCTGATCTCCGTAATCCAGGTTTTCACCTCCCATACCCCAAATGAAAGTATAGTTGTGAGTGGCAGCAGCACTATGGATAGACCATTCGGGAGACAAAACAGCCTGGTCGCCTTTCATCCAGATATGACGGGTTTCATCCACTTCGCCCATGAAATGGCAGATAGCCTGGTCTTCAGGAATATCGAAATAGAAATAAGCTTCCATACGACGGCTGTGCACGTGCGCCGGCATCGTGTTCCATACGCTGCCCGGTTTCAATTCCGTCATACCCATCTGCAACTGGCAGGTAGGAAGGACCTGATTGACGATCATCTTGTTGATGTTGCGGTCGTTGGACATTTCCAAAGAGCCCATAGCGGCAACCACAGCGTCAGCCTTCGTTACTTTTTTATCCGGATAGTTGCGATGTGCAGTCGTAGAGTTAAAATAGAATTTAGCCGGATTCTTGGCATCCTTGCTTTCAAATGTCACTTCACGGTCACCGGAACCCAGATAAAGAGCCTCCTTAAAATCGAGTTCGAAGACAGCATCCCCAGCTTTTACAGCACCTGGTCCACCCACATTGAAGATCCCCATTTCACGACGAGTCAGAAAGAAAGGAGCTTTCAACGGATCGATTGCTTCCAGAACCAGTACCTCGCCAGCCGGCATAGCGCCACCGACGATCATACGGTCGTACATCGAATAGACCATATTCACTTCATTCGGAGTAAACACCTTTTCAATCAGAAAGTCACGACGGATACGTTTCGTATCATATTGCTTTGCATCTTCCGGATGCGCAGCATAACGCAATTCATAATTTGTTTTCATCTTCTTATAGTTGTATTATTTTTTAATTCTTAATTCTTAATTCTTAATTTTCAATCACTTGATCGCATGGTCAGCCTGTACCTTCTCCCCGTTCCAGGCTTTCACATTCGTCCATTCCGTATAAGGGGCAGACCAGAACTCATCCGTCTCCGGCAATCCCAGAGGGACCAAGCCAAAAGCACAAAGGTAGACGCTCCCCGTATTGATATAAGACTCGGAGATCTCGATTTGTTCACCTGTAAAGCCTACGCGCAACCAGCCGTTCTTGTCGAAATTTGCCGGAGACTTCAACTGGCGACGAATGACGGAAGTCAAAGCGCAACGCACCTGCGCCGGTTTCACCCGTTCGGGCAAAATATGCATCAAAGCAGCTTGTCCTAACGCATGGAAAGCACCGAAACGGTAGCAGATGGAACGACCGACAACCGGAAAGGAACCTTCGGGAGAAATAAAACGTTCCAGTATCTCGGCATAACGAGCATGACGTTTCAACTGTGTATCCAAGAAATCAGCTCCCTCGATATTATGTTTCTTCATCACGACCAGCACGTCCGTCAGCATCGGATGGATTACGAAACTATTATAATAGTCCATGTGAAAATCAACTCCATCACCATACATAGCATCCCCTTTATACCATTCGTCACGGAATTTTTTCACTCCATACAGCATCCGTTCCATGTCACATTCTCCTGTAAACTCCAACAAAGCGGCTTCGACGGTCGAAGCAAAAAGCAACCAGTTGCTTTCAAAAGGCTTGATGTTACGACTCCGCTTCAATTCGGTAACCATCCATTCTTTTGCCTGCGGATCAAGATTCCCCCAAAGTTGTTTCGGAGCACGCAATAATCCCTGAGCCAAAAAAGCAGCATCTACCAAAGGTTGCGACGGTTCACCGAAAACCAGATAGTCGGGAGCCTCCGGATTAACAGCATTCTTCAAGCCTTTTACCGTCAGGTTGATATATTTCTCACGGAGCTTGCCTTCCGGCGTATTGTCCGGTCCCAGTTCCAGCCAGGGAGCGATACCGCAGACCAGACGGCCCACCGCCTCCAAATGCGAGAAACGATGACGGTTGCCCAACGATTCGTAAGGCATATTCTTCTTCAACGTATTATTGCTCAGATTGACAAGTACGGGATCAGCAATGCGTGTCAGATTTTCCACCCAAAACGCACGATCTTCTTTACCTGTTGTTTGCTGGGCGTTGCCTGTAAAAGGCAGGCAAATCGTACATAGAATTAGTACGGCGATTTTCAATGAATTTCTCATGGTTTATATTCAAATTAATTTTTTCAGTCTCATCAATGCTTCTACATAATAGTAATCGGCATAGCTAAGCGGCACGTCCACCTCGCTGTTTCCAGGCAGATGGCCGGTCGAATGCTTGAGTACAAAGTTACAGTTTGTTCCCTTTTCCGCCAAATATTCAGGTGATGATAAAGAGCGCACCTGCTGTTCGGCAAAGTCCAGATAGCCTTTTGCCTCATCCGACTTATCCAACTGGCTCAATTCGATCAAGGCCGAAGCCATGATAGCGGCAGCAGAGGCATCACGCGGCGCATTCGGGACATTAGGAGCGTCGAAATCCCAATACGGGATTTTATCGGCAGGCATATTCGGATGGTTCATCAGGAAACGGGCAATATGCTTGGCCTGTGCCAGATATTCGGGACTGCCGGTTTCACGAGCCATCATCGTATAGCCATAGATTGCCCATGCCTGTCCGCGTGCCCAAGCCGATTCGTCGGCATAGCCTTGATGCGTCATTTTGATATGGGGTTTTCCGGTGATGGTGTCATATGAAACGACATGATAGCAGCTATAGTCATCGCGGAAATGATTTTCCATCGTCGTATTGGCATGCGTAACCGCGATATCATGGAAACGGTTATCGCCGGTAGTCTTGCTTGCCCACGTCAGCAGTTCGAGGTTCATCATATTATCGATGATAACCGGATACTGCCATTTGCCGTTATTGGTAAAGTCCCAGGAACGGATCGCCTTGATCATAGGGTTGAACCGGGTACTGAGCGAGCCGGCGCCTGTCACCAGCACATCCTTGTAAGCGGGATTTTGTGTCAGCCGGTAACCGTTGCCATAGCTACAATAAAGCATGAAGCCTACGTCGTGGTTATCCGTCACATGCTGTACTTTTTCCAAGCGTTCGGTAAAAAGTCCGGCATACTTCTTCAATTCGGGAGTAGGATTGTTTTCATACAGATACCAGAGTTCACCGGGGAAGAAACCGCTGCACCACCAATAGCAGTCGCTGGTTTCCAGTTTGCCATCTTTGATGCTCTTAGGCAGCCGGCCATCCTGTTGTTCCAGCTCTTTGGCCATAAGCAGCGCCTGTTCGGTCGAGGCTTTCAAACCGCGGTCAATCACTTTCGCAAGAGGTTCCTCCTGCGGGGCATTACTACAAGACGACAACAGCAGTGTGGTCGCTAACACAGATAAACTTAAAAGTTTGTTCATAATCGAATAATTAGAAAGATTTTGGACAAATATAGGGATAAGTTTACAAATTACTGCGTATTACGATAGAAAAGCGATTGGTATACATAACGAAGCCCCGAAAATGTCATTTCATCTCCGGGGCTTGTGTCGTATCCTGATCTTGGTTGGCCTTTCCCCCCCTGGTTTCACATCCACCTATATATATTTTCAAGTGAAAAATAAGAAGGCTACAATAATAACTAATAAACAAATACACAAGTATTTACTGCCATCACTACCACTCCTTACGTTTTCGCCCTTAGTCAAAAAGGTTTTTGACCTGTGTCGAAAGGGCTTTTGACCAAGGGCGAAAACGTATTCGACTAAAGGCAAAAGGTCTATGACCGGGCTGTTTGACAACAGAAACCATAGCTATTGTCGCTTAAACAGAACCATCCGGGGCCGACTTGATCTCTGATGAAGGCAAACATAAGCAGTGAAGCCACTTTCACTGTCAAACCTGCATTTAACCGGTTCCGTTTTTTCTTAAATACAGACTATTTCTTGAAATACAAACGTAACAATATCGTAACATCTCATTCAATCCCATGTAACCGCTTCGTAATATTTGTTTCGTTCCTTTGCAGGTAGAATAAAAAGGTAAACAAAGTGAGAAAGTTTTTCGAAAAGATTGTAGAAGGGGGGTTACTCATCAGCGGAAGCGTCAGCAGCTTTACGATTTTGCTGATCGTGTTCTTTCTGTTCAAAGAGGCCGGCGGCCTTTTCAATACTCCGGCCACAGAAGAAGGCTATGTTCTTGCCGTAAATAAAAGCAACGATGTCGGAAAATTATCACCGGAGAAGATCATGGACATTTTCGACGGTAATATAACCAACTGGAAAGATATCAGCGGGATGGATCAGGATATCCTGATATTCCGTTTCTCCGATCTGACCAACTATTATACGGAGGAGGAACTGGGCGACGAATTTCAATACGTCCCGCAAAAGATCAGCGAACTGGTGGCGAAAGAACCCGGTATCATCGCTTTCTTCCCCAAACAGTATTTACTGGAAAACGGTTTCCAGGGAAAGGTACTGCCGGAAGAGAAGATCACATTAGGGGAGTTCTTCGGAGGGACGAAATGGTATCCGACCTCGACACCGGCCCCTATATTCGGATTGATTCCTTTGTTGTTGGGCACATTACTGGTCAGTATCGGCGCAATCGTACTTTCACTTCCTTTCGGAATTGCGGTTGCCATCTACATGGCGGAAATAGCGAATAAGCGGACACGCGACCTCTTGAAACCTATCATCGAACTGCTCGCGGGCATTCCGTCTGTCGTCTATGGTTTCTTCGGCTTGGTGGTAATCGTGCCGCTCATACAGAAAACATTCGACCTGCCTGTCGGCGAAACGGCTTTTGCCGGCAGCGTGGTCCTGGCGATCATGGCGCTCCCAACGATTATCACCGTTGCGGAAGATGCCATGCGGACAACACCCCGCGCCATGAAGGAGGCAAGCCTCGCCTTGGGTGCGACCCAATGGCAGACAATATATAAAGTAATCATCCCATATTCCATTTCCGGCATTACATCCGCAGTCGTGCTGGGTATCGGACGTGCGATAGGCGAGACGATGGCAGTCCTGATGGTAACCGGCAATGCGGCCGTCATCCCGACCTCCTTCTTCGAGCCGGTGCGGACTATTCCCGCGACGATCGCCGCCGAGCTGGGGGAGGCTCCGGCCGGAGGCGCCCACTACGAGGCGCTGTTCATGCTGGGCTGCATCCTGTTCCTGCTCACGCTGCTGCTGAGCATCGCGGTCGAGATGATTTCGGCCCGACGGCCCAAGACGATGTAAACAAGGAAACCGCGCCGACGCCCGGAGAAAGATTCCCCGCCGGCGCGCGCGAGAAACGAAAAAAACAATAACGAACGGACAACATGATAACGTCCTCGAAAATATCGAAACGCAAGAAGCGCTCGCAACGACTTGCCTTCGGGCTGTTCCGACTGACAAGCCTGCTGGTCGTGGCTATACTGGTATGGATTCTGGGTTTCATCATCGTCAAAGGAGCCGGCGTCGTCAGTTGGGAATTTCTCACCTCGATGCCCGAAAACGGGATGACCGAGGGAGGCATCCTGCCGGCTATCGTCGGCACGCTCTGCCTGGTGGCGGGCAGCATCGCCGTCGCGTTTCCGCTCGGCGTGATGTCGGGCATCCATGTCAGCGAATCCGCCCGCGACAACTGGCTCGTCAGAGTGATCCGCATCATGACGAGCAACTTGAGCGGCGTACCGTCGATCGTGTTCGGCCTGTTCGGCATGGCGCTGTTCGTCCGTACGCTCGGATTCGGCGACTCGATCATCGCCGGCTCGCTGACCCTCGCCCTGCTCGTGCTGCCGATCGTGATCCGGACGACCGAAGAGGCGATGCGCTCGATCGACAACTCGCTGCGCAACGGCAGCTACGCGCTCGGCGCGACCAAACTGCAGACCGTCTGGCGCGTACTGCTGCCGATGGCTTTCCCGAACATCGTCACCGGGCTGATCCTCTCGATCGGCCGCGTGTCGGGCGAGACGGCGCCCATTCTGTTCACGGCCGCCGCCTATTTCCTGCCGAAACTGCCCGACAGTATTTTCGATCAGGTCATGGCCCTGCCTTATCACCTGTACGTGATCGCAACGAGCGGAACGGATCTGGAAGCCTCCCGTCCGATGGCTTACGGAACGGCTCTCGTGCTGATCGCGATCGTATTGCTGATCAATCTGCTGGCAAACGGACTGAGACGCTATTTCGGCCGCAAAGTGAAAACGAACTAACGAAACCCTATCATCATGATCAACATAAGTGCGAAAGACGTCAACTTCTATTACGGCAGCTTCCACGCGCTGAAGAACATCACGCTCGGCATCGAGCGTAACACGGTCACGGCCTTTATCGGCCCCTCGGGCTGCGGCAAGTCGACTTTCCTGCGATTGCTGAACCGGATGAACGATCTGATCGAGGGAACGCGCCTCAGCGGCGAGATCCGGATCGACGGCGAGGACATCTACGGCCGGGACGTCGAGGTCGTCGAGCTGCGCAAAAAGGTAGGCATGGTTTTCCAGAAACCGAATCCGTTTCCGAAGACGATCTATGAGAACGTCGCATACGGACTGCGCGTGAACGGCGTCCGCGACCGCCGGCTGATCGACGAGCGCGTCGAGAGCTCGCTCAAGGGAGCCGCGCTGTGGGACGGGGTGAAAGACAAGCTGAAGAAATCGGCCTTCGAGCTGTCGGGCGGGCAACAGCAGCGCCTCTGCATCGCGCGGGCGCTGGCCGTGCGGCCGTCGATCCTGCTGATGGACGAGCCGGCCTCGGCGCTCGACCCGATCTCGACATCGAAAATCGAGGACCTGATCTACGAACTGAAAAAGGAATACACGATCGTCATCGTCACGCACAACATGCAGCAGGCGGCGCGCGTCAGCGACCGTACCGCATTCTTCTACATGGGCGAGCTCGTCGAGTACGACCAGACCCAGCAGATGTTTCTGAACCCCTCGAAAGAGGCCACGCAGAACTACGTGACCGGCCGGTTCGGCTGATTCGGTATCTTTGCGCCGCAAGCGCCTGAAAGAGACCGCTCCCGAACGACTGCGGAGAGAGAAAAAACGACAACCGCAGGACCGGGCGCAAAGCCGTCCTCCGCCGGATCGGACACCCGCGACGAGAGGCTTTCCCGTCCGAACGGGACGCTCCGTAAACCGCCGATTGAAGCAAAAACATCAAATACCGAAAATCCATGCGACATACCGAAGAATCGATCAAGCGCGTCAAAAAAAGCCTGGCCGAGATGTGGCTTCTCGTGCAGGGGCAGGTCGAAAAAGTCTCAGCCGCCCTGCTCGAGCGGAACCGCGAACTGGCGCTCGAAGTGCGCAGCCGCGAAAAAATGGTCGATGCCTACGAGCTGACGGTCGACCGCGAGTGCGAGAATTTTTTCGCGCTGCTGACGCCGGTAGCCGTCGACCTGCGCATGATGCTGTCGATCGTCAAGATCAACAACAACCTGGAGCGCATAGGCGACTTCGCCGACGGCATCGCCGTCTTCGTCGTCGAAAACCTCAACGACAAGATCACGCCGGAGCTGATCGAACGGCTCGAACTCAAACGGATGTTCCAAGAGACGCTGTGCATGCTGAGCCTGTGCAAGGCGGCCCTGGCCAACGAGGACAGCGCGATGGCGGGCAAGGTCTTCGCCAAAGACAATCTGGTCGACCGGATCAACGCCGACGCGATCGCCGTGCTGGCCGAGCACATGAGCGCGCATCCCGACGCGATCGCGGACTGTCTGCACCTGCATTCCGCGATCCGCCGCATCGAACGTATCGGCGACCGGTGCAGCAACATCGCCGAGGACATCGTGTTCTATCTGGAAGCGCGGGTACTCAAACACCACGATACCGGACCGGCCGAAGAGAAGTAACGGACCGCCCGACGAGCTCCGGATTTTCCCGTTACCCGAGAAACCTCCCTTGCGCCGGAAGCGGGCTGCGGCACCCTTCC
>OLSX01004708.1_pt1 | contig 10007 bp, 9 predicted proteins | sample 1673141 | NCBI WGS metagenome assembly OLSX01 (sample SAMEA3136759, study PRJEB25190) | human gut metagenome | biome: human gut; feature: human-associated habitat; material: faeces | place: Austria | collected 2013
CGGTTCGTGATAATACCTCAATGAGTTTGCTCTGGCATACTGTGTCAAAGAACTTCTCTAAATCCATATCTACCACATATACATATCCATCATTGACATTTGTCTGGCATTGTTTCAGTGCGTCATGCGCACCTCTGTTCGGTCGAAATCCAAAACTATCCTCCGAGAACTGTTTCTCGTAAATCGGCGTTAATACCTGTGTGATTGCCTGTTGAAACACTCTGTCAACTACTGTTGGCACTCCCAGTTTTCTGACCTCGCCTTTTGTTTCTTTGGGTATTTCTACCCTACGGACTGGATTAGGTTTATATTTCCCATCCTTTATCTGTTGGATTAGTTGCTCTTGGTTGTCTTTCAGAAAGCCTAGAAGTTCATCTACGCTCATTCCGTCAACGCCGCCTGCTCCTTTGTTAGATTTCACTTTCTTATAAGCCTTGTTAAGGTTATCCTTGTGTAAAATCTGTTCCATTAGATTGTCCGTCTGAAAATCTGTGATGATGTCGTTGTTTTCAGTAATCCTCTGATGGGCGGACACTTCTGCATACTCTTTCTGTTCCGCAGATACCATTTGCAGATAGTCCTCAATATGAAGTTGTCTGTCCTTAAATCCATCTTTGGTTACATTCATTTACTCACATCTCCTAAAGTTCAGTCCTTCCCACTATGTTTGCAACCATAATGGTACTATGACCTCTGCTGACTTCTCGCCATTCGTTGTTACTGACGGTTTTCATACTCTGTTTCCAACCGCTGACGAGACCTCCCTTGGTACCACACGTCACTTTCTCTCCATATATCTGCCACATTTACTACAGTTAATTCCGAGTAGTTATTGGACTTTGGTTTGTTTGGCAACCTTATCCTTAACTATAGCCTGATGTGATTTCTGTTCGTCAGACCAGAGATTTGCCTCCACCTTCCTTCAGATTCCACCTCACGATGGACACCCTTGGTCTTAGCTGTATCCTTCCCACTACTAGGGCGGATTAGGAACTTTCATCCATTAGTGACGTGCGCCGCAAGGCACACCAAAAAAGAAGAGCCAAATACTACATTCAACTCTTCTTTCTTCTATGGTCTATAAGGATTTATTTGATTTATTTCTTTAATGTCTTCATCCATTCATCCATCTCAGCTCGATCTGCCATGGCTGCTAATGCACCTTCTTTTGTTGTTGTGTTCGCTGCATAAGCATTGGCAAAATCAAGGTAGTTTCTTAATGTGTCATCACTTACGGACTCCAAATCTTCTACTTCATCATTTAACAGACAGTATAGGAATGCTCCGATAAACGAATCTCCAGCACCTGTCGTATCTCGGACATCGATCTTATATCCAGAAGCTTCTACCATTCCATTTCTCGTATACACTTCTGCTCCGTCAGCTCCTTTTGTGTAGATAACGTATTTTGCACGATCAGCAAATAAACCGTCCAGAGCATCTTTGATATCTGTATGTCCTGTGATAAATTCCAGTTCTTCGTCAGAAATCTTGATGATATCTGCGTATTTTAAGAAATCATTGACTGTCTCTTTTAATTGATCAAGATCGTCCCATAATGAAAATCTTAAGTTTGGATCAAAAGATACTTTCACATTCTGCGCGATCGCCATATCGATCAGTTTCTTGTGAGCTTCCTTCATTGGAGATTCCACAAGGTCTACACTGCAGAAATGAATCATTCCACAATCGTTTAAGATATCTGCCGGGATATCTTCTACACTGTAGCGTAAATCTGCACTGTTTTTTCTATAAAATTTGAAATCACGATTTCCGTCAGAGGCAAGGGATACAAATGCTAAGGCTGTTTCCCCTTCTTTGTCTCTTGCGATATTAGAAGTGTCGATTCCTGCTTCATCTAATACTTCCACGATATAATCTCCAAATGGATCATCTCCAAGCTTTGTTAAAAATTTGGATGGAATACCAAGCTTCGTAACTGCCCCGACTACATTGGCAGGTGCTCCTCCCGCAACTCTTTTAAATGAAGGTACATCTTTTAGTCTCTGTCCCTTAACTTCTGGAATAAAATCGATCAGTGCTTCTCCGATCCCACATAATTTATTCTTCATGTCTTCCTCCTTCAATTTCAAATGATTTTAATGGATATACAGTCATTATACCAGAACATTCTCCATTAATCAGTAGTCTTCCATAATGATTGTAGATTCTTGTTGTAAAAACTTCTTCTCCATGATTCACAAAGATTTCTAAGGATGAAGTGTCCGCAAAAATCTGAAGATGCTCTAATTTTTCTAATCTGACTTTTCTTGTTGATCTTCCACTTCCATAGACCCCAAGATTTAAGGTCAGGATATTGTCTTTATAGGAAAGAGTGATTCCTTCGCGCAGTGTCATTACCATTTCTCTGCATCGTTTAAAATCTACAATAGCTTCATAGATTGCATTTTGCATGATGATCGTCTGTCCATAACAAAATGTACAAACTGCTTTGTCCTCGCTTCGAAGTTGTTTTAATTCTTCGATCGGTTCCTGAATCAGTTTTCCGTCTCTTACGGATAATTCTCTTGGAATCGTCAGTGCATGCTGCCATCCTGCTTCTTCGGTTGGATTCGTATAGTCTGCGTCTGGGATTCCCATCCATCCGATCAGAATTCTTCTTCCACTTTCATCCTCAAAACTTTGTGGTGCATAGAAATCAAATCCGCGGTCAAAAAGTTTGATATCTGTGATTTCATATTCATCGGTATCAAAATCATAGTCTAATTTCATTGCTGTGACCTGATGAACATTTTCGTAATCAATGCCTTGTGTTTCTACTCCCTGTGGGCAGCAGATGATGTATAACTGTCCGTCCATCTCAAACAGATCCGGACATTCCCACATATAACCAAACTTCTGTGGAGTTGTGATGCGGTTCTTGTATGTCCAGTTCTTAAGATCTGTAGATTCATATAGAAGGATCATACCCACACCTTCGACATCCCTTGCTCCGAGAACCATGTAATATTTCTCATTTTTCTTAAAGATTTTTGGATCACGCACATGGTTGCTCATGTCAGCCGGATAATCGTCGGTTGTCATTAACAATTCCTTTTTGGTAAACTCATAGCCGTCTTTACTTGTAAATGTGATCGTATTACTTCCACGTCCACTGTTGATATAGTCATAATCATCTCTGTCAAAATATTTTAAATTTCCTGTGTAGAAATAGTGGATCGTATCATCTTCAATAAATGCAGAGCCGGAATAGACACCATGGGCATCAATGTCTTCATCTGGGAATACGACTGGTCCAAAATCTTCATAATGAATAAAATCTTTTGTCGTATAATGTCCCCATGTCTTTAACTCACCAGTTGGTTCAAATGGAGTGTACTGGTAGTAAATATGGTATGTCCCATTAAACTGGCATAAACCATTTGGATCATTTAACCATCCTGTCTTTGGCATTAAATGGAATTTTAATCGGTCTTGATCTGCTGCCACACGTTGTCTGTAAGCTTCATTTTCTTTATACCATTTTTCATAATCTGCCTTATAGACTTTCTTGTATTTTTCAAACATCTGCCCTGGTTTCCTTTCCTTCTTCGAATAATGATTATTTTAAATTCATGATCTTCGTATTATTATCTGCATCCGCTACTTCAACCACTTCGACTTCTTTTCCTTTCGCATCTGCAACTAAGAACATCGTCTGTGTCTTGTATCCTTTTTCTTTCACAAGATCCATGTCAAAAGATAATAATTTATCACCTTTCTTTACTTTGGCTCCTGTTTCTACGAAAGTCTCAAAACCTTCGCCATTCATCTTAACTGTATCGATTCCTGCATGGATCAGAAGTTCTACTCCTGAGTTTAATGTGATCCCCATTGCATGTTTTGTAGGGAAGATCAGACTGATTGTTCCATCGGCTGGTGCATATACGATGCCTTCGCTTGGGTTGATCGCTACACCTTCTCCCATTGCCTTACTTGCAAATGCTGGGTCTGCGGACTTTGCTACATCTAAAACTTCACCTTTCATTGGTGCATATAATTCATTTGTTTCTTCTGTTGCATCTGCTGGTTCCTGTACTTCGATTTCTTTTACTTCTTCTTTAACCGGAGTCTCTGCTTTGTGATCTTCTCCTTCGACGTTAAACTTCTTCCAGAAGACTGCAGTTAAAACTGCGGATACTCCCATGGATAAGAGCAGTCCGATCACGAAGTTTAAGTAATCTTTTGGAAGCATGGACAGGAATCCCGGAAGTCCTGCTGCTCCTAATGCCTGTGCCAAAACTCCTGTTGCTGCACAATATGCATTACCTACGGCTGAACCGATGATGGCAGCGTAGAATGGATATTTTAATTTCAGTGTTACACCGAACATTGCTGGTTCTGTGATTCCAAGTAATGCAGAAACACCTGATGCAGAACAGATTGATTTCATCTTCTCATTCTTTGTTAAGAATAAAACTGCTAATACGGCTGCTCCCTGTGCTACGTTGTTCATACTTGCTGTTGTGAAGATAAAACTTCCACCTGTTGTTGCTTTGGCTGCGATCAGCTGTGTCTCGATCGCGATAAAGCTGTGATGCATTCCTGTTAGACAAATCGGTGCATATGCAAGTCCAAATAATCCGCCACCGACAAATCCAAGTGTGTTATATCCCCATGTGATTCCATCTGCTAATAAGTTACCTGCTTCTCTTAACACTGGTCCTACGCAGATGAATGTTAAAAATGATGTTACCATGATAGAGATCAATGGTGTTGTCAGGTTATCTAACCATGTTGGTGTTACTTTATGTAACTTCTTCTCGATCGTTGCTAAAATAAATGCAACTGCTAATACTGGAAGTACAGTTCCCTGATATCCAACCTTCTCAATTGTCAGCGCTCCGATATGCCATACCGGAACCGTTCCCTCTGTAATGGCTGTACCATAAGAATATGCATTCAGAAGATCACCGGATACCATGATCATTCCCATAACTGCTCCAAGATAAGGATTGCCACCGAACATCTTTGTTGCTGAGAACCCTACAAGGATTGGCAGGAATGCATATGCTGCACTTGCAAATGTGTTGATCATAGATGCAAGATCTGCAATATTCGGATATACTTCAACAAGTGACTTTCCTGAGACAAAAAGTCCTTCTGCTGTCAGAACATTATTCAGACCCATCAGAAGACCGCTGGCAACCAGTGCCGGAATAATCGGTACGAATACATCCGCCAGAATCTTACAAGATTCTCTCATCAACTCAATTTCACGCTGTGATTTGATAGTTACTGCCATTTTATTCACCTTTCTGTTCCGGACCTTACTGCTGCTGATCAGTGATCCGGACTTTTCCTAGCCAAGAATTGCTACGATATCTGCGAATACTTCCTTCATATCCTTGGTGCCGTCTACGGTCTTTAATATATTTTTCTTGGTATAGAATTCGATCAGAGGCTGGGTCTGGTCATGATAAACTTTCAGACGGTTCAGTACGGTCTCAGGCTTATCATCGTCACGCAGTACCAGTTCCTGTCCGCACTTGTCACAGATGCCTTCCTTCTTGGGAGGAATATGCTCAATGTGATAGGTTGTGCCGCAGGACAGGCATGCACGTCTGCCGGACATTCTCTTCACGATATTCTCATCGGGAACATTTACATCGATTGCAAAATCAATGGCATCTCCCAGCTCAGTCAGTGCCTTGTCCAGTACTTCTGCCTGAGGAATGGTTCTGGGGAATCCATCCAGTACATAACCGTTCTTGCAATCATCCTGTGCTACTCTGTCTAAGAGGATCTTAACAGTCAGTTCATCGGGAACCAGCTGTCCCTGATCCATGTATTTCTTTGCTTCCATACCAAGTTCGGTTCCGTTCTTGATATTTGCACGGAAAATATCGCCTGTGGATACATGAGGGATTCCGTACTTTTCAGCGATCATCTTTGCCTGGGTACCTTTACCTGCGCCGGGTGCGCCTAACATGATAATTTTCATCTTTGCTCCTATCTGCCTGTTGCTACAGGCTCTGCTCTTTCTATAGATAAGCTACAAATACAGTCCAACATTTACATTTTAACTTTTATGCGGCTTTTTTGCAATACATTTTCCTATAATACAATAATGCAAAAATAACCGGATGATTACAAACCATCCGGTTACTGTTATGCTACTAATCTTCCAGGAATCCCTTGTAGTTGCGAACGAGCATCTGAGATTCTACCTGCTTCATGGTCTCCAGTACTACGCTTACGATAATGATCAGGCTGGTACCGCCGAAGGATACACTTGCGCCGAACACACCGTTAAAGAAATACGGGATCACAGATACAATGATCAGGCCAATCGCACCGATGAATACGATATAATTCAGAATCTTGTTCAGATAATCACTGGTAGGCTTACCAGGTCTGATACCGGGGATGAAACCACCCTGCTTCTTCATGTTATCGGCAATCATCAAAGGATTAAATGTAATGGATGTATAGAAGTATGCAAAAAATACAATCAATACAATGTACAGCAAAAGTCCCAGGGAATAAATCGGCTGACTGGGTTTGCACCAGTAACCGGAATTCAGACCTTTCAGGATCTCTGCCCATACGCCGGTTCCGTTATATCCGATAAAGGAACAGATAATAATGGGGAACTGCATAATGGACTGTGCAAAAATGATGGGAATAACGCCGGAAGTATTTACTTTCAACGGAATATTGGAAGTCTGTCCGCCGACCATCTTTCTGCCCTGCATTTTCTTGGCATACTGTACCGGAATCTTGCGCACACCATCATTTAAGATGATAACCAGTACCACCATGGCAATAATAATTGCGAAGATGATAACTACTGCAAGGATTGCGGTTGCCGGAGCTTTTCCGAATACGAACTGCTCAAACAGGTTGCTCAGGTCTTGAGGAAGTCTGGAAATGATGTTGATCACCAGTACGATGGAAATACCATTTCCGATACCTTTTTCTGTGATTCGTTCACCCACCCACATCAGGAAAGCACTACCAGCGGTAAGTGCTGTGATCGTGGTAATTACATTCAGAGCGTTGAACTCGATCAAGTAGCCCTGTCTGCCAAAACCGATTGCCATTGCTGTGGACTGGATCAGTGCAAGCGCTACGGTAACGTATCTGGTGATGGCAACCATTTTTTTACGGCCGTCTTCACCGTCACGCTGCATTTCTTCCAGCTTTGGAATAGCAATTGTAAGCAGCTGCATGATAATGGAAGATGTAATATAAGGGTTGATGTTCAATGCCAGAATAGACATGTTCAGGAAAGAACCGCCCGTAATGGCATCAAAGAAACTGAACGCACCGCCTGTCTGCTGGGCAAACCATTGAGAAAAGAACTTCGTGTCCACCCCGGGTACGGGAAGCTGTGATCCGATACGGATCACAACTAACATTCCCAGTGTAAAAAGAATCTTCTGTCTGATTTCTTTGATTTTAAATGCGTTTTTCAGTGTTGTAAGCATTACATCACCTCAGCAGTTCCACCAAGAGCCTCGATCTTTTCTTTTGCGGATGCGCTGAAAGCATCTACCTTTACATCAAGCTTTTTGGTAAGTTCTCCGTTTCCAAGGATCTTAACTCCATCTCTGGGGTTCTTAATGATTCCTGCTTCAACCAATGCGTTTACATCAACGGTAGCACCGTTGTCAAAGCACTCCAGAGCACTTACATTGATAGCAACGATTTCCTTAGTGTTTCTGTTTGTGAAACCTCTCTTAGGAATACGTCTGTATAAAGGCATCTGACCACCTTCGAAACCAGGTCTGGGAGCTCCGGAACGAGCCTTCTGTCCCTTATGACCCTTACCTGCGGTCTTGCCATTTCCTGAACCGTGTCCACGGCCTCTTCTAAAATTATCACTGTGTTTGGAACCTTCTGCAGGTCTTAAATTGGATAATTCCATTCCTAACACCTCCTTATCTGATTATGCTTCTTCTACCTTGATCAAATGATTCACCTGGCGGATCTGTCCTCTTGTTGCATCATTATCAGGCAGTACTACGGACTTACCGATCTTACGCAGTCCCATAGACTCCACGATTGCTTTATTCTTCGGCACAGCGCCGATGGTGGACTTTACCAGAGTGATCTTTAACTTCTTGTCTGCCATACTCTACTCCTTTCTGTTGGCCCTGTCAACTTAACGGGAAGATCCGGCTTACGCCAGAACTTCCTCAACAGACTTTCCACGATTCTTTGCTACTTCTTCGGGAGCCTTGATCTGGCTTAAACCGGAGATGGTTGCAAGAACAACGTTCTGCTTATTGTTGGAGCCAAGAGACTTGGTACGGATATTCTTGATACCTGCAAGCTCACAAACGACACGAGCGGGACCACCAGCGATGATACCGGTACCTTCGGGAGCCTTCTTCAGTAAAACGTTAGCAGAACCATACTTACCGATGAAATCATGGGTGATGGAATTGTTCTCATCCAGATTGATCTCAACAATATGCTTTACAGCATCTTCCTTACCCTTACGGATAGCTTCGGGAATTTCTACAGCCTTTCCCAGACCAGCGCCTACATGGCCGTTGCCGTCACCAACAACTACCAGCGCGGTGAATCTCATGTTACGACCACCCTTAACGGTCTTGGTTACACGCTTGATGGTAACAACTTTATCATTTAACTCTAACTGGCTTGCATCTATGATTGTGTGTTTCATGGTGTATTCCTCTTTCCTTTCCTAGAATTCCAGGCCAGCTTCTCTGGCTGCATCGGCTAAAGCTGCTACTTTACCCTGATAAATGAAACCGCCACGGTCGAAAACAACTTCTTTGATACCTTTTTCGATTGCTCTCTTTGCGATAACAGTTCCAAGATATGCTGCTGCATCAACGTTATTGGTCTTCTCCAGCTCTGCCTTGATCTCTTTCTCAAGAGTGGATGCAGATACTAAAGTGTTACCAACTGTATCGTCGATAATTTGAGCATACATATGATTATTGCTTCTGAACACTGCAAGACGAGGTCTTTCAGCAGTGCCGCTGAAGCGGTTACGAATTTTCATGTGCTTTTTTGCACGTACTAACTGTCTGGACTCTTTACTAACCATCTTCATACTCTCCTTATCTATTATTTCTTACCAGTCTTACCAACTTTACGTCTGATGGTCTCATCGGCATACTTGATACCCTTGCCCTTATAAGGCTCAGGTCTTCTCTTGTCGCGGATCTCAGCAGCGTACTGGCCAACTTTTTCTTTGTCGATACCCTTAACGATGATCACGTTCTGGCCTTCAACTACAGCTTCAATGCCTTCGGGATCGATCATCTCTACGGGATGAGAGTAACCAAGGTTCAGGGTCAGCTTCTTGCCGGACTTAGCAGCTCTGTAACCAACACCATTTACTTCCAGCTTCTTCTCGAAACCTTCGGTAACACCTACTACCATATTGTGGATCAGAGTTCTTGTCAGGCCGTGAAGAGACTTCATCTTCTTCAGATCGTTGGGTCTGCTTACGAGAACTTCTGCACCTTCCACTTTAATTTCCATCTCAGAGGGTAATACTCTTACCAGAGTACCCTTGGGACCTTTCACAGTCACTTTGTTATTTTCTGCAACTTCTACAGTAACACCTGCAGGAATTGCGATTGGCATTCTACCTATTCTGGACATGCCCGTACCTCCTAATTTACTAACTTACAATAGTTGCTGTTCCTAAGCGGCATCTTTTGACGCTTTAGAATTATTTTTCGTCTCCGGAGAATTTTACGCTTGCGGAAAATTCTCTTAGGAGCAAAACTTAGATTTTATTAGTCAGCGTATTTTGCTGACTTAGAAAATCTTTTTGCTCTTACCAAACGAATGCTAATACTTCGCCGCCAACCTGAAGCTCACGAGCCTTCTTGTCGGTGATAACACCCTGGTTGGTAGAGATAATAGCAATACCCAGACCGCCAAGAACCTTAGGCAGATCTTCCTTGCCAGCGTATACACGTAAGCCGGGCTTAGAGATTCTCTTGATGCCGGAGATGATCTTCTCGTTCTTGTCTGCGCCGTACTTCAGAGTGATGTGGATGGTCTTGAAACCA
>OLSX01004713.1_pt1 | contig 9998 bp, 9 predicted proteins | sample 1673141 | NCBI WGS metagenome assembly OLSX01 (sample SAMEA3136759, study PRJEB25190) | human gut metagenome | biome: human gut; feature: human-associated habitat; material: faeces | place: Austria | collected 2013
CGCATTTTGAGAAATACAGAGACAACGAGAATAATATGAAACAGGAATAATAATTCTGCCTATAACTAATCTACTTAACCTTATCGCTACGGAGCAGAACACCTATTGAATAAAGTTTGCTCCCTGATGTATCACCTGTAGTAACTGACTCACCAATAACAGGACTAACTGATGCTGTCAATTTATCATGTGAGAAATCTGCACCAACACCTGCAGGAGCTTTATCTGTAAGTGCAAATACATCTCCGAGTGCGATTGTGCCATCTGCATTTCTTGTAATTGTGCCTACTGACTTAACTCCGTCAAGAATTGCTGAGTAATCCAATGACTTGAACCAGTCTGTTGATACTGTTGCACCTTCTGAATTAACAGATGTCTTAGATGCTGTATCCCAGAAATAGTTCGTTGTCTTGTAAATCTTCTTAATATCCTGTGTTCCCTTAGGTTCAAGGTCTTCCTTAACATTAAGTCCTGCTGTTCTTGCAACTGTATCTGAATCAAATCCTGTTCTGTAAGAAATAATTCCTGTTGCTTCATAGTCTGTATTTTCTGCTGTCTTTGTGTAAAGAGCAACATTGTATGACTCATTATCAATGGATGTGCTGTTCTTAATCTTAATATCAGGACAAGAGTTAGAATCAATACCCTTAGCCTTGTTGCAGAATGATATACAGTTATCAAGAACATGAGCACCCGGCATGCTGTCGCCACCCATCTTGAAACCGTTACCGTTGCCTGCATCTGTACCATCTTCAAGGTATCCGTTAGCATATGCTATACTGTTCTTAATTGTTACAACACCGATTGAACCTGTCTGAACTTTTGCGAATAAATCCCAACCATCATCAGCGTTGTGATGTGCTATACAACCATCAAATACGTTTCCGTCACCTACTGTAAGCTTAGCTGCAAAACCATCGGCATCTTCATAACCTGCATCTGCGTTTCCATATGATGTACAGTTAAGAATGAGGTTGTATGAAGGCCAGTTCTCATATTCATCTGTTGAATTAAGACGGCTTATCTGAATACCAGTATTACCATTGTGATAAGCATTAATCTGGTCTAATGTGTTATGATTTCCTGATACTTGAATACCCTTCTGGGCATTTGCTGATCTTGTAACATCAAATCCCTTGAAGTACCAGTAGTCGCCACCGATAATCATACCTGTTGAAAGTTCCTGAAAATCAAGAACCGGTCTTGTTGTTGCAGCTGGATCGGCAACCATGTAAATCATGTTTTCTGCTGTACCATTGATACCTCTTGCTATCTTTAATGAACTTTCAAGTTTGTATGTACCTTCCATAAGTACAATCTGCTGTGAAGGCTGAACATATTTAACAGCATCATAAATACTCATTGGGTCTTCCTTGCTTCCTGAACCCTTTGCATCTGGTGCAACCCAGATTGACTGTCCTGCCTCACCAATAGTCTTATATGTTACTGTGAAATCTATTTCTTTTGTTTCATATGATTGCATCGCCATATATTCGCCAGGAATATATCCCTCTGCTGGTGTAAAGTAAAGCTTAAAATCATTCTTACCCTTATTAAGAACCACGTTAGCGGCATTAACTGCTGTCTTTGCCTTAACTTCTACATCTTCTGCAATGAAGTTACCATCTTTATCTGCAATACTTAATTTACCATCACAATTTGCCGTAAATGCAAATGTGTAATCTGGTGTACCTGTTGCTGATGGAGACTGTACTTTTGTATTAACTGCAATAAGTTCTATAGGTCTTTCTTCTGGTGCCGGATCTGTAGCCGGATTAGAAGTTGTTATTGAAATATCTGAGAATGTAACATTTGCATTTCTTGCTGCAAAGAAACCTGCATATACATTCTCTGAATCAAGATATTCAAGTGCCTTAGGATTATAATATTTCTTAGTTGTCTTGTATGAACCATCTACCGATTCGTATGTGATGAAATAACCTGTATTATTCTTCTGTATTGTCATATACATCTCAGTAATTGCATCACCTACTGTTCCTCTTACTTCTTCCTGTGCATTTCCAATAACATTCTTATAATCTGGATATCTAAGTTCCAGAGGTGTCGTTTTTGAAGTAAAGTTTGCCTTAATTACAGCTGTCTTATTTGCTTCAATATCTTTAATATTATCTGTTGTTAAGCCTTTCTTTTCAATAGAGCCAATACCGAGCTTGTGTGTTACCTTATCAAGGGTATCATCTGTTGATACTCTGTTTTCCTCTGCATCCCAATAATATTCTACCTTTGATGCAATAGCCATATACTGGTTGTTCCAGCCTGAACCACCTAATCTGTCAGTTGCCATAAGGCCGAAACCTTCCTGACCATTAGAAAGTTTCCATGAATTTACTTTAACCTTTGCTCTAAGTATGAAATTTTCTGTTGTAGGAATTTCTGTATAATAGAATGTCAATCCGTCATATGAATCAGGAACAATCTTTCCACTTGCACTCTTGATTGTTACACTTCCATCAAGTGCTGAACCTGTAATACTATCCTTTGATGTATCTTTACCATCTTCATGTCCATTACCATATGTAACAGAACCCCATTTTCTTATTTCATCGGCTGTTGCTGTTCCCTTAACTATAGCTTCCTTTTTTGTAGCCGGATTATTTCTTACTGCAACAACCTTGAATGTATATTCTGTTCCAACTGTAAGACCACTTAAAAGCTGCTTTGTATCTGTTGCTGTAACAGCTTCAGAATATGTTGTGCCATCTGTACTATATGAAACTTCATAGCTGTCAGCTTCTGGAACTGCATCCCATTCGATAAGCATCTTTCCATTTCCCTTGCTTGTTGCAAAAAGATTTGAAGGTGCTGCTAAAGGAAGAACAAATCCTTCTGCCTTAACTTCATTACTCTCTTTATCTTTTTCACCAGATCTTGATAAAACAGCCTTGAAAGTATAGTCGCCTGTTGCTGTAGGATTAAACTCTGCTGTTCCTTTGCTGTTAGAACCTTTAATAATCTTTGAATCAACAACCTTTTCGCCGCTGTACATATTTACAACAAGCTGCTCGCCGCCGTCATCACCAAGTGGTGCATTCCAGCCTACGCTTACCTTTGAGCCATCAACTACAGGTGTCTCAAGTACAGGTGATTCAACCTTTGACCAATCCAAATCAGGTGTACCCTTTTCTAATGAAATAGCATATACACATGCCTTTGATCCACTTACATAAAAATAATATGTCTTTCCTGCTGTCATGCTGTATGTATGTGAACCTTCCGTTGCGTCCTCACTTATTGTTTGTTCTGATGCTGATGCTTCCACAAAATACATTTTCTTACCAGATGCTGCTTTAGTTACAAATGTAATCTTACTGTCTGTAACTGCTGTCATCTTAAACGCAGCTCCTTCTGTAGGTACTGCTCCATTATTTGGTTTAGGATTTGCTTTTGGCTGCTGTATAAATGCATCATACTTTACGCCTTCAACTGTCGCTCCTGAACCTTCCTTTACTGGCATATCAGCTAACACTTCTAATTTAACAATGCTGTCATCACCATATACTTTTCCAGCTTCAAGTCCTTTTGAAATGTCAATGGATGCTGTCACTGTCTTTGCTTGTGCTTTACTTGAAAAAATGCCTGTCAACATTGAAAAAGGCATAATTCCAACGACCATAAGTGCAGCCATAACAAATGCCAGCACTCTATGTCTTGTTTTTGTTTTCATAACTCTCCTCCTTCTTTTACTAAACGGACACGCCGCTTTTGTACTAAGTATCTCATTTTTAGTGCAAAAAATCAATCCAAAACTTATGCACATTACACACTTTCTGCTTTATACACAGTTTATTTTTATTAATTTTGTATAAAACCGACAAAAAAAGAAGTGCCATACTATATTTCTGTAACACTTCTTTTTGCTTTAATATAAAGTTTTATATAACATGTTTATCAAAGTATTCTTTTGCCTTCTCTTTAGGTCAGTTTACAAGGAACTACACGCAGACCGTGAAACGGGCTGCTGACAACAAACGGCGCTATGCTCCCGGCTGGGTGCATAGCACCTGTTTGTTGCGGGGGTTTCCAAAGGGGGCAGCGCCCCATTTGGCACACGACTTTGCGGAGCAAAGTGTAGTGTGTTATACGCTCTGTCGGCGTTGCCCTGAAAATACCGTTGCCGCCGGGGAGGGCAAGGGCATTTGACGCGGCAGGAAAGCAGGGCTTTGTTTGGGGCTGGTAAGCCGGAAACAAAGGGCTGATTTCAGCAGCAGACAGGGCGTATTATGAAAGCCCCCGTCCCTCGTCCTCCGCCCCCGGCCTATGGGACAAAAAGTCCCAAAGCTCTGGACACCGTGACCAGATGTGTGGCCACACTCCGGGAAAAGTAGCAGGACGGCAGGAAACCGTCAAGGCTGAAATGAATGGGCTGACGCCCGGCCTTGACCGTTCCCCGCCGCCCCGCTGGATGGGTGGACAAGGTGGCCAATCCCTAAAAGTGTTTGGCCGCACTCGTTCATTTTGGGGCCTTTCTTCTCCCAAAATTGAAATGGGCGGGAAAGCCCTAAAATGGCTTTCCCGCCTTGATTACCCATTAGCAAAGACGGGCGAGACTGTCAACGGCGGCGCTGAAAGCGCCGTTCATCTTGACCGTTGACTGGCTCGCCTGGCTTTGCTACTGCCCGTAAGAGATGGAAAAACAAGATGGAAAACAAGGTTAAAAATGGTTGACAAGTCTATCGGATGTGTGTTATACTGTGCGACAGTTTGAGATTGGAAGGAGGCTTACGTGTGTTAATTTGTGTACGCTAATAAGCAATAAAAAGTAGAAGTACCTTTCCACATGATGGTGGGCTTTTTTTGCGTGCGTATGCAAAGGAACACGTAGGTTTGACACGAGCAGTCTTTGAACTGTATCGTGGTGTTTTTTCGTGCTTTGTTGTTATGCAGGCGTCTGCCCTCTCTGTGGGACAACGCCTGCTTTTTATTGCAGAAACAAAGGAACAATGCAATAAAAAAGGAGGTTCGCATTATGACCCAAAACAACAATTCATGGAGAAAAACTTATTTTACACTTCTTGCCGGACAAGCAATATCCTTTATTAGCAGCGGTATTTTGCAAATGGCCATTATCTTTTATTTGGTTGCGAAAACTAATTCTGCAATCATATTGACGGCGGCAACACTGATTGGATTTTTGCCGCAAGCCTGTTTAGGCCCGTTTGCAGGTGCTTTTGTTGACCGGCACAGCCGTAAAAGCGTAATGATTGGTGCGGATTTGATAATTGCCGCCGCTGGCGGTATTCTGGCGCTGGTGGCGTTTTACATGGAATTGCCCGTATGGTCTATTATGGTTGTCCTGTTAATCCGAAGTGCGGGAACTGCTTTTCATTCTCCAGCATTCAGCGCAGCAACACCTATGATTGTGCCAAAAGAGGAACTTACAAAATGCGCTGGTTACACGTCGACCATGCAAGCAGTAAGTGCGATTATCAGTCCAGCTGCCGCAGCGTTTTTATATGCTGTTTGGCCTCTTAATGCAATTATATTGTTAGATATTGTGGGTGCAATCCTTGCCTGTGTGACTGTTGCGATTTCGTCCATACCAACGCCTGAACTATGTCCAGAAACGAAAAGACAACAGTTTTTACAGGATATGAAAGAGGGGTATGTGGTATTAAAGCAAAACAGGGGCCTCTTTGCTCTGCTCTGGATTGGTGTAATTTATATGTTATTTTATGTGCCAATCAGTACGCTTTTTCCTCTCATCTGTATGTCATACTTCAAAGGAACACCGGCCCATGCCTCTGCCGCTGAAATTGCTTTTGCGGTTGGTATGCTGCTTGGCGGAGTCATTCTGAGCATTTGGGGCGGTTTTAAGAAACGGCGGTACACCATCGGTCTTTCCGTTCTCCTGATGGGCGTTAGCATTATGCTCTCCGGGCTTTTGCCGCCAGACGCATTTCTTGTCTTTGTTGTGTGCTGTACTGTTATGGGAATTTCCGCTCCATTTTACGGTGTGCAAAATGCGATTTTTCAAGAAACGGTCAAACCAGAATATCTGGGGAGAGTTTTTTCTCTACTGACAAGCGCCGCTTCCCTCGCCATGCCGTTTGGCCTTGTCATTTCCGGGCCTCTGGCGGAGCGGCTGGGAGTTGAGAAATGGTTTGTCATTTGCGGAATTGGCATTATCATCGTTGCGCTTGCCGTATTTTTACTACCCGGTTTGAGAGAGATTGACAATACGCAATAATCAACTGCACCTTTTTCTATTACTAAACAAAATGCCTGGATGGTGGTTCTGAAAAACCAGAACCGCCGTTCAGGCATTTTTTATCTTCGTCCTCTCTGCGGTTTTGGATTCTTCAGCAAGTCGGATTTTTCCGCAATCTTTTTCAGCCACTTCCGTTCTTCTACTGACAGCTTCCTAAAATTCAGCTTGAGCCGTTTGCAGATAAACGCCAAGTACGCTTGTTCCGTGTCGCTGTCCTGGCTGACGATTTCACCAGCAGTTTCCAGCATTTCTTTTAGCGGGTTATCCTCTGGGACGCTGAAAAAATCGTCCTTGTGTGTTTCCCGCAGAGCAAGGGCAATCCCGTTTATGTCCCGTTGTATCACATAGCGGCAAAACTCGTCCTCATCAATATGGGCGGTGATAAGCTGTCTTAACTGCGTATCACTCATGCCAGGATTATGCTTTTTTATAACAGTTGCGCTCATCGTGTCCACTATGGCGTTTGCACCCTGCGCCTGTTTCAGTGCCGTTCCGTTCACATAGATTTCAAGGTCAGCCATCAGCCGGGGGAAATCCGGGTGCGCCGCCAGCTCACACAGCAGGGTATTGTCTATCCTCCCGCTTTTCAGCAGGTCAATCATTTCATCACTCAAACGCAGGTCTGCAAGATCGGCGTTTGGGTGATTTTTCATTTCAGACAGCCCCAGCAGATAATCAGCGGTCACACCGTAAAACTTCGCCAGCCGGATAAGGGCATAGTGGCTGATGTCCTTGAAGTCTTCCGTTTCGTAACTGCCCAGCGCAGACTTGGAAAGCCCGGTCTGCTCCGCAAGCTGCCCCAGCGTCAAGCCACGCTCCACACGTAGGTCTTTTAATCGCTCTTGTATGGATAAAGACATATTCACCCTCCTTGCTAGCTCAACGAAAGAGAAGCCGTTATGCTATGTACTATGCTCATAGCATAACGGCATAGGCATTTACAGTTTTATTTTACCATTTGCTACATCTTCACGAAATTTATCAACAAGCTTCGCTGTCAGCTTGGATTTACCGTAGTGTTCAAGTACAAAAGTACGATAACTTTTTCCATCTACAAGCACATCACTTTTTCTGGTCAACAACCAATTTCCGTTACCTCCTCCCTGTTCTCTAATATTCCAGTCTTTCCCATATCTTTTATAGATTTCATCTTTTTTACCTTGAACAGACATTGATTCGCTTGGAATATAAACAATTTGCATAATAGCTCCTCCTTTATTTTGTGCAAGAAGACCAGAAACCTGAATTTGTCTTTTATCTTTTTTTGATTATATCACAAATCCGAGAGCGTGGAAATAGGGAGTTTTTCAGGCTGATTTCCTACCTCTTGGATATACGGCACAGGCGGTCAAAAAGGTGTAGACTTGGGATAGTTCATCGATGGACAAGCACCTTGGAAACAGAACACGCCAAAGAAAACGGAGGGACGCATGAGCAAAAGACCCTATCAACACCTGCCGCCGCTGGAACACAGGCCGGACGGCTCCCCCTACCGCATAACCCCGCCCCAGAAGAGACGAGCCAGCGGCCTGATACGCCGGGAGTGCTGCAACTGCGAGGACGGAAACTGCCTTGCGCTGGACGATGGCGACACCTGCGCCTGTCCGCAGATGATTTCGTTCTCCGTCTGCTGCAAGTGGTTCCGCTGGGCGGTCTTGCCGCTGGACAGGACGCTGGAAGCGGAGATTTACCGGGACAGGGACTTGAAACGCTGTGCGGAGTGCGGCGGTGTGTTCGTCCCGAAGTCCAACCGGGGCAAATACTGCCCGGACTGCGCCGCCAGAGTTCACAGGCGGCAGAAAACAGAAAGTGAACGGAAAAGGAGGTCTGCTGTGGACAGTTAAGAGCGGGAAAAGCCTTGATTTGCAAGGCTCCGCAAGCCCTCAACCGGGGCGGCTGGTATCATTTATCATTCGCCCCGGAAAACGGGCCTCTAACCGTCCACAAAACACGCTATGACAAACACGATTTATATTCACCAGCCGGAAAAGGCGTTCAGTTTCACCCGGCTCCCCAATTTCCTTTTTGAAGCACCCACATTCCAGCCCTTGAGCAACGAAGCGAAGGTGCTGTATGCCTTTGTCCTGCGCCGGGCGGAGTTGTCCCGGAAGAACGGCTGGGCGGACGAGTACGGGCGGGTCTACCTGTACTACCCCATCTGCGAGGTGGTCGCTTTGCTCCGCTGCGGGCGGCAGAAAGCGGTCAACACCCTGCGGGAGTTGCAGTATGCGGGGCTGGTGGAAATCCAGAAACAGGGCTGTGGAAAACCCAACCGCATTTACCCGAAATCCTATGAAGCGGTTCCAAACACCGACTTCAAGAAATCCGGTTATGGTACGCCGGAGGGCTGAAAACCGTACTTGGCGAGTACGAAAATCAATCCTCTTGAAGTACGGAAATCTGACGGTATATAGAAATACAGAGATTAAAACCATCTATTTACATTCATTCCATTCCAATCCTATCAGAGATATTTTCGGCGGGAAAACCCGCCGGAAAGGAATGGAATGGGGAAAGGAGTTCAATGGCACAACACGCAATTTTGCGATTTGAGAAGCACAAGGGCCACCCGGCGGGGCCGCTGGAAGCCCACCATGAACGGAAAAAGGAGCAGTACGCCAGCAACCCGGACATTGACACCAGCCGGAGCAAGTACAATTTCCACATCGTCAAGCCGGATGGCCGCTACTACCATTTCATTCAGAGCCGCATCGAGCAGGCCAGATGCCGCACCCGCAAGGACAGCACTCGGTTTGTGGACACGCTGATTACCGCCAGCCCGGAGTTTTTCAAGGGCAAGTCCCCAAAGGAGATAGCGGCCTACTTCCAGAGGGCGGCGGACTTCCTCATTGACCGGGTGGGCCGGGAGAACATCGTTTCGGCTATGGTACACATGGATGAAAAAACGCCCCATCTGCACTTGGTCTTTGTGCCGCTGACAAAGGACAACCGCCTGTGCGCCAAAGAAATTATCGGCAACCGGGCCAATCTGACGAAGTGGCAGGACGATTTTCACGCCTGTATGGTGGAGCAGTACCCCGACCTGGAGCGTGGGGAAAGCGCCAGCAAGACGGGCCGGAAGCATATCCCCACCCGGCTGTTCAAACAGGCGGTCAACCTCTCCAAACAGGCGAGGGCCATTGAAGCGGTTCTCTCCGGCATTACCCCGCTGAACGCCGGAAAGAAGAAAGAGGAAGCCCTCTCCATGCTGAAAAAGTGGTTTCCGCAGATGGAGAACTTCTCCGGGCAACTGAAAAAATACAAGGTCACAATCAATGACTTGTTAGCGGAAAATGAAAAGCTGGAAGTCAGGGCAAAGGCCAGCGAAAAAGGCAAGATGAATGACACGATGGAACGGGCGAAGTTAAAAAGCGAACTGGACGATATGCGGCGGCTGGTTGACCGTATCCCGCCGGAGATTTTAGCGGAACTGAAACGGCAACAGCGGCAGCATGGAAAGGAAAGGTGATCTTATAAGTAATATCAGATACAAAAAGGAAATCGAAATCGTGACTTTTCAGGGAAAGGAAATCACACTGGAAAATCTCTCCCCGGTGTTCACGCCGGAACAGGAAGCAGCCAAACGCCGGGAACTGGAACAGCAGCTTTATGAGGTGTTCCGCAAGTACGCCGACAAGCGGGAGAGTGAGGAAGCCGGGACATAAGGTTTTCCAAACCCATCATTGATTTGCGGGGCTGCTGGCGGTATAATAGAACTGTCAGCAGCTCCGTTTCTTTTTTAAGAAAAGGAGCGACAATATGAACAATC